>Ga0247727_10010356_pt1 | contig 16552 bp, 15 predicted proteins | sample WisWelCaveWW1625_FD_202498 | JGI IMG/M metagenome (GOLD analysis project Ga0247727, IMG submission 202498) | Biofilm microbial communities from Wishing Well Cave, Virginia, United States - WW16-25 | ecosystem: Environmental > Aquatic > Deep subsurface > Groundwater > Cave microbial mat | place... | reverse complement strand
AGCTCGAATGCCAGCACGCCGTCGAGGAACTTGTCGATCTTGCGCGTCTTGAGGTCAAACTTGTGGAGAGTGCGGCTCGGCGGACCTTGCGGCCCATCGCCGCCGGCGGGCGGATTCTCGAGCAGGAACAGCAGGCCGGTCTTGCCGGCGAGCATGGCTCCGTAGGGCCGGGCAGGGATGGGCAGAGCGAGAATGCGCTGGTCGATCCCGTCGAAATCGATGCGAACCTCCCTGGTCTGTCCGGCGGCGTCCTCCTTGCCGGCCTCTTCCTTCTTCTCCGGCTTGTCCGGCGCCGCTTTCTCTTCGTCGCTCTCGGGGGCGAGCGGCGAAGGATCCTCGGCGCGAAGCACGACCGCGTAGACACTGCGGTTGTGGTTGCGGTCGGTCGAGGTCATGTCGAGCCAGCCGGTCGCCAGACCCTGGTTGGTGGACGCGGTGAAGTAGAGATGGCGGCCGTTGGCGTCGAAGGCGGCATGACGCGCGTCGCTCAAGCCGTCGGAGAGCTGTGTGGTTTTCCCGCTGTCGAGCGAATAAACGAAGACGGCCCGCAGGTGATTCTTCAGGATCTTGGTGTAGACGATCCATTTGGAATCGGGCGACCAGGAGGGGTTGATCTCGTCGCGGAACGGTGTGTCATAGGTATCGCGGTCGATGACGGTGGTCCGGGAGGACGCCAGATCCAGGACGCAGACCTCGAGGTCACTGCTGCGGTAGAGCATCTTATTCCCATCCGGGGACCAGGTGGGGTTGTAGAAGAACCTGCGCCCGCCGAGATCGTACTTCTTCACTTCGCCGATCCCGCTCTGCGGCCGCACGTGGATCTGGTATTCGCCCGATTCGTCGGAGAGATAGGCGATGCGCGCGCCGTCGGGCGACCAGTCGGGCATGCGCTCGGCCACGCCGCTGGTGTTGGTAAGGTTGCGGACATCCCCTTTCTCGGCGGGCACGGTGAGGATCTCGCCGCGCGCCTCAAAGACAGCGCGCGCCCCGGACGGGGACAGGCCGGCGTAGCCGATGAAGCGCGCCAGCTTCTCGATCGAAGGGCGGACGGAGGTGAAATCGCCGCTCAGCCGGATGGGAACCGCCGACACCTTGCCGGACTTCAGATCGTACAGCTCGATGGCGCCCATGCGCTCGAGTACGATAGCGCCGGGGCCGAGAGAAGCCGACTTGTAGTCGAAGCCGTTGTTGCGAACCACCTGCTCGACTCTCTTCGATTTCAGATCGAAGGAGAACAGCGTGACCGGGCCGTCGCGGTCCGAGAGGAAATAAATCTTGTCCCCGGCCCACATCGGCGCGTCGTCATTGGAGTTGGCGCGGGGAAGCGGCTCGACCTTCGAGGTGGACAGATTGGCCACCCAGATGGGTGTGGTACGGCCCCCGCGATAACGTTTCCAGGCGCGGGTGGCCGGGCTCAGCGGCATGTAGGCGATCCGCGTTCCATCGGGCGAATACGCTCCAAAATAGGCCATCGGAAACGGCGCCTCTTCGGTGGAACCGCCGTCGATGGAAATCGTGAACAGACGGCCGGGCGCGTGGAAGGCGGCTCTTCCGGAGGTGAACAGGATGCGCTTGCCGTCCGGCGTGAATCCGGCCGGTAAGTCCGGACCCGGGTGCCAGGTGATGCGTTTCGGCACGCCGCCGGCGGCGGCGACGGTGAACACGTCGACGTTGCCGTCGTAGGAACCCGAAAACGCGATCGACGCGCCGTCCGGAGAAAAGACCGGGTTACTCTCGATGCCGGGTCCGGTCGTGAGCCGGACGGCATCGCCCCCCTGGCGCGGGACGCTCCACAGATCGCCGGCGTAGGAGAAGACGATGTGGGTTTGGTTGAGCGCGGGCTTTTGCAGCAGAAGCGGCGCGCCGGATACGGCGCCGGCGAGGCTCGAGGCAACCAGCAACGGCAGGATCGACGGAGATCGCATAGTCACTCCAGTGTCGGAAGGATTGGGAGAACTACCAGCATAGCGGATTCTGCGATACGATGGCCTGCATGCGACGCATTCTGTTGGCTGCTACTGTTGTCTTCTCGACCGCCTCGGTTCCCGGCGGCGCGCTGCGAGTCACCGGCGGGATCACCGATCACCAGGTTCTTCAGCGCAATGGGGAAGGCCGGGCCCCGATCGCCTGTTGGGGCAAGGCACAGGGAGTGACCGGCGGGGGAGTGGAGGCGCGCGTGATGCGCGGCCAGTTGCCGCTGGCCGGCCTCGACTGGCAGAACGTGGGTACGATCTCAAACGGCGATTGGCGCGCCGAGATCCCGGCCGTTCCGGCGGGCGGTCCGTACCGTGTCGACGTCCGCGCCGCCGGTGAGCCGGAATACTCCAGCGTGCACGACGTGCTGGTCGGCGACCTGTGGGTGCTGGCGGGCCAGTCCAACATGCAGGGAGTCGGCGACCTGATCGATGTCGAGCCGCCGCACGCGCTGGTCCACAACTTCGACATGGCGCACCAGTGGGCGACCGCCGAAGAGCCCTTGCATACCCTGGTGAGCGCGCGCAACCCGGTGCACTGGCCGCGCAATGCCAAGCGGGAGCCGGAGAAGTTCGACGGCGAGCGTCTGCGGAAATTTCTCACTGAGAGGCGCAAAGGTTCCGGACTCGGCCTGCCGTTCGCCGCCCGGATGGTCGAGCGCACCGGCGTGCCCATCGGGCTGCTGGCCTGCGCGCACGGCGGCACTTCGATGGACCAGTGGGATCCGGCGCTGAAGGAAAAGGGCGGGGAATCCCTCTATGGCTCGATGCTGATGCGCATCCGCGAAGCGGGCGGCAAGGTCACCGGCGTGCTGTGGTACCAGGGCGAATCCGACGCCAATCCCAAAGCCGCGCCGGCGTTCCAGGAGAAGTTCGAGCGCTTCATTGCCGCCGTCCGCGGCGACACCGGCGATCCGAACCTGCCGTTCTATTACGTGCAGATCGGGCGCCATGTGAACCGCAGCGGCGAAGCCGAATGGAACCTCGTGCAGGATGCCCAGCGCAAGGTTGAGGCCGCGATTCCCCGCTCGGCGGTCGTCGCCGCCATCGACACGGACCTTGACGACAGCATTCACGTCTCGACCCCGGATCTGAAGCGGCTCGGCGCGCGTCTCGCCAATCTCGCCTGCCACGACCTGTTTCCGCACGTGGCCGGCTGCGCCTCCTACCGTCGCGGCCCCCGTCCCGTAGCGGCGACTGTTTCCGGCGGCACCGTGCGCGTGACGTTCGCGGAGGTGAATGGCCGGCTGGTGTCGCGCGGTCGCGTCTCCGGCTTCTCGATCCACGGCGCCGACGGGGCGCCGCTGCCGCTCATCTACAAGGCGCGCGTCGATCCGGGCAACCCGGACGCCGTCCTGCTGTCGATCGGCGGCAAGCTCGCCGAGGGCGCCGTACTGCGCTACGGCTACGGCAAGGATCCGTACTGCAACCTCCGCGACGAGGCGGACATGGCGGCGCCCGTGTTCGGCCCGCTGCCGATCCAGGCGCAGTAATCAAACAGGAGGCAACCATGAACCGAAGATGCCTGCTGAAGACGCTGCCGGCGCTCGCCGTGGCGTCCGCGATGCCGGCCGGCGCGGCCGCGAAAGCGCGGTTGCGCACGGCGATCTGCGCCTACTCGTTCCGGGTGGCGCTGGGTGCCAGGTCGATGACCTACGAGGACCTCGTGCACCTCGCCGTCGATGTCGGTGTCGACGGGCTGGACCTCACCGTCTACTGGTTCCCGTCGACATCCGACGACTTCCTTCTCCCGCTGCGGCGGCTCGCCTACCGCAATGGCGTCGAGATCTACAGCATCTCGGTCCGCACCGAGATGACGCGCGCCACCCCCGAGCTGCGCGACCAGGAAGTGTCCGCGCTCAAGCGCTGGGTGGACGCCGCCGACCGGCTCGGCGCCGGACACATCCGCGTCTTTGGCGGCGCGGTGCCGAAGGGCGAAACCGAACAGCGGGCGGCAGGCTGGGTCGCCGAGGTTCTCCGGCGCTCCGCCGAGTACGCCGGAACCAAGGGCGTGATCCTCGGCCTCGAGAACCACGGCGGGATCACGTCGCGGGCGGCGCGGATCATCGAGATCATCAAACAGGTCGACTCCCCCTGGGTCGGCGTCAACCTCGACACGGGTAATTTCGACCGCGACGCCTATGCACAGATCGAGATGCTGCTCCCCCACGCGGTCAATGCGCAGTTCAAGTCCGAGATCCGCGACGAGACAGGCCAGCGAGTGGCGGCCGACTGGGACCGCATCATGCGCATGTTCGCCAACGCCGGCTACAGAGGCTACCTCGCGCTCGAGTACGAAGCCCGGGAAGATCCCAAAACGGCCGTGCCGCGGCTGACGCGCCAGTTGAATGAGCTGGCGCGCAAGTATTCGGCGTGATCGAGCGGCACTACGACCAGGCGCGCGAGGACGAACGGTTGGCGGGTGCGTGGGGCCAGCTCGACCTGGCGCGCACGCAGGAGATCCTCCGCCGGCATTTGCCCCCTCCGCCGGCAGCCGTGCTCGACATCGGCGGGGGCCCGGGTGTTTACAGCCGGTGGCTTGCCGGCGAAGGCTACGAGGCGCACCTGATCGACCTGGTGCCGAAGCATGTCGAGCAGGCGCGCGCCGGCGGCGGCATCGCCAGCGCCTCGGTCGGCGACGCGCGATCGGTGGCCAGGCCCGGTTTTTCGCTGCTCGAGCTGGTGGGTGTCGAAGGCCCCGCCTGGCTGGCCGGTAATTTCGAGCAGCGGTGGGCGGATCCGATGAGCCGCGAGCGGCTGCTGGAGGCGGCCCGGTGTGTCGAAAACGATGTGAACCTGATGGTGGTCAGCTTGCACTTGCTGGCCGCCGCCACGGTAGCGCCGGCTTCAGCCGGCGAAGTCGCAAGCTAAAGCTTGCGCTACGCGGGGCATTAGTACTACCCTCTAGTATACTGGCCTTGGCAGGCATGAGGTATTTGCCGGTAACCATTTTGTAACCTTCGGCTCTTGCAACCTCAGGGTTGCGTGAAGCATCCTAGAGTTGGTAGACTTCCTTAGACCACAACACTATCCGAGGATTTGATTGATTTCCAGCCTCCTGCTAGCGCTCCTGGTCGCCGGCTCTCCTGTGTTCATGCCCGGCGACCCTTCCGTCACCGCCGACGATGGAACGCCCGCCGACCAGAGCACGCTGGATGTTCTGAACCGGTACCTGGAAGCCAACGGCGCGCTGCAAGTTTACTTGCGCGGCCTCAGCATGGACGTCGAGATGGAAGGTGCGTTTCCGGGATTGAAGAAGACCGGGAAGATGCAGGCATTGCGGCACATCTCGCGGCTCGGAAGGATCACGTATAACGCCCTTACTTTTCAAGGCGACAACACGGTCAAGAAGGACATCATCGCCCGTTACATGCAGGCGGAGGTGGAGGCGACCACCGGACAATCGGGGCTGGCGCTCACGCCGGATAACTACAAGTTCAAATATCGGGGCTTGTTCGGGTCCGGCGACTGGCAACTCCACCTGTTCGAATTGACGCCGAAGCAGAAGCGCGTGGGGCTCTTCAAGGGATACCTGTGGGTGGAGGCACGCACCGGCCTCCCGGTGCGCGAGCAGGGAAGGTTCGTTAAGAGCCCATCCATTTTTCTGAAGAGGATCGAGTTCGTTCGCGACTACGAGATCCGGACCGGCGTTTCCTTACCTAAGCAGATCTCGAGCACGATCGACACACGCCTGGTGGGCAAGGCCGAGCTCACGATCCGGTACAGCAATTATGCAAAGCCGGAGGTCGCCAACGGAGACAGGGCTTCCCACGGAGTCACGCCCGCGCAATGAGAACGCTGTTCCTGAATCCGCCGTCGTTTGAAGGATTCGACGGAGGAGCGAGCTCACGCTGGCCGGCGACGCGCGAAATCGAGTCCTACTGGTATCCGGTCTGGCTCTGCTACCCGGCGGGGATGCTCGCCGACAGCAAAGTCGTCGACGCTCCCCCGCACAAGATCTCCATCGAGCGGGCGGTCGCAATGGCCGCCGATTACGAGTTGCTCGTGCTGTTCACCTCGACGCCGGGCTTCGAGGTCGACGTCCGCATGGCCGAGATGATGAAGGACACGAACCCGCGGCTGAAAGTGGCGTTCGTCGGCCCGCCGGTCACCGTCGAGCCGGAGAAGGCCCTCGACGCCTCCAACGCGATCGACTTTGTCGTCCGGCGCGAGTTCGACCACCAGATCGTACGCTACGCCCAAGGCGCATCGCTAGAAGATCTGCCCGGAGTCAGCTTCAGGAGCCACGGCCAGGTCCGGCACAACCCGGAACGTGGTTTCATCGAGAATCTGGACGAGCTGCCCTGGGTCACGAAAGTCTACCGGCGGGACCTCGATTTCCGCCGCTACAACGTCCCGTTTCTGCTCCATCCGTTCCTCTCGCTCTACACCTCGCGCGGCTGCCCGGCAATGTGCACGTTCTGCCTGTGGCCGCAGACGCATTCGGGACATCGCTGGCGGCTGCGGTCGACCGATGACGTGGCCGCCGAGGCGCGGTGGGCGCTCGAGAATTTCCCGGGCCTCAAAGAGATTTTCTTCGACGACGATACCTTCAATTACCAGAAGGCCCGCACCCTCGAGCTCTGCCGGAAGCTGAAGCCGCTAGGCTTCACCTGGTCGTGCACATCGCGCGTGACCACCGATTACGAGACGCTCCGGGCCATGCGCGAGGCCGGATGCCGGCTGATGATCGTCGGCTATGAGACCGGCGACGCCCAGATCCTGAAGAACATCAAGAAAGGGGCCACCCTCGAGATGGCCCAGCGCTACACCGCCAACGCGCACAAGCTCGGGCTGACCATCCATGGCGACTTCATTGTCGGACTGCCTGGGGAGACCGGCGAGAGTATCCGCCGCACGATCGACTTCGCCAAGAAGCTGGACGTCGAGACCATCCAGGTTTCGATCGCCCACCCGTATCCGGGCACCGAATTCTTCGACCACGTCCAGCGTAACGGCCTGCTCACGATCGACTCGATGACCGACGAGAAGGGACACCAGCTCCCTAACATCGTTTATCCCGGTCTGGACCGGGCAGAGATGGTCGATTGGGTCGAGCGTTTCTACGGCGAGTACTACTTCCGGCCGCGGGTGGCCTGGCGCATCGTTCGCAAAGCGGTCTTCAACGGGGACGAGCGGCGCCGGCTCTACAAAGAAGCCCGGGAATATCTGAGCCTGCGGTCGAAACGGAAGCAGTTTGTCCGTCAGCAGCGGCAGGTCTCGACGGCCGCGCCCCAAGCCCGGTGAGCGCAGCGCCGATCGGCCGAAAGACCTGGCTCATCACCGCCGTCGTTGTGGGAACCAACGCCGGCGGCAACCTTTTCCTAAAATGGGGTGTTGGCTCCGGCGCGTCATGGCTGGAGACTCTGTTGAATCCATGGCTGTATCTTGGAGTGGCCCTGCTGATGCTGTGGACGCTCTCGAGAATGGCGTTGTTGAGTCGGGCCGACCTGAGCTGGGTGCTGCCGGTGACCGCCTCCGGCTACGTCCTCACCGTCCTGCTCGGCGTGATGTTTCTCGGCGAGCGCGTCAGTGGCCGTCGCTGGGCCGCCGTTCTGCTCATTGTGGCGGGCACGGCGCTGGTCGCCCGAACCCGTCCCATGGAGCGGCGGGCGTGAAGTGGGCTCTGGTCGCGGCGATCGTGGCGACGACCACGGCGAGCGATCTGTTGCAAAGCCGCGTCATGAAGGCCGAGGTCGAAGTTCGCGACTTCGGTCCGGCAAGGCTCGGAAAGCGTCTGGGCCATTTGCTGGCGCAGCCTCAACTGCCGGCGGCCATCGCCTGCATGGCGGTATCGTTTTTCGCTTTCCTGACCCTGCTTTCGATGGCCGAGCTGAGTTTCGCGGTACCGGCGACCGCGGCCAGCTACGTTCTGGAAACGATGCTCGCCCGGATGCTGCTCCACGAGCGGGTCCAGGCCGAGCGGTGGGCGGGCGCCATGCTGGTGGCCGGCGGCGTGGCGCTTCTGGCCGGCTCCTGATTGCTTGTGATTCTACTGATCGCGATCGCCGGCGCGGCGGCCCTCCTCTACCAGGCGGCGGCGCTCATCGCCGTGGTGCGGCATCACCGGCGGCGCGAGCCATCCGCCACCAGATATCCCCCGATTTCCATCCTGAAGCCGATCCGCGGGCTCGATCCCGGTTTCCGGGAGGCCATCCGTTCGCACGCCGCTCAGGATTATCCCGAGTTCGAGATCCTGTTCGGCGTCGCCCGGCCCGACGATCCGGCGCTGGCCGAGATCGAGGATCTGCGGCGCGAGTTCCCTCACCGCGCGATCCGGGCGGTTCCGTCGGCGACCGAGGCGCCCAACGGCAAGGTCGGCGTGCTGATCGATCTGGCGCGGGAGGCGAGGCACGACGTTCTGCTGGTCAACGACAGCGACATCGGCGTGCCTCCGGATTATCTGCGCCGCGTGGTGGCTCCGCTGGAGGACCCACGCATCGGCGTGGTGACCTGCCTCTACCGCGCCGCCGCCTCGACGCGGCCGGGGATCTGGGAGGCGCTCGGGATCGCCACCGATTTCGCGCCCGGCGTCGTGATGGCTCCCTGGGTGGGGGTGAAGAACTCCGGGCTCGGAGCGACGTTGGTTTTTCACGCCGCCGATCTCGAGCGCGCGGGCGGCTTCGAGGCGATCGCCGATTCTCTGGCCGACGATAATGAGCTGGCCGCGCGCATCGCCCGACTGGGCTTCCGCACCCATCTCTCCCGGCTCGTGGTCGAGACAAGTCTTCAGGCGGAACGCTGGCGCGACGTCTGGAATCATCAGCTCCGCTGGCACCGGACGGTGCGGGTCACCCACCTGCCGGGCTACTGCGGCCTGCCGGTGACGTTCGCCGCCGGGTGGGCCGCGGCCGCGGCTGGGGCCGGGTTGTGGGAACTCGCCGCCGCCCTGCTCGGTGCCCGGATGGCGATGGCGCTGGCGGCCGGGCGGCTGCTGGGTTGTCCGATCACGCGACGCTGGTTCGCCCTGGTGCCGCTGCGCGATCTCTGGGGCGTCGCCGTCTGGTTCGCCGGCCTTTTCGGCGATTCTGTCGAGTGGCGCGGCTTCCGGATGAAGCTGTCGAGAGGCGGGCGAATCCTCAGCCGGACGGATCGTGGGCGAGGCGCGGCAGTGATACACTGAGCTTCGGTGCCACGGGCGCTGGACATATGCTCGGTACGCTGCTCAAGGACCGCTACCACGTCGAGAAAGAGCTCGGACGCGGAGGGTTCGGCGTGGTGTATCTGGCTCACGACCGGCAACTGATGAACAAGCCGGTCGTCATCAAGGTGCTGACCGAGGACCTGTCGGCGGACCCGTGGCCGTTGAAGAAATTCCGGCAGGAGATCGAGGCGCTGGCGCGCATCGATCATCCCGGAGTGGTCGGCGCGCTCGACACCGGAGACACGCCCGAAGGCAAGCCTTTCCTGGTGATGCAGTACGTCGAAGGCACGATCCTTCGCACGCTGGTTCCCAACGAAGGTATGTCGTTCGACCGCGCGGCCAACCTGATCAAGCAAATCGGCCAGGCCTTGAGCGCCGCTCACGACCGCGGCGTCTGGCACCGCGACCTGAAGCCGGAGAATATCATGGTGCAGCGGCCCGGCGACGGCGAAGAATACGTGAAGTTGATCGATTTCGGCATCGCCGCCATTAAGGACTCACAGTTCGCCGGCGTAACTCAGACGACCAAGGTGGCCGGCAGCTACGCCTACATGTCGCCGGAGCAGTTCGCCGGCAACCCGTGCGCGCAAAGCGACATCTACGCGATGGGCGTCATCGCCTTCGAGATGGTCACCGGGCGGAAGCCCTTCCCGATGGAATCGCTGTTCCAGTTGATGATGCAGCAGCAGCAGGGCCTGCCGGTGGGGCCGAGGCAGTTGCGTCCGAATCTGCCCGAACCGGCTGAAGACGCCATTCGAAAAGCGCTCTCCTACGACGCACTGCATCGCTTCCAGCGGCCACGCGACTTCGGCGACGCGCTCGCCAAGGCCCTCACGGCCGCGCCGCCGCCCGAGCCGCCGACCCAGGTCACCGCCCAACCGCTGCTCACCACGCCCTCCGAGACGACCGCCTACGCCCCGATATCGGAAGATGGGCCGAAACTGGAGATTGCGCATGTGCTGTTCACGGACCTGGTCGGATACTCGGCCATGCCGATGGACACCCAGCGCGAATATCTGAAGGAATTGCAGGACATCGTCAAGCAGTCGCCGGCCTTCCAATCGGCCGAGCGGCACAAGGAGCTGTTGCGGTTGCCGACTGGCGACGGCATGGCGCTGGTGTTTTTCGGCGACCCGACCACCGCCGTGCAATGCGCCCTCGACGTGGCCACGGCGCTGAGAAGCCGCACGCACCTGCGCCTGCGCATGGGTCTCAACCAGGGACCGGTGTACCGTATCGCCGACATCAACACGAACCTGAATGTCGCCGGCGGTGGCATCAACATGGCGCAGCGCGTCATGGACGCCGGCGACGCCGGTCACATCCTCTGCTCGAAGAGCATGGCCGACGTGCTGCTGCAACTCGGCAAGTGGCAGTCCCTGCTCCATGATCTGGGCGAACATACGGCCAAGCACGGCGTGAAGCTGCAACTGTACAACCTGTATACGCCGGCGGCGGGAAATACGGCGTGGCCGACGAGGATCGCCAAGCCGCCGGAAACGGGGCGGGAGCGGCCACGGTCGAAATGGGCGGTTGTGGCCGCGATCGGCGTGCTGGCGGGGGTCGTCGGCGGCCTGGGTTTGTGGCGAACCCTGAACCCGCCTCCGCCGGAACACGCCTTCTACTACAACGCGACCATCCGCACCCCGGACAATCGGGAAAGTGTCTACACCAATGAGATGCTGCTCATGGAAGGGGTGAAACTCGCCTTGTCGGTCGGCGCCGCCGAATCCGGGCATCTCTACATTCTGAACAAGGGGCCGCTGCCGGGCGGCGGCGAGAGCTACAACATCCTGTTTCCGCTGCCGAATCAGGCATCGGCGTTTCCCGCCGGTCAGCCGATGCGCATCCCCCCGTCGGACTGGATCCTTCTGGACCAGGCGCATGGGCAGGAGGACTTGTACCTGGTCTGGGCTGCCGGTGAGGTGCCGGAGCTGGAAAAGCTCAAATCGTCCTCATCCGACCTGGTCCTGGACAACGTAGTGATTAAGGACGAAGCAAGGCGAAAGATGCTGGACGACTTTCTTCAGCGCCACCTGGTGCCGTCTCACCGGGTGGAACGCAACGAAAGCGAAAAGCGGAGCATTATCCGTGGCACGGCGAACGTTCTGGTTCACCTGGTTTCGATAAAGCATCATTAATTGGGAGGTCTGTATGAAGTCGGGATTCGCGCTGGCGCCCCTGGCCGCCGTCCTCGCGCTGGCGGTCGCGGGCCAGGAGCCCGCGGAAGGTTTTCGACAGATGTGGATCAAGGAGCTGAAGGACAAACGGCCGCCCGCCAGGAAACCGGCCGCGGCCGGCGCTGTCTACCGGCCGGTGAAGCCGGTCTCCACGGGCTCCGCCACCGCCCCGGTTACGCCGCTCAAGGGAGCCGAGGGCAAGAGGACCTCGCCCGCCAACTCCCAGAACGACACCGTCCTCGGGGTGACGCTCTATCGTCTGCGGAAGGCCGGCGCGATCGACGACCCGAACTCGCGCCTGTTGGTGATCGAGGAGGAGTCCGGCGCCCAGGAGCTTGTACCCGAGCGAGTCGATCTCGATACTCTGCTGGCGAAAGGCGACCGCGTGCGTCTCAGCATTGAAGTCCCCCGCGCCGGTTACCTGTACGTGATTGATCGGGAGCTGTATGTGGATGGAACCACCAGCGAGCCTTACCTGATCTATCCGAATTACCTGACGCGGCCCGGCGATAACCTCCTCGCCGCCGGTCGCGTGATCGAGATCCCCGATTCCCGGGACAATCCCAATCACTTCCGCGTGCGGCCGACGCGGCCTGATACGGTTTCGGAGCTGTTCTCGATTCTGGTTACCCCCGAGCCGCTGGCCGCGAACCTCAAAGCCGGCAAGAGGCCCCTGAAACTCGCCGAGGAGACATACAAAGAATGGGAGACGAAATTCGGGGTCGAAGCCGAGCGGTTCGTGCTCGAGGGCAGCGCCGGCAAGGCATGGACGAGTCAGGAAAAGCTGGCCGGCGCCGGTTCGGCGATCCTGACGCAAGACGATGCGCTGCCGCAAACCCTGTTCAAGGTCAACTACGAACTGGGCAAGGCGGTGCTGGTGAGAGTGCCGGTCAAAGTGCGCCAGTAGCCGCCCACGGCCCATGCAGCTTACTCGCCGGCAGCTTCTTGCCACGGCGCTCGGCGGCGCGCCCATTTCGACGCTGGCGGCCCAAGCACGCCGCGCCGACCCGGCGTCGCTCAAGATTCGCCGCGTCGATCCCTATGTCCTTCGCATCGGCGGACGCTCCGACATCGTCTGCGTTCGCATCGAGACCGAGGAAGGAATTCATGGCTGGGGCGAAGGCACGACGCCGCCGAACGTCGCTCCGGTCGTCGCTCAGATCCTTTCGTTTCGCCAGTTGCTCGTGGGTTCCAGTGCATGGGACATCGAGAGGCTCTGGCGGCGGATGTACGTGCGGGAGGAGAACACGCTGGGAGGCACGCTGTACGCCGCCATCAGCGCCATCGACATCGCCCTCTGGGATATCGCCGCCAAGAAGCTGAACGTCCCCGTCTACAAGCTGCTGGGCGGCAAGGTGCACGACAAGCTCCGCATCTACACAAGCTACCGCTGGGGGAACATTCCCCGCACCGCCGCCGCCTACGCCGACCGCACCCGTGAGCTGATCGCGCAAGGCGCCACCGCCGGCAAGTACGATCCCTTCGGCGAATATCCCGGACCGAACCGCCAGCTTTCGACGGCGACGCTCAACGAGGTCCGCGAGATGATTCGCGGCATCCGCGAGGGCGGGCCGCAGTTCGACATCTGCGTCGAAGCGCACGCGAAGTTCAACATCGCCTCGGCCGGGCGCATCGTGAAGATGCTCGAGCCGTTCGATCCCTTCTTCCTCGAGGAGCCGGTGCCGCCCGAGGATGTCGACGCCATGGCGGCGCTGCAACGCTCGACCAACATCCCGATCGCCACCGGCGAGGGTCTCCAGGGACATTTCGTGTACCGCGAGACGCTGGTCAAACAGGCGGCGCGTATCCTCCAGCCGGACGCGGCGCGTTCCGGCGGCATCACGGCGATGAAGAAGATCGCGGCGATGGCCGACGCCCATTACGTGACGATCGCGCCGCACAATCCCAACGGGCCCGTTTGCACGGCGGCCAGCATCCACGTCGCCGCCTCGATTCCGAACTTCCTCATCATGGAGGAGGGCAGCCGGTCGACCGAGGATTATCAGCACCTCTTCGTCGACGGATGGCGGCCGACCCTGGCGGCGTGGGACATCCCCGAGTCGCCCGGACTGGGCGTGGATATCCCGCCGGAGTTCCTGAGAGAGAGACAGGTCAAGCAATAGACCGCTCCCTCCGGTCGCTCGCAGCCCATAAGGCTGCTTATCTTGCCGGTGAAAGTCCGGTCGCGGGAATTGACTGTGTGCCCGCGTAGTCATATTCGAACTCCATCCATTGGTCACTTTGTAGCCAACCTTAGCAGCATCATCATCCGGCCGAACATCTGCGACTTTTGAAAAAAACAACAACTTTCGTTCACGTGTTCGACCAGGAAGCTGGTCTGCGTATTGACAAGATTCGCCTGACTGTTGATTAAGAGGGCGATCGCCTGCTCGAGTTGTCCATTGGATGCTCGCTGACGCATGTCTCTCCCGAATCTACCACCCGGGGCTCGGGCCGAAGCTCCATGCTACAGTGGACTCTTCGATGAGTGAACTCGCGCCCGAGAGCGCTGGGCAAAAGTTCCAGCGCCTGGTCGAGATCATGGCCCTTCTGCGCGGTCCGGGCGGCTGCCCGTGGGACCGCGAGCAGACGTTCGACACGATCAAGCCGTACCTGCTCGAGGAGACCTACGAGGTGATGGACTCGATCGACGCCCGCGACTGGAATGGTCTCGCCGACGAGCTCGGCGACCTGCTGCTGCAATCGGTCTTCTTCGCCCAGATGGCCGCCGAGGAGAACCGGTTCCGGATCGAGGATGCGCTCGACGCGATCAACGGCAAGCTCATTCGCCGCCACCCGCACGTGTTCGCCGGCGGCTCGGCCCGCACGCCCGGGGAGGTCAAACAGCGTTGGGACGAGATCAAGACCGAGGAACTGCGCCAGCGGGGCCGGTCCCGCGAGGGGCTGCTCGACGGCGTCTCGCGCGCGCTGCCGGCGCTCGTCGAGGCGCAGCAGATCTCTTCCAAAGCTTCCCGGACCGGCTTCGACTGGCAGAATGCCGGCCAGATCGTCGGGAAGCTCCACGAAGAGCTGGCGGAAATGGAGGAGGCTCGCGCGTCCGGCGACCGGGCGGGCCTCGAGCACGAGATCGGCGACCTGTTGGGCACCCTCGTCAACCTGGCGCGTTTTCTCGACCTCGACGCCGAGCAGGCGTTGCGTGGCGCCAACGCGCGCTTCCGCCGGCGCTTCGGCTACATCGAGCGACGGCTCGCCGAACGCGGCCGGCCGGCGGGGGAAGCGACGCTCGAAGAGATGGACGCGTTGTGGGAGGAAGCCAAGGCAGTGGAGGAAACGGCGGGACCATGATCGAGACGCGCCAACTGGAAACGCTGGCGGAGTTTCAGGATGCCGTGCGGCTCCAGCAGGACATCTGGGGTTTCGAGGCCATCGAGCTGCTTCCGGTGCGTCTGTTTGTCGTCGCCAGCAAGATCGGCGGGCATGCGTTTGGCGCCTATGACGGCCCGCGGATGGTGGGCTTTTGCTTGGCGATTCCGGGGATCAAGGCGGGCGGCCGCTCCTACCTGCACAGTCACATGCTTGGTGTGACCGGCGAATACCGCGACCGCGGCGTCGGCCGGATGCTGAAGCTGGCCCAGCGGCGAGAGGCGCTCAGCCGCGGCGTCGCGCTGATCGAGTGGACTTTCGATCCGCTCGAGATCAAGAACGCGTTCTTCAATCTCGAGCGCCTGGGCGCCGTGGTGCGGCGCTACGTGCTGAACCAGTACGGCATCACATCGAGCGCGCTGCACGGCGGCCTGCCGACCGATCGATGTGTCGCCGAGTGGTGGATCGCGAGTCCGCGCGCCGACGCGATCTCGGCGGACAGGCATTTCCCGCGGCCGCCGGTCGAGGCGCGACTCGAGGTGCCCGCCGGGATCGACCGGTTGCGCGGCGAGAACCCGGCGCGGGCGCGCGAGATCCAGAAATCGATCAGCGACCGGTTCCTCGAATACTTCAGCCGCGGCCTGGCTGTCGTTGGTTTCGAGAGATCGGACCAGGCGGGCGCGTACTTGTTCGGACCATGGGAATCCAAATAGAGCGAATTCATTTGCGGCAGATCCGCCTGCCGCTGGTGCACTTCTTCGAGACCAGCTTCGGCCGCACCACCGAGCGCCACATGATTCTGGTGGAAGCGCTGGCCGGCGGCGTCTCGGGGTGGGGAGAAGTGACGGCGGGCGAGAATCCCTTCTACAACGAGGAATGGACCGAGTCGGCCTGGCTGGTCCTGCGCGATTATGTCGCGCCGCGCGTGTTGGGCCGCCCGCTGGAATCGGCCGAAGCGGTCGCGCCTTTGCTGGCTCACATCCGCGGCCATCGCATGGCGCGCGGCGGCCTCGAGACCGCCGTCTGGGACCTCGAAGCGCGCGCGGGCGGCAAGCCATTGTACGAGCATATCGGCGGCGGGGCGCGCGCGGAAATCCCCTGCGGCGTGTCGATCGGCATCCAGGAATCGGTCCCAGAGCTGCTGAAGAAAATCGAGACCGAGGTCGCCGCCGGCTATCAGCGCATCAAGATGAAGATCAAGCCCGGCTGGGATGTGGACGTGGTGCGACAGGTGCGACAGGCATTTCCGTCGATCAAGCTGATGGCCGATGCGAATTCCGCCTACACGCTGGCCGACGCCGACCGGCTGAAACGGCTCGACGAGTATTACCTGATGATGATCGAGCAGCCGCTCGCGCACGACGAGATCATCGATCACGCCGAGTTGCAGGCCAAGCTCCAGACGCCGATCTGCCTGGATGAGTGCATCCGCTCGGCGCATCACGCCGAGCAGGCGATCCGGATGCGCGCCTGCGGGATTCTCAACATCAAGCTCGGCCGCGTCGGCGGTTTCGCGGAGGCGCGCCGCGTTCACGACGTGGCATGGAAGGCCGGCGTGCCGGTGTGGTGCGGCGGGATGCTCGAAAGCGGCATCGGCCGCGCCCACAACATCGCGTTGTCGACGCTGCCGAATTTCGTCCTGCCGGGCGACGTGTCGGCCAGCCAGCGCTACTGGGCACGCGATATCATTACCCCGCCCGTCGAGGTAACGCCGCGCGGGACCATCGTGGTCCGCGGCGAACCCGGATTCGGTTACGCGATCGACGCCGGTTTCCTCGGCCAGGTCCTCGTGCGCGAGGAGATCATCGGTTGAGCCGGCCCTCTCCGCGGAAACTCTACTCGCTGATCGCGCTCATGGTCGTGCTTTGGACCCTCAACTTCGTCATCGGCAAGATGGCCTTGCGCGAGTTTCCCGCCCTGCTGGCCGCGGG
>Ga0247727_10010355_pt1 | contig 16553 bp, 24 predicted proteins | sample WisWelCaveWW1625_FD_202498 | JGI IMG/M metagenome (GOLD analysis project Ga0247727, IMG submission 202498) | Biofilm microbial communities from Wishing Well Cave, Virginia, United States - WW16-25 | ecosystem: Environmental > Aquatic > Deep subsurface > Groundwater > Cave microbial mat | place... | reverse complement strand
TGTCATGGGTTTGACGCCATAAAGTATGTTAAAGCCGTTGTTTGGATTTTGCTTCGTTTTGAATTTGACGAAAACCATAATCGCAAAGCGCAAGGTGCATAGCGCATGGCGCGAGCATAAATCTATGAGCTATGCGTCATGCTCTATGCTCGTTACATCACCATCGCACGCGGTTGAACCTTCCGCGCCACGCTTGCGCGCTTTTCCTGCTGCCTCATTCGCCAGATTTTATCCGCGGTCATCGGCAGGCTGCGCATGCGCACGCCGGTCGCGTCGTAAATCGCATTCGCCACCGCGGAAAGAATCGGCGGCAAATCCGTAATGTATTTTAAGTCCATTGCCGCGCCTGGTCAAAGCCGGGATTTTATTTGCAGCAGCTCCTCTTCGGAAAGATTGGTATAACGTTTGATTTTTTCCAGCGGTTCGTTGCCGGCAAGCATGGATTGGGCAACTTCGATCTTCCCTTCGATCTTCCCTTTGATCTCGCCTTTAATCTCGCCTTTGATCTCGCCTTTGATCTCGCCTTCGATCTTGGCCGACTCCAACATGCCTTTTTCGCTCATTTTGTTCATTAAAAATTTCTCGTACGCTTTGCGCTCGGCCTCCGGCATCTTCAACAAATCGAGCCGTTCCCGCGCTTTCTGAATGTTCTTGGATTTGAATTCATCCTTGATCTCCGAATTTTTGAAAAAATAAATCCACTCGTCCAAATCACTCTTGACCACGTCGCGAAACCGCTCCAATTCGATCAGATAGTATTCCGGAAAGACATTGCCCTCGCGGCTCTGCGGCGCGCCCACGAGCGCTTCCCGGCGATGGCGCTTCAGCTCCAGTCGGCTGTGGTCGTTCAAGCCGTGAAATTCGGTCCGGCCATGATAAACGTAATCCGTTTCTCCCTCTCCCAGCAAAAAATACAAAATGCCGATGGAGATGATCTTGCGGACCTGCGCGTAGCTTTCCCCCAACTGCACGTGGCCGACGATCAATTTGGAAGAGCCATACAGTAGGTGCTCCAGGTAATGCACTTCCCGATTGTTTTGGACTTCGACGACGATGATCTCTTTGTTCTCGTCTTCCACCACCAGATCGACGCGATTGAATTTGTCCGTTGGATATTCCTGATTGCTTTCGCTTTCCAAAACGGACAGCACTTTGAGGTCTTGTTTCAAGAGGACACTCAGAAAACCTTCCAGAATATCGTGATTGGCTTTGTTGCGCAACATGTTTTTGATCGCCCAATCGAAACTGACCAATGTTCTCTCTTTTGCGGTTGTCATGGGTTTGACGCCATAAAGTATGTTAAAACCGTTGTTTTGGCTTTGCCTGGTTTTGAATTTGATGCGAATCATGATCACACTTTTTAATTATTTTCGCAAAGTGTTGGGACAAGCTTTGCGCCATGCGAAATTACACCACCATCGCACGTGGTTGAACTTTCCGCGCCACGCGCTTATCCTGCTGCATCATCCGCCAGATTTTATCTGCCGTCATCGGCAGGCTGCGCATGCGTACGCCGGTGGCGTCGTAAATCGCATTCGCCACCGCCGGGAGAATCGGCAGCAGAGGTCCTTCGCCGGCTTCCTTCGCGCCAAACGGGCCTTCGGGATCGTTACTTTCGACGATGATGACGTCGACCTCCGGCATTTGCATCGGCGTCAGCGTGCGATAATCGAGAAAATTCGGGCCGAGAATATTGCCGCGATTGTACGGCATCTCTTCCATCAGCGCTTGCCCGAGGCCCATGTGAATGCAGCCTTCGATCTGTCCCTGCACCGCCAGCGGATTGAGCGCCTTGCCGCAATCATGCGCGGCCCACACTTTCTCGACGCGCGGCTCGCAGGTTTCGAGATCGACGGTCACTTCGGCGATGTAACATTGAAAACTGTACGTCGGCGAAAGTCCGGCGCGCGCGCCTTTGAATTTGCCGCCGATCGGCGGCGGGCCCATGTAAATGCCTTTCGAAATCAACGCGCCGTTTCCGGCCAACGCTTTTTCGAGCGCCTGCATGAAAGTGACGCGCACGCGCGGATCGGGCGTGTAAATCAATTCTTCATTTTGCAAAATAAAACTTTCTGCCGAATGGCCGGTTAGCTTTTGCGCCGCATTCACGAGATCTTCGCGAATTTTCATCGCCGCCTGTTTCGCCGCATTGCCCGCCATGAACGTGACGCGGCTCGAATACGAGCCGAGATCAATCGGGTCGGCGTCGGAATCCGTCGAGAAAATTCGAATGCGATCCAAATTTACGCCGAGCGGTTCCGCAACGCATTGCGCCAGCATCGTGTCGCTGCCCTGCCCGATTTCCGCGGCCATGCAATGCACGGTGACGCCGCCGTCCATGTCGATTTTCAAATGCACCGTCGATTGCGGCAGTTCGTTGAAATGAATCCGATGCGCGCTGCCGCTGATATAAAAGCCACACGCCACGCCGATGCCGCGGCCGGGCGGCAATTTCCGAAATTTTTTATTCCATTCCGAGGCTTCGCGTGCGCGCGTGATGCACTCTTTCGTGCCGTTGCTGGTGATGCGAAAGTCATTGATCGTTTTCGAATTCGGCGGCAGCAAATTTTGCAAACGAAAATCGCACGGATCCGCTTGCGCGGCTTCGCAAAGCTCATCAATGATCACTTCCATCGCGAAACGCGAATTGACCGCGCCGTGGCCGCGCATCGCGCCGGAGGGTGGCTTGTTCGTGTAAACGCGCTTGCCGCTGTAGCGCATATTCGGAATGATGTATGGCCCCATGCTCAGCACGCCGTTGTAATACGTCGAGACCACGCCGAAGCTGCCCCACGCGCCGCCGTCGATGCGCGCTTTCAGATCGAGAAAAGTCACTTTGCCGTTGACATCCATGCCCATCGCGATTTTCGTTTTGGTGGGATGCCGACCGTGATTCGTGATGAACACTTCTTCGCGATCAAAAAGAATTTTCACCGGGCGCCGGCATTTGCGCGCGAGCAGTGCCGCAATCATTTCGTGTGGAAAGGGATCGCTCTTGCCGCCAAACGCGCCGCCGACCATCGGGCGAATGACGCGAATGCGGTGCATCGGCATTTCCAAAACTTGCGCGAGCGCGCGGTGCAGATAATGCGGCACCTGCTGCGGCGTCCAGAGCGTCATGCGATCATCCGCGTCGTAATGCGCGATCACCGCATGTGGCTCGGTGAAGCCGTGCGTGACGCCTTCAAATTCAAAGTCAGCTTCACGCACGTGCGTGCTGGTCGCGCGCGCCGCGTCGACGTCGCCAAAATTCTGATCGACTTCTTTATGAATATTGGTGCCGTTGACCGTGTCGGGATGAATCGGCGCCGCCGCCGGTTTCAAGCTGTCTTCGATTTTGCGATATTCCGGCAGCTCGTCGTATTCGACCTCGATCAATGAGAGCGCCTTCAACGCAATCTCTTCGTCATCTGCGGCAACCGCGGCAACACAATCGCCGATATAAATGACTTTATCGACCGCGAGCGCGGTCTCGTCTTCGCTGATCGGCAGCACCCCGAATGTGTTCGGAGCTTCTTTGCCGGTGACAACGGCATGCACGCCGGGCAATGCTTCAGCATTACTCGTGTCGAGCTTCGTGATGCGCGCGTGCGCAACCGGACTCCGCAAAATTTTGCCGACGAGCATGCCGGGCATTTTGATATCGTCGGTATAAATACCCTCGCCGGTGGTTTTCTTCAAACCATCGATGAGCGGAACGGGCTTGCCAATGATGTTGGCGGTTTGGGTGAGTTGCATGAGATCACTCTTTGTTTTGGTTTAAGGAACGCTGCTGATTCCGCCAAAATCAGGAATCAAAGTCAGCAAGCGCTGCCTTTCGGTGGGATTAAGCCGGCGAATTTGAGCGGTGTCGGTTTCGCTTGCAAAAAACGGCGGCGCAATAAACGTAACGTTATTGACGATACAATCTTTCAATAAGCGGCGCGCCTTGTTGCGATAGGGCTCACCTTTCAACACCAACTTTACTGCCACGCTGGCGTCGATACAAAGCTCATTCATAAACGATTCATCCGTTCTTCGCGAATTTGCCTGATGTCCTCGGCAGAATCGAACTGGCCTTCTATGCTCTCGGCAATCGCGTCCAATTCTGCCAGGAGAGCGTCTGCCATTGCCTCACGTTTCTGTTGCGCCGATTTCGCATCTAATGGCTGAATCATCTTTAACCTCGATTTTATTTATAGCGTTTTTTTCTCAGCAATTGACTGTAACCCCTTCCCGCGCCACCGCTTCAATTGCGTCCACAATTTTGATATAGCCCGTGCAGCGGCACAGATTGCCGGAGATCGCCTGCTCGATTTCGTCGCGCGTCGGCTTTTTATGCCCGTCCAAAAATGCTTTGGCCGTCATGATAAAACCTTGCGTGCAGAAGCCGCATTGTGAGCCGCCATGCTCCGCGAACGCGCGTTGTAACGGATGCAGCAAGCCGTCGCATTTTAAACCTTCGATCGTGGTGATTTCGTGCCCGACCGCTTCCAAGGCCATCGTGAGACACGAGAGCTTGGCGCGGCCATCGATGTGCACGGTGCAGCAGCCGCAGGTGCCCATATCGCAGCCGCGTTTGGTGCCGGTGAGATTCAGCGTCTCACGAATGACGTCGAGCAGAACATCATACGAACGAATCGCGACTTCATAGGTGGAACCGTTGACGTGAAAGGTAACGAGTTTTTTGTTTGGCATACTGATAAGCGCGGTTTATGAAAAAGCTCAATTCATGCTCATGAGACCAGCCGCATCTTTTTCGTTTTGCAGCGCCGCTTTTAGAGCTCGGCCACAGCCTGCACTACAGAGAGCGAAGACAATATCGTAGCCATCTTTTTTTGCGGGAGAGGCTTTGATGACAACAAGCCCATTGACTGTTTTCTTTGCCAAAGAAAGATGCAACGGAATGAATTTACCTTCGTGATCGCTCAGATCGATGCCCGGAAGCGCCTTTGTTCCGAGCGAAAAAATTTCAGTGTCATCGGAAATTTTTGTCAGGCACCAAGCGCAAGCAAACATTGAAGATTTCAGCTCGGCACGTTGTTTTGGTTTCGCCATTTTACGACTCCGCTATGCTCGTTTTTAACCACCTGCCAATTTCCGCCGCAACATTTTTTCCAACTCCCGATAGTTTTTGCAAACCTATTTCGCCATTGCGACGGTAAATTTCCGCGACGCTCTCCGCACATTCATCGACGGCCCACGCGGCTTTGCGATACGCCCAAATGCGGTACGTGTCGGCCTGCGCCAATTCCAAATCGTACGTTTTCAGAAAAAGTTTTTCGGCAATTTGTTTGTTGATCGCCAGCGGGCTGGGCGCGAGGTAACGCGGCATACGATCTTTTAAACCGTGGCGTTCGCACAACTCACGGACCAGCAATCCCAACTTCGCGCTGTAAGCACGCGGCGGGCTGTAATTCGGCGCGCTATTTTCCTTCCAATTATACATGCGCCGGAAATTTTGCGTAAGTTCCGGATTCAATTGCTGCGCCGCTGCAATCGTGCGCTGCGCCGTCACGCCATCCATCGTCAGCCCGCCCGCGAGCACGAATGAACCGCCGTGATCTTTCGTGGCACGCACGACTTCTTTGAGATGCGCGCGGTCATCGCCGGCAAACGGAATGATCGGCATCAATGTCGTGCCGACTAAAATGCCGGCTTGGGCCAATTCTGCCATCGCTTGCAATCGCCGTTGGAGTCCGGGGCTGCGCGGCTCGAAGGCGTGTTTCAGTTTCGCATCCAAATTGCTCAAACTAAAAACCACGCCGACCCAAGCGCGGTGATTGATCTCCATCAACAAGTCGAGATCGCGCGTGACGAGCGGTGAGCGCTCAACGATAAACAAAGGAAACGCGAGATCGCACACCACTTCCAACATCGCCCGCGAGAGGCGATAGCGATCTTCCGCGGGCTGTTGCCAATCGCCGCAGGCAATCACCTCAGGCGTCAAACGCGCGAGTTCTTTTTGCAGCAACTCGACCGCATTGACTTTGACTTGAATCAGGGTATCGAAACTTTCCGGCTCACGTCGACCGAGATAACGGCCGCCGCGCAGATAGCAGAATTCACAACCGCTGCGGCAGCCGACATACGGATGCGCGCTGTATTTCGTCCAAAACCACGGCCCGTCGACGTGGCGATGCACATTGACCAATTTGCGCGGGCGATATTCCTGGAATTCGAGTTGCATTCAACCATTCGCTCATTAGTCAAAGGTTAATCGCGAAATTTTAACACAAGGTAGACAGGTATATGATACGACAGAGGCGGGAAGGAGTCAAGCGATTTTTCCGGAGAACAACGCCGCAAGTGACGCATCGTAGCGCAAACCTCCCGTTTGCAGTCGTCCCTGCTGCGCTACATTTTGCATCCGCGAAAATAAAAATCCCAAAGAAAGTTTTTATTTCAGTGGGATTTCCAATTCAGTGGGCGACCACCTTGGTCCGAGCTCACGAGCTACGCCGCGAAATCTGCCGCAACCAGCTTTCGAGAAAAACCGAGGCTTTGGCGACCGTGAACGTCAGCAGCAACATCAAAGTCAAATTGAACGCCCGCGGCAAGGCTTCCGTGCCGAACATTTTTTCAATAAAGCTGCCGGAAATGGGAATGAGAGATAAAACGCTGGTCACGAAACGTTGAAAGGCCAGCAAAGTTTCTGTCGCGCCGATTGCCGCCAGCCATTGTTGAATTTGCTGCGCGACCGGCGAATGCAAAAATTGTTGCGCGGCGCTCAAATCAAAATTCTTAAAGCCAAACCACAACGCCAAGGCCAGCGCGAAAGCATAACCGGCATAAATGAAAATGCGTTTCCAATTGAAAATCGCCACGTGAGCGGGCGCCAACGCCGGTTCGAGGCGCGCTAAAATTTTGGCGCTAAAATCAGCCGGCAAATTGGGCGCCGCATCATTTTCCAGGATCGCCAACGTTTGCTGATAGAGTTGAAAATGATGCCGGCAAGCTTCACAGATGTTCATGTGCGCCTGCATCTCCGGCGGCAATGTTTGCGACGTATCGAGCTTGTCGAGATAAAGGTGAAAAATTTTGCAGTTCATGCGACGAACTCCTCGTGCGAAAACTCACGCAAGACCCGCTCGCGCAACAGGACGCGGGCGCGGAACAGATGCGTCTTGATGCTGCCCATCGGCATCTGCATGATCTCGGCGATTTCCTGATACGCGAGATGTTGAATATGATACAAAACCAAAACCGTGCGATATTTCACCGGCAATTTTTCCATCGACGAAAAAACGCGGGCCTGTAAATCCTCGCCGGCAAAATCCATTTCCGACGATTCGATGAAAGGCAATTCTTCAATCGGCGTCTGGTCGATATCCTGCGCTTTGAAACGCTTGCGGCTTTCCAATTTATTGAGACAGGCATTGACGCAGACGCGATAAATCCACGTCGAAAACGTGGCGTCTTCCCGAAAATTCTCGAGGCCGCGATAGGCGCGCACAAACGTATCCTGCGCGGCTTCTTCGGCGTCTTCGCGATTGCCGAGAATCCTGAGGGCGGTGTGATAGATGCGCGCTTTGTAGCGGTCGATCAACTCCACAAACGCGCGCTGATCGCCCGCCCGTATTTTCGCAACCAGCTCGTGATCGTTTTTCATGCCGCGGCCTGCTATCCTGTCCATTTAGGTTCAATGATTAGGACAGGGTGGAAACGATTTTTGTTTCACGCTAATTTTCGTAAAGGCAACAAAACTCAGAATAATAATTTGAAAGTTCTTTCTTGAAAATTTTTCTCAAAATTGGTGAAACATTCGAACCACTAAGCCGGTCAGAACTTGATGAAAACAACAGAACTCATGAAACCAATCAGGAGAAATGAATATGCGTGACTGGGAATTTCTTGCGCCGCTTTTTGGATTTTTGGGGTTTTTCACCATGCTTGCCTTCATCATCTATCAAGTCATGCAGCACCGTCTGCGGATGAAAATGGTTGAAAAGGGCGTCACCAACTTAGATCTCACCAAAATCAAGCCGCCATCCGACAATTCTTTAAAATATGGCATGGTTTGCATTGCGCTCGGCGTGGCCATTTTTATGGGGTTGACTTTTGAAAGATACGTACCCGATCTTGGCGGCGAGTTCACCGTGGCGTTTGTGCCGCTTTTTATCGGCGTGGCTTTGATCGCTTCCGCGATGATCGAGCGTAATCGCGCGAAGAAAAATTCGCCGCAGACTTAACGCGAACGAGCCGTGTCGGCGAGCGGCTCGACCGAGCTCGCCGAGGTCTCACGTCGAGCCGCAACCAAAAAGAAAATAATCGCTCACGGAATTGGATCAGCTCACGGAAATGAATAATAAAAAATTTACTTCCGTGAGAGTTCCATTCCGTGCGCCTAAGCTCTTGTCTATTTTTCAATCATTCTCTTCGCTCAGCCGTTCCTGAATATTTTGCCACGTCTGCAAAAAGAACTCATGGCCGGGAGCCAGCTCCAGCGCGCGCAAACAAAAATCCTGCGCCTTCTCCAAATCCGCATCCTCCGTATAAACATAACTCGCGGCAAGATCGTTATAAACCAGCGCATTCTGCGGGTCGATGGCGAGCGCGCGGTGCAGCGTCTCGCGGCCCTTCTCGACTTCGCCGCTCATGCAGCGCATCCAGCCGAGATTGCGCAGCACTTCATCGTCATTCGGATTCATCGTTTCCGCGGCTTCCAGCTCGGCCACGCCTTCGCGCAGCGCCAGCGAGCGTCCGAGGGCGAAACCCAAATTATAACGAATCTCGAAATTGTCCGGATTGATTTCCTTCGCGCGCTTCAAGGGCGAGACGGCATTTTGGGAAAGGCCGATTTCGATGAGAATTCTCCCGGCCATCAGCAGAATTTGCCATGATTGCGGAAAAAGTTTTGAGCCTTCTTTCAACGTGCCCATCGCTTCATCGACATTTCCGGCGCGAATGAAGGTTTCGGTTTTATGGAGATATTCGCTCTCGTCCATGAGTTCTTTTCTAACCATTATGGATTTTGCGGCTGCAAGATAAAAGCAATCATCTCTTCAATTTTCTTTCTGACGGCGTCGAAATCTGCGCGTGAGGGGACCGGCGAAGGAATAAACGGATATCTTTGTTCGGTATAAAACTCTTCAACAAAATTGCACGCAACACGAAATTGGTCAAAAGATTTGTCATATTGCACCGCATCATTCAAGAGTTTATCCAAATCATGAATGCGATCCAGTTACCAGCCCTTTCCCAAAAGGTAGCCTTTTAAATACTTTTCAGCGGCTTGTTGCAGATGAAATCCGGCTCCTTCAACATCAGAAATGGCCAACAAGGCATCAAGGCGACGCATATCTTTTTCTGCTTTGTCAAACCAATCCTTCGGCACTTGCGACTCTTGGCGCTTCATATATAGTCTTGCCTTTTTTTATTATTTCTAAAAAAAACGGGTCGCCCATCTCTATGCGATCACGCCATTCTTTTGGTGTCACGACCAGAGGCTGGATCGGTGTGCGACGCTGCAAATCGTAGCAGACATTCCGTACTTCCACTCGCCGCAGAAACGGCGTTTGCGCAGTTTCTTTGATGATGAACAAATCCAGATCGCTGTCCGAAGTCGGATTGCCATTGGCATAGGAGCCGAATAATATCACCTTCTCCGGTTGATAACCCGAAATGAGCTTCTGGAGTAAACGCTCTAAATCAATTTGAGCTTGTGTTTTGAAATCGTCGTTCATAGTTTTTCAACAAACAGACGAGGCCGTCTGTGCTACGTTAGCGGTTGCGCACGATCATCGTATAAACTTTCTTCATCTCTTCGCGCCGGAAATGCGGCGACAACGCGCGCATCACCTCGCCTTTGTTGTCGTGAATGGATTTGCCGAGCTTGTCATATTCCGTCAGCACGCGCTCTTTAAACACAAATTCATAATTCACCTGCTTGATGCAGTTGTCGATGTGCGGGCGGAACATTTCGATCTCGCGCAGTTGATATTCTTCCAACAGCAGCGGCAGGAGCGTGTCGTAATTCAACTCGTCGCTGGTCTCCAACAGATTCCAGCATGTGGCCATCACGCCTTTTTTGTTGATACCCGCGGCCCAGTGAATTTCCTCAACGGATTCCGGCTTGCACTTCCACATCGTGACGCGGCCATCCGGCTCTTCAACATACCAGACCGTGCCTTCAGTGCCGATCAATTTCTCATCTTCCGTGTGCTGATTGCGCTTTTCCATTTCGGCGCGAATCTCGGCATATTTGGCAACGGGATCTTCGCCCGCGATCAGCTCACCGGCCAGCGGCGCACTCGGAACGCCGAGCAGATTGAGCTTGAACAACGGCACAATGCTCGCGTCGCGGCGCACGCCGAATAACGCGGCGACCGCCAGATCGGTTTCATACACGATCAAATGCGTGTTGCGCCCGCCGTACATTTCAAAGCTGATATGGCAATCGTTGATTTCGACGAGTTGCGGAATGGTGGGATGCTGGCGCAGAAGTTCCTGCCACATGTCGAGAAACGGGCCCCAGCGGCTGTTGCGCAGCGCCGGCGCCAGCCGCAATTTATACGTCAAATGCCACTGCCCCGCGCCATCGTGATAACGATAGGCGAGGACATTCGTCCCATCCAACTTTTCGTGGAGAGAGATCTTTTTGATAGGCGGGAAATGAAAGGCGCCGTCTTTGCCAAACGGATAGTGCAATTTCGGCGTGGCGAGAATGAGCTGCGGCGCTTCAGCTTCGCCGACGTGCGTCAGCACCAGCGCGCCGTAGCGATGATCCGGCTTTTGACACAGAAACCCGCGCAAGCGCAGATTGTCGTTGAATGGATCTTCGATGTCGAAGGCGTGCAGCCACTTCGCATCAAGGCCGATCATCGGCGTGGCGACGGCCAGAGATTTTTCGTCGGTGCCTGTGCCCATGATTCAAATCTTTTATCATCTGCGGAGACAGGCGAGGCCGCCTGTCCCACTACTCTTCTTTAAAAGCGCGATATTCTTCCGGTGTGTACGCGATCAAACTCAACACCCGGCGCTGCTCGGTTTGGCTTAATTTGGATTCGAGCAAATCCCAAACGTGATCCTGCCGGTCGGCGTCATCCATGCCTGTAAAACTTTCGGCGATGATCAGGCCCTTCACGCGTTCGCCATCCGGCGCCGGTTCGACGATGATTTCCTGCGCCGTGGAAAATTCGGCCTGCAGGACGCTCTTGAGCTTCGCGCTAAACTCGTTCAGCATTGGCGAAAAATCTTCCGTGTGCTCCATGCGCGAGTTCGCCTCATTCCTTTGCGCGATGCGCAGCTCGGCGAGAATGTCGCCCCACGAGCTGTCGTCGGCCAGTTTCGAGATGATTTTCAACGCTTTTTGTTTGGTGGTTTCCACTTTCACCTCCTCAAAATGACTATATTGGTTTACGTTTTTATGCGTTACGTTTTACGCTTTATACAACTGCGCCACATACGCTTCATACCCGTTGTACAACAACGTCGACCGCCGCGGACCGCCGGGAATCGGCTGCTCCGTGGCCTGCGACCAGCGCGGATGCGGCGCCTGCGGATTTACATTCGACAGAAAGTCATACTCCTTAATACGGCCACGGATACGGATACCACGACTGTGATTTCATCCCCGGCGCTTGCTCCGGCTTATTGAAGCTGATCAAACGCACGAATTTTACCGGCGACAGCGGCTGCGCCAAATCGATCAACGCCTTCAGCGGAAAACCCGTCCACGGCACGGCCATCGACCACGCTTCGACGCAACGATGGCGATACAGTCGCTCTTCGCGCTTTGCCGGGTAAATGCTTTTGGCATTATCGCGCCTCGCTGCAACCGCGCGATCCCAGCCGGGCAAAGTCATGGCGGCGCCAATTCCTCCCCAACCGAGCTTTTGAATAAATTGGCGACGGCTTAAATAAAACGCTTCCGGCGTCGCCTCGCGCTCCGGAATTTCCCAACCACGCAGAATCTTGATCAGCATGACGGCTCCTTTGGGGTAATAGTCAATTTAATTTCTTCACGGAGAAAAGCAAGTAGAAAGATGGATTTTTTAGGTTTTTCTTCATCCCGATGCGGCCACGGCAAATTCAGAAATTTTTCTTGCATATCAAAAAAGCCTTTCTCATATTGGTCGTATTCCATTGGCAAATATTACTGGAGCACAAAAATCCATTTCTTTTTATTCCAGCAACCGGAAATTTTTCGGAGAAATAATAATGCGCACTTACTTTCTGGCCACCGCCGCCATCTGGATAGCCGTGGCGCTCATCTCCAGCATAGGCCATATCGCGGTTTTGGGTAAAATTTATAAAAGCATGGCGGGGCTGCTTGATGAACAAACCGGCAAACGGCGGCTGCCATTATACTATATCGGTGGCCTCGCGTTCGCGCTGGTTTTTACTTATTTGCTGCGGATGGCATGGCCCGCCGATGTTCCGATGGTCAACGGTGTAATATTTGGGTTAATGACGGGAATGGTTATTTACCTCCCCCAGATGCTCAATCAATTTGCGGCCTTTCCGTATCCGGCGGCGATGGTGATCGGCGGCGCGATTATCGGCATTTTGCAAACGACGGTCGCGGGTTTAATCGGCGGGCTGATTCTTTAAAATTCTCCCGATAGGATCGAAGACTGCCAACGAATGCGAAAAAATCCGCTGGCAGCTTTTATCCGTTGGAAATTTTTTTCTGCCACTTTCATTGATTAAAAACAATTTGCGCCGTCTAACGCTTCCGGATTATTTGCGCCCCGGCCGCAAACTCGTTTTCATCGGCCTCAATCCCGGGCTTTATTCGGCGCGATGCGGAAAATATTTTGCGCGCCAAACCAATCGCTTCTGGCCGGCGCTTTCCGCGGCAAATTTCTTTGGTCGCGAAGTGAAAGCCGGCGATGAAAAACTTTTATTCCAACAGGGCATCGGTTTTACGGACGTCGTCAAACGCGCCACTTCGCAGATCGACGAATTGACTCAGGAAGAAATCATCGCCGGCGTTAAAACGCTTCGCCGTAAAATTGAAAAGTTTTCTCCGGCGGCGGTTTGTTTTCTGGGGATTACCGGCTTCCGGTGGGTTTTTAATTTGCCCGCTAAAATAAAGATAACCCCGGGGCCGCAAAGCGAAAAAATCGGCCCGGCGCTGATCTACGTCCTGCCGTCGCCGAGCGCGGCCAATGCGCATTATTCCTTTGAAGTCATCGCGGAAGAATGCCGGCGCTTAGAAACTTGGCTCGGAGAAATCGGCGTAAAATTGTGACGGTTTTTTTGTTTCAAATTCCACTTGACAACCACGTAAATTTTGATTAGAATAGATTGTGGTTTGATCTGTGGAATAAACCGATATGAAATAACCAGAGTGGGTAGACTGTGCCGCTGGTACTTTATTCGACGAATGCGTACATCGCCTACATGATCAATGAGAAGTTTTATAAAGGTTTCCATCATGTATGGTGCAGTGAAGTTTTTGACGCGCGGGCGCAATACGCTTACGGTCCACATGCGAGCATTCCGCCGTCGGCAAGCCCGTGGGAGATTTATAAAGCCATGCGGGAAGATGTCAGAAGAGGAGATTTACACAGCGCGAGCTTAAAACGGCTTCGCAAAACAATTGCCAATGCCGCTCGTCTAAGGTTAGACAAAGGGAAAATTTCAAAAGCTCAATACAATGATATTCGAGATATCCTTAAAAAATCTCTCTTTGCCGACTTCCGGCCATTGCTCTACATCATACCCTATCACGGTGTGGCAAAGCTTGTCCAAGAGGCTCCTATTGCAGAGCGAGCGCATCCTTTATCTTTAGAGTTAAAAATTCCGGAGCTGCCACGCAAACTTTTTGACGTTGTCGAGGTGAATTATGAATGATGAACTCCGAGACTTTATTTTGAGTCTTCCCACCGACATTGCCGCCTATTTGATCTTTGATCTCAACAAAGCGATGCGCAAGGATAAACGCCTTGACGTGCTCGACCCTATCCCGCAGACTTCTCCTTATCTGCTTCGCGAAGAACATAAAGAATTCTTTGAAAAGGCCCGCCGCTTGATCGAAGAGAAATGGCAAACCAAGCTCGAAGAAGTAGATGACGATCTCGAGCTCGAAATTCTCTCCGAGCTTGAGGATGCACATATGGAACGCATTAAAGCCGAGTCCGGTTCTGACGAAGAAAAAATAGATGCGCTTTTGAACGAATTGCGAAAAATCTCTCCTTATCGCCCCACGCCGCCGGAATTGCGCGCCGTTCCGGTTTCCTGAGCATAGCCGCGACGATTTCGCCCCAAAATGCCTTTGCTTTTCCACTCTCATTCAGCTTCCAAAATAAAAGCCGGCATTGACTCGAACCTCGGTCAATGCCGGCTTTTTCATTCAACTCACCGCGACTTCAAAATCCGCGTCGATGAGCGGGGACAAAACCTTAGCTCATTTTGATCGCGATCTCTTTGCTCTGCGACTCTTTGGTCTTCGGCAACGAAATCGTGAGCACACCGTCTTTGTAGTCCGCGGCGATGTTGCTGCGGTCGACGTTGTCGGTCAGGCGGAAACTGCGCTCGAACTTGCCGTAGCGGCTTTCACGCAGATGGAAATTATCTTCATCGCGTTTTTCTTCAAAGCGTTTCTCGCCGCTCAACGTCAGCACGCTGTTTTCCAGCGTCAACTTCACATCGTCCTTTTTCATGCCGGGCAACTCGGCGCGCACGACGAAATTCTCTTTGTTCTCCACAACGTCAACGCGCGGGGCATACGTAACGACGCTCTCTTCGCCTTCAAACAGATCGCGGAACAGCGGGCGCTCGAACACCGAGAAGAACGAAGGAACCGGGGCAAGATTGAATTTGGTCAACATGGCTACATCTCCTTTGATAAAGTTTATGGTTTCAGTTTTTTGTTTATCACTTCATGACTGCACCCTTTTCACTCGCAATCGTTGTGCCATTGCGTTTTGAGTCATTGTGTCTAGCATTACTTTGTGTTATTGCCATTTTAACTCATGGGTCTGCCATGCTTTGTCAGGGTGGCGGCAGGCTCTGCAAGAGTTGCAGAATCGCGTGCCGGTCTGGCAGAGACGTGTGGCAGAGACGTGAATATTTCGCTTGACAAGCAAGTAAATTTTGATTAGAATAGGATTGTCATTGAAGATTGAACAAAATGAAAAAGTTTATATAAGCGAAAGGGGTAGCTCGTGCCGCTTGTACTTTACTCGACGAATGCTTATATCGCGTACATGATCAATGAGCGGTATTACAAAGGCTTCCATTACGTGTGGTGCAGTGAAGTATTTGATGCGAGGGCGCAATACGCCTATGGTCCGCATGCGAGTATTCCGCCGTCATCGAGTCCGGGAGAAATTTATAAAGCGATGCGAGAAGACGTCAGAAGAGGAGGCTTGCACAGTGCGAATGTGGAACGACTGCGAAGAACGATTGCTTATGGCGCTACCTCAAAGTTTGATGCAAGAGAGATCTCCGAAGCGCAATATCATGATATTGGCAAGATTCTCAAAACCGCTCCTATTGCGGATTTCCGCCCATTGCTTTATATTATACCCTATCAATGCGTGGCACAGCTTGTTCAAGACGTTCCAATCGAAGAACGAGCCCATCCTTTATCGTTAGAACTTAAAGTTTCAGCCCTGCCGCGCAAATTTTTTGACGTTATCGAGGTGAACTATGAATGAACTCAGAAATTTAATATTGAGTCTTCCCACGACGCTCGCCGGTAAATTGATTTTTGATCTCAGTAAAGCGATGAAGAAAAACAAACGTCTGGATGTGTGGAATCCGATTCCGCAGTCATCGCCTTATTTGCTGGGCAAAGAGCACAAAGAACTCTTCGAGAAGGCTCGTCAGCTCATCGAAGAGAAATGGCTGGCAAAACTTGAAGAGGTAGACGATGATCTTGAGCTCGAAATTATTTCCGAGCTTGACGAAGCTTACTGGGAACGCTTCGAAACCGAAGTCGGTTACGATGAGAAAGAAGCCGAAGCGCTTTTAAATGAGCTCCGCAAAATTTCGCCTTATCGCCCGACGCCGCCGGAATTGCGCGCCGTTCCTGTTGCTTCTTAACCGCTGCGGCTCCCGGTTGTCGAAAATTGCTTGTGCCATTAATTTTCTGTTTCACGCTCGTAAACTTTTGTCGTCCCTTATCCTGCCATGAATAAAAATTCGAAAATCAGGTTTTTTATTGTCTTTATGCTGGCAAGCGGAAGATTCGCAATATGTCAAACGCAAGACCAGCAAAATACCACCATCCCAATTGATGCGATTGGCCATTTTCAATTTGGAGGCAATATAATTGCGTTAGATGACTTAAACTCGGAGCTAAGAAACGCCGGATATCCAAAATTTTCAGATGGTTTTATAGCATTGGGAGCCGGCAGTTACCTGATCATAAACAAATTAGTCATAGGCATAGAAGGGAATTCTCTCAGGGCGAGAATACAAATGTCAAAAGCTTCAAAACTTCAATTTCAGGAAATTATCGAGCATTGGATTTAGGTTATACGCTTTATAAGGCCAAAGTTTTGCGAGTTTATTCGTTTCTTAGCTTTGGTAAGGAAATTTAGTTATCGGACTTCGGTTTGGATATACCTTTGCGCAACGGAATAACAATTGGGATATAAACGGCGTTGGGATTGCCC
>Ga0247727_10010354_pt1 | contig 16554 bp, 19 predicted proteins | sample WisWelCaveWW1625_FD_202498 | JGI IMG/M metagenome (GOLD analysis project Ga0247727, IMG submission 202498) | Biofilm microbial communities from Wishing Well Cave, Virginia, United States - WW16-25 | ecosystem: Environmental > Aquatic > Deep subsurface > Groundwater > Cave microbial mat | place... | reverse complement strand
ACCATTCGCAGTGAACACATAGTTTTTAAACCGATTTTGTCCAATTATTCACGCTTTTCGCTTCAAACCCTTGTCAAATGCGGCTCAAACAACAATTCTAAAAACGAATCTGACGAGGTCTGATGTTGGGATACTTCCGTCGAAACTCTTCTTCCGGCGTTAGCGGTTTTGAGGGCTGCGTTGGCTCTGCATGATCAGTGGCCGCTGGCCGCGGAAGCTTCAAATCAATCTGAATGATCGCGCTATTGCCCAGCATTTGATACCGAACCATATCGTCGAGCGAGATGTCCAGCTTGCTCGTCGCTTCTTTCAGGGTAGCAGCCTGCATCTTCAATCTCCTTGTGCTTGTGGAAAAAGAAAACAATCTCATCGCGGATGGATTCGCAACCGCCCATTCTTATAAACACTGAAACTGCCAAACAGCTTGTCCCCATGCTGAGAGAATATTTGAGTGATGACTTGAACTTTTTCCGCACTGGTTGCATCATCCAAGCGCAGGAGGAGAACACCGGCGTGCGCGGCTTTGTGTTTATAAACAAGCTCGCCGAAGTCTTTGTCCATTGTGATAACCAAGCGTCCCTCTCGCACTGCAATCTCTAAAATTTCATCATCGCCCATTCGGGGATTCACATTGCGCGTGGCAAGCACGTCATGGCCTTGCTGCGACAGCCACTCTTCGGAAAGCTTGCCCACGCCGACGTCCATGATGATCTTGAGATTCATCATCATGCCGCTTTGAGATCATAAACGCGCTCATCTGTGATAACCGAGGCCGCATAAGCCAACGCTGCGCGAATATCATCCGGCTCGAGCTCGGGATAATCCTGCAAAAGATCCTCGGCAGGAACACCGGCAGCCAGCGCATTCAAAATTTGTTCAACGCTGATGCGCAAACCGCGAATCGTGGGCTTGCCCAGCAGCACTTTCGGGTTGATGGTTATGCGGTCGTGGAGATTTTGTGAAGCCATAAATTCCTCTCGACGTTTTGTTGGGAATCCTTATTGATATTTTTCTTCAATCGCATCAAGGAGTTCATCTTTATCGGAACGCGTTGAAGGCATCACACAACCAACCAGTTTAAAAAGCTCCGGTCGCGTGATGGGTATATTGGGATACTTCCGGCAAAACTCTTCTTCTGGCGTCAGCAGTTTTTCGGGCTGCGTTGGCTTTGCATGATCAGTGGCAGCCGGTTGCGGAAGCTTCAAATCAATCTCAATGATCGCGCTATTGCCTAGCGTTTGATAGCGAACTACGTCATCGAGCGAGACGCCCAATTTGGTTGTCGCTTCTTTGAGGGTTGCAGTCTGCATATTCAATCTCCTTGCGCTTGTGGAAAAAGATAGTAATTTGTGTCGCGGCAAGCAACGCCTATTTCTTCGCTGCGACTATCGCACTCAAACGGCATCGCACAAACCTTCTCGCAAGCCTATGCGTCCAAAAACTTTTCTCATCCTCCTCCTACTCGCCTCTTCCGTAGCATCCCAATCCATCATTCCTTCCCTCTACCAAGACCTTCTCTACCGCAACCTCGGCCCGTTTCGCGCGGGGCGCACGGTTGGCGCGGTGGGCGTGCCCACGCAGCCGAATGTGTTTTACATCGGCGTCAACAACGGCGGCGTGTGGAAAACGGATGACTATGGCCGCACGTGGAAGCCGATCTTCGACGAGGCGCCGACCGGTTCTGTGGGCGATATCGCGGTCTCGCCCTCGCAGCCGGAGGTGATTTACGTTGGCACCGGCGAGGGTCTGCATCGTCCCGATCTCAGCGTCGGTGACGGCATTTTCAAATCCATTGATGGCGGCAAAACGTGGGCGCATGTCGGGCTTGCGGATGTGCAACAAGTCGGGAGACTCATCGTGCATCCAACTAATCCTGATATCGTGTTTGTCGCGGGACTCGGCCATCCTTATGGGCCGAATGAAGAGCGCGGCGTGTTTCGCACGACTGATGGCGGACGGACTTGGCAAAAAACGCTTAACATTAACCACAACACCGGCGCGATTCAAGTCGAGTTCGATTTCAACAACCCTGAAATTATTTTCGCGGACATGTGGGAACATCGCGAAGGGCCATGGGAGAACGGCAGCTTTTCCGGCCTGAACAGCGGCCTTTACAAATCCACCGACGGCGGCTCAACCTGGCGGCGGCTCACGCAAGGTTTGCCGACTGCTGCGCAAGGTCTCGGTCGTATCGGCGTTGGTCTCGCACCGAGTAATTCGAAGCGCATGTTCGCCACCGTTGACGCGAGAGAAAACGGCGGCCGCTATCGCTCCGATGATGCGGGCGAGAGTTGGAGGCTGATTCACAACGATCGGCGTTTATGGGGACGCGGCAGCGATTTCGCCGAGGTGCGCGTTCATCCGCAAAACCCGGATATCGTTTTCATCGGCAACATCGCTTCGTATCGCTCCGATAATGGCGGCCGCACGTGGACCTCGCTCAAAGGCGCGCCAGGCGGCGATGATTATCATCGCATCTGGATCAATCCGCTGCAGCCGAACTTCATGCTCTTCGCCACGGATCAAGGCGCGGCGATCACGGTCAATGGCGGTCGCACGTGGAGCTCGTGGTACAATCAACCGACGGCGCAGCTTTATCACGTGACCACCGACAACCAATTTCCATATTGGGTTTATGGCGGCCAACAGGAGAGCGGCGCGATTGCCATTGCGAGTCGCGGCAATGGCGGGCAAATTTCTTTCCGCGATTGGATCGGCGTGGGCGCGGATGAATATGCGTATGTCGCGCCCGATCCGCGCGATCCGAATATCGTGTATGGCGGCCGCGTGATGCGCTTCAACAAAAAAACCGGCCAAGCGCAAAACGTCGCGCCCGAGGCGTTGCGCTCAGGGAAGTATCGGATTCTGCGCACCATGCCGCTGCTGTTTCATCCGGCTGATCCGACGACGTTGCTATTTGCCACGAACGTGTTGTGGAAGACCACCAATGGCGGTGAGCAATGGCAAATCATCAGCCCCGATCTTTCGCGCGAGCAACCCGAAGCGCCGGAGAGCATCGGCGATTTTCGCACGCCGCAACTCGCGACCATGCCGCGTCGTGGAGTGATTTATGCCGTCGCGCCCTCGCCACGCGAGGTCAACACGATTTGGGCCGGCACTGATGATGGACTCGTGCATGTGACTCGCGATGGCGGCGCAACGTGGAAGAACGTCACGCCGCCGGAGTTGCGGGCGTGGGACAAAGTCGCGCAAATTGATGCCGGGCATTTTGACAGCCAAACGGCTTACCTCGCGATCAATGCCATTCGTCGCGATGACATGCGGCCGCACATTTATCGCACGCACGACGCGGGCATTTCGTGGACGCGTATCGTCACCGGCTTGCCGGAGATGGGGCCGGTGAATGTCGTGCGCGAAGATCCGCAGCAACGCGGTTTACTTTTTACTGGAACGGAGCGCGCCGTGTATTTTTCGGCGCATGACGGCGAACGCTGGCAGTCGTTGCGGATGAACATGCCGGCCTCATCGATTTGCGATTTGGTGATTCATGAAAATGATTTGGTGATTGGCACGCACGGCCGGTCGATTTGGCTTCTCGATAATTTTGCGCCGCTGCGCGAGATGGCGAAGGCTGCGACGGCCTCGACGCATCTCTTCGCGCCGCCGCCAGCAACGCGCGTGCGCTGGAATATGTTTTCCGATACGCCGTTGCCGCCGGAAGAACCTGCCGGCCAGAATCCGCCGGATGGCGCAATACTCGATTACTATTTGAATCGCCTCGCGAAAGAAGTAAGACTTGAAATCATGAATGATAAAAATGAAATCGTGCGAAGATTTGCGAACAGCGACAAGGTCGAGGTGATCGACACGACCGCGAGGCCTCACCCAACATATTGGATTCGCCCGCCGCAAAGCCTCTCAACCTCGCCGGGTCATCATCGTTTCATCTGGGATTTGCGCCACGAGCCGCCGCCCGGCAGCGAGCGCGAGTTCGCGATTGCCGCGGTGTATCGCAACACGCCGAGCGGTCCGCACGGCCTGTTCGTTCATCCGGGACGTTACACCGCGCGTTTGACGATCAATGGCGCCGCGCATGAACGTCCGCTCGACGTGCGGCTCGATCCGCGCGTGACGATCAGCGCTGCGGACGCGCAATTGCAGACGGATTACTCGCTCGCTTGCTACAACGCTTATCTGCGTCTCCAAAAAATCCGCGAGTCGATTGACGCGCTCTTACAGAATCGCGCTAACGAAAAGAAGCGAGAAGCCTTGCAATCACTGCGCGGCTCCGGCCTGCCGGGCAATCCCGATCTCTTGTACGGCAGCATCACCGCGTCTTCTGCGGATAAAGAAACGATTGTCGGTTTGCAGAACAAATTTCTATATTTGCTGCATGTTTTACAGAGCGCGGAGGTGAGGCCCACGCTGCAGACGATTGCTGGTGTGCGGGCGCTGGAGGAGATGGCGGAGGCGTTGGTGAAGAGATGGGAAGCAGCGCGGTAGGTAAGGAATCGTTTTGAGCAATAGGAGGACACGACATGAAAACCAAAGCGGCAGTGGGTTTCTTATGCGCGGTATTTTTCGCGCATTTTCAGCCGCAAAACGCATGGTCCCAATCGGTCCGCTTCACACAAGTGGCCGAGGCGGCGGGATTGTGGGATCAGAACATTTACAGCAGAGCGAGCCGTGACGGCGCACAGCAAGCAGTCTGGGTTGATTATGACCGCGACTCTGACTTGGATCTTTTCTATACGGATTACTTGCAAAATTTTTTATATGGGAATCAAGGTGATGGAAATTTTCTGAGTGTGATCAGAGGAACCGGCTTGAAAGACAGCTCGAACTTTTACAGCGGAGCGCTCTGGAGCGACATCAACAATGACGGCCACGTCGACGTTTTCTTCAAAACCGCGCAAAGCTTTCCGCTTTTACTTTATCAGAACCTTGGTAACGGCCTTTTCCAAGACATTACCTCAAGCTCGGGACTCTCGGCCGAAGGCGGCGTCGACGACGCAACGTGGATGGATTATGATCGCGACGGCCAGCTTGATCTGTTCATTTGCAACCGCATCTCGCAGACGTTGATTTACCGAAACGCGGGAAGCGGAACCTTCGAAAACGTGACAACGGGCTCCGGCCTTGAAGCCGATAGCGCGGCGAACGCCGGATTGTCGTGGTCTGACTACGATTATGACGGGGATCTGGATTTGTTCATTGCGCGAGACCAGGGCTTTTGGCCGGCACCGAGTTCTTTGTATCGCCACGAATCGGACGGCACATTCACGAACGTGAGCCAAGAAGCAGGCATTCACGTTACGGGGTTTGCCTCCGTGGCGGTGTGGGGCGATTATAATCGCGACGGCTTTTCCGATCTTTACGTTGCCAGGCATGACGCTTATCGCAATGGAACAGAGACCAGCAATCTGCTTTTTCGCAATCGCGGCGACGGCGCTTTTGAAGAAGTGGGCGCGATTGCCGGCGTCGATGATACGCTCGATTCACAGACTGCCGTGTGGGTTGATTTCGATAACGATGGCTGGCTGGATTTGAGCGTTGTCAATTTTAATTTCCAACCGCCCGATTCCGAGCCGGATCGTCTTTATAAAAACAATGGCGATGGCACCTTTTCAGACGTTGCGCCCGAAGCTGGGATCAACTTTGGCAACACCGGCAAACATGCGGTTTGGGGAGATTATGACCGCGACGGCGACATGGATTTATTCTTGAGCTATTTCCAGTTCCACCCGCAATCCGGCGACGTCGATGCCAATTTGCTCTTCCGCAATGAGACGCAAAACCATTGGCTCGAAATCAACCTTGAGCCGCGGGCCTCCCACCACGTTGCCGGCGCCAAAGTACTCGTTTATGTTGCGGGAGTGATCTTGCAAAAGGAAGCCACTCAGGGCTCGATGCTGGCCCCTGAGATTGCCGATCGTCTGCTCATCGGATTGGGGCAAAACACGATGGCTGATTCCGTGGTGGTTTACTGGAACAATGGCCGAAGAGACGCAACCAGCACGGTTCGATCGAACAGCGTTTTAGTTGCAAAAGAGGGCCGCGGCATCGGCACCGCGGTCAAACAAACGACTCATCGTCCAGCGGTGTTCGAGCTTTTTCAAAACTATCCGAACCCCTTCAATCCTCGAACGGCCTTCCGGTATCAACTGCCGAGGGCTGTGCATGTGAAATTGGAAATCTACAACCTTCTCGGCGCACGAATCGCGGTCTTGGTTGACGAGCACAAATCCGCTGGCGCTTATCTAGCGCGTTGGAATGGCCGAGATAACAGCCGGCAGTTGTCAAGCAGCGGCATTTATTTCGCGAAATTCACGGCATATAACAGCCAAAGCGGCGAAAGCAGCGAGGTACGCATCAAAAAAATCGTTCTGTCAAAATAGCTCATGAAAAAGTTCAGGTCTCTCACTTCGCCCTTGCCTCTCGCCGCGCTTTTCTTCGCGCTCATATTTGATGCCGGCGCGCAGGAAACACTTCACCCTCTCGCGCTCAAAGCCGCGCGTCTCTTCGATGCCGAAGCCGGAGTCATGCGCAGCGATCGCGTCGTCATCGTCGCCGATGAGAAGATCACGGCAATTCAAAACGCGAATGAGCCGCTGCCTGCCAATGCCAAACTCATTGACCTCGGCGATGCTACTCTACTTCCCGGTTTGATTGATGCGCACAGCCATCTTTTGCTCCATCCTTATAATGAAGCTTCATGGAATGATCAAGTGCTCAAAGAGTCGCTCGCGTTGCGAACTGTTCGAGCCGTGGTTCATGCCGAAAAAACTTTGCTCGCGGGATTTACCACACTGCGCGATTTGGGCACGGAGGGCGGCGATTATGCTGATGTCGGCATTCGCGAGGCGATCAATCAAGGTCTCATCATTGGCCCGCGCTTGCAAGTGGCCACGCGCGCGATCGTGATCACCGGCGGCTATGGCCCGGCGGGATTTGATCCGCGTTGGGAAGCGCCGCAAGGCGCGGAAGTCGCAGACGGCGTTGAGGGCGTGCGCAAAGCCGTGCGTCGTCAAATCGGCCACGGCGCGGATTGGATCAAAGTCTATGCGGACTATCGTCACGGCGGTGTGAATGCGCCGACTTTTACAGTTGAGGAATTGCGCGCGGCAGTTGATGAGGCCGCAGCAACCGCTCACTCAGTGGTTGCGCACGCCTCAACTTCAGAGGGCATTCGGCGCGCGGTGTCGGCAGGAATTAAAAGCATCGAGCATGGCTCGGAAGTAAATGACGAAGTATTGCAATTGCTGGCAAAGAATGGCGTCGCGTTCTGTCCCACATTGGCAGCGCGCGAGGCCATTGCGAGTTATGCTCCGGCGAGCGAGCGAGCTGCGCAGCAACAGCGCGTGCAAGCGCAGAAAGAAATGTTTCAACGCGCGCTCAAACACGGCGTGAATATCGTTTGCGGCAGCGACGTGGGCGTGTTCAAACACGGCGACAATGCGTGGGAGATCGAGTTGATGGTGGAATATGGCATGTCTCCAACGCAAGCCTTGCAAGCGGCGACGCTTCGCGCGGCGCAATTGCTCGGCTGGCAAGATCGCCTCGGCGCGATTGCGCCGAACAAATTTGCGGACGTGATTGCAGTCCAAGGCAATCCGCTTGCGGATATAAAACGCTTGCGCGAAGTGGTGTTGGTGATGAAGGGCGGAAAGATTTTTCTGAATGAGCCGAGATAAAACTGATTGGAAGGCAAAACGATTGCTGGCAAAACTATTTTCTTTAATCGTTTTGCCAGAAATAGTTTTGCCTTGATGCTCTCATTCAATCTCAGCCATGGGAAGATGCGAGCGCGGATTCGGATAAACCTCCAGGCTACGCGGCTCGACGATGAGATCCAACGTCTCCATCACCACAGCTCCGACGAGAGCATATTTTTTTCCGGCTCAATAGAAATAGCAAGTGAAATTTCCAGTGAAGCTGTGACAACGCTTTTCTCAATAAACCAAATCACCTAACTACACAGGAGGAGAGGTCATGAACATTCCAGGTTGGTTGTATTTCATCTTGATCGGTTTGCTCGCCGGTTGGCTGGCGGGCCGCATCATGAAGGGGCGCGGCTTCGGCGTGGTTGGCAATATCATCGTCGGCATCGTCGGAGCTTGGCTGGGAAATTTCTTGTTCGGCCTGCTGGGAATTTCCTTGTTTTCCCTCCAATACTCAACGCTTGAGCTGATTGTGACTGCAACCGTGGGCGCAATCGTGCTGCTTTATGTTGTGGGGTTGATCAAAAAGTTCTGAAGCCATTTCGCTCCAGGCCTCATTTCAATTTTCGGCAACGGCTAGATGCAGCCCAACTGATAAGCCAGTTTGCTGTTCATCTGTTGGGCTTTGTTTGGCGCTTCAAGGTCGCGGTTCGTTGCGCCAAGCTGCCATTGATAAGATTTCATTTTCCATGAACACCCCAATGCTCCGCCGTCTCACACTTTCAGCCTATCTCACGATCGCTGCCCTCGGCGCAATGCTCTTTCTCGCTTTCGGCCCGGCGTTCGCGGCCACGCGTTACGGCTATACTTGGAGCCTGCTCATTTGGCTCGCGCCCAATCTCGCCATGCTGTGGTGGTTTCTTGCGAGCGAGGAATATCAAATTCATCACAAGCGCGCGTTCTTTTGGGCGACGCTCTATCTCCTTTTGAACGGCGTCATTTTGGATTTTTTCTTCGCGCACCAATTTTTCACGTTTCCGAATCGCGAGGCCGTGCTCGGCATTTATCTTCCCGGCCTCAGCCTTTCGGAGTTCCGCGTGATTTGGGAAAAGCCGTTTCCGGTGGAGGAAATTTTCTTTTACTTCTTCGGCTTCGTGTGCATCCTGCTCGTTTATATTTGGGGCGATGAGTATTGGTTCGCACAGTATCAAACGCCGAACCGTGACGTGGCCGTGAAAAGCGTGCTGCGCGTGTTGGGGTTTCATGGCCGCGCTTTCTTGTTGGCAATCGCAGCAATTCTCCTCAGTATCGCGATCAAAGCCGCGCTCAATCCGAGCGGTTATTTATTCCCCGCTTATTTGGCTTTGCAAATTCTAATGGCGTTCATGCCCGCCGTTTTTCTCTTGCGAGCGGTCGCGTCTTTTGTGAACTGGCGCGCGTTCAGTTTTACATTAGTCGCGACGCTGCTGATCAGCATTATCTACGAAGTCACATTGGGCGTGGCCGCGCAATGGTGGGGCTATCAGCGCGAGCCGATGCTCGGGATTTTCATCAGCGCCTGGCACGGCCTGCCTCTCGAAGCCGTGACCCTGTGGTTCGCGGCGGTGTTCATGACCGTGCTCGTGTTTGAAGCAATCAAGCTTCATTTGACGAAAAGAGCGGCCAACCGCGAATAACCGCGAATTGACGCGAATGAAAGCATTGGCGTTCATTCGCATGGTTCTTCTTGTTTCTTGTTCCCAAATTCTGTTTGGGAACAAACTTGCTTGAGAAACTCTGTTTCAACCTGCCGGTGTGCTACTCGAAACGGAGTTTCAACAACAATTGCGTTTCCAAACCGGAGTTTGGGAACGAGTCAAATTCACTTTACGGAGGCTCCACGCATGCGTTCCTTCATCCGCCCATTTCGCGTGCGCCACTACGAAGTGGATTTCCTCGGCCACCTCAACAACGCCAATTACGTGCGCTTCATGCAAGAGGCCGCAATCGAAGCTTCCACCGAAGCCGGTTTCAGCCCGCAATGGTATCGCGAAAACGGCACAGGCTGGGTGATTCGCCGGTTGGAAATTCGCTATCACGCGCAAGCGCGTTACGGCGAGGAGTTGAATATCACGACGTGGGTTTCGGATCTGAAGCGCGCCACTTCGCATCGCGAATATCTCATCACGCGAATGAACGACGGCGCACAAATGGCGCGCGCAAGAGTGAACTGGGTCTATGTCGATTTGAAAACCGGCCAACCCATTCGCATCCCCGAATACTTTCGCGAAGCCTTTCAACCGAGCGGCGAGTTGGAAGAGTTGGGCATTCGCATCACGAAAGCGCAAAACACCGAGGACGCGCATCGCTATCGCGCATACGTCGCGCGCAAACGTTTGAGCTGGATCGAACAAGCTTATTTCGACGCGATCCGCAACGCCGGACATCCCATCGAAAGCTTGCAGCCACAAGGCTGGACGGTGTTGCAAGGCGGGCACGATATCGAATATTTCGAGCCGGCGTTCGATCACGATGAGATCGAGCTCGTGAGCTGGATTTGCGAAATGGCGAAAGTGCGCGGCGCATGGTGGCATGAAATCTACAACGCTAAAACCAACAAGCTGCTCGCTCGGGATTATTCGCTCGGCGTGTTTGTGAACGCGGAAGGCAAACTCTTCGCGCCGCCGCAAGAGATTGTGGCGGAGGTCGTGTACGGAACGAAGATTGAAAAGAGGTCATAGCGGTTTCCAATCGCGCGCTTGCAGATGTGATCTTGCTTGCTTACTTTCGCGCGTTCATGATTTGGAGAGCATGATGAATGACACGTTGCAAGAACAGCACGAATGGGAAAAAGAATTTGAAGCCGCAGCGCGACGCTCATTGCGCGAGCGCATGCGTTATGCTTTCATCCATACATATAAGCCGGTGTTGGACGATGCTCCTTATCGCGCGTTCGATACGATGGCGCAATATCGCCAGTGGTGCAAAGAAAACCTGCCGGAGTTTTTGGGATATGGAGATTGACGTCGATGTTTTCATATGAACAAGGTGAGCGTCTGGCCGAGGTATTCAATCGATGGCAAGTCGAATACCTTTTTATCGGCAAGTCCGGCGCAATTTTCTACGGCTATCCCGAAACCACACAGGATGCCGACATCTTTCCAAACAAGTCTCCCGAGAGCGGCGCGAAGTTGATCGGCGCCTTGCGAGAATTAGGCTATGAACTCACGCCGGAGATCGAAGGCGACTTGATTGCAGGCAAAGATTTCGTGCAATTGCGCAACGGCCCGTTCGACTTGGATTTGGTGTTTGCGCCCGACGGCATTGAAACGTTCGCGGAAGCAAAGAGCCGCGCCGTCATCATCGACCATCGTTTTCCCATTGCCAGCCTGGACGACATCATTGCCAGCAAGCGCGCCGCGAACCGCCGCAAAGATCGCGAAAGCCTGCCGCGCCTCGAAGCCTTCCGCGATTATCTGCGCAAGCACAATCTCAATGCGCTGCCGAGAAACCCTGCTTGAGCATTGCTCTCTCGTTATACTCAGGAATGCCGATTAAATAATTTGCTGATTTGATCTGTCATGCCCGAGCGCTTTCATCGGGCATCCAGGCGGCGTAAAATGGGTTCCCGCTTAAAGACTACGGGAATGACAGCCCGACTAACATGCGCAAGTTATTTAATCAGCGCTCATCACCAAATCATCCCAACATGTCGCCTCACACTCCAAGCTTATACCTCTTCCTCCTCGGCAGGCCTGCAGTCGGCAAATCGACGATCTCCAAAATCATTCTGCGTTTGCTCGATCTTCCCGAGGAGAATTATTTTCCCATCGACAAAGCGCACCATCTGCTCTGTAATCCGCGCGCGCAAAGTCCGCACTTTTATTACACCGAAACCGGCGCGCTTATTTTCCGCGACCGCGCCGCGGTGATGCGTGAAGCATTGGAATGGCTGGCGCGCGCGGCGGAGATACGACGGCGTGAAGCGCCACAGGCGCGCCCGTTGTTGTTCGAGTTCGCGCATTACGATTATGCCGAGGCCTTAGCGATTTTCGGCGATGAAGCGCTTCGCCACAGTGGCATTTTAGAAGTGGTCGCGCCGCTCGAGGTTGCGCGCGAGCGTAATCAGCATCGCGCGCCGGTCGATCAAGTGCCGGAAGAGTGGTTGCAAATGGCTTTCGCAGCCGACACCTCGAAACTTGCCGAGCTTGTTGCGCCCGGCCGCTTCGCGCAATTGCGCAATGACCTAAAGTTATCGCCGAAAGAATTGGAGCAGCGTGTGAGCGAGGCTTTACATGCGCTTGGATTTTTACCGCAACGTGGACGAGCCGCAACCCCGAAAGTCTCGAGCTTGAATCGCAACGAATAACCCGGCAACGAATAAAAGCTCTACCCTTCGTTGCAGCGGATAAAATATCCGCTGAATCCGTTAAATCCGCTTACAAAAAACTTTTGTTTTGAAAGCAAAGATTTCGCTGAGAATCTTCTAACACTGTGAGGAAAAACAATCCATGAAAAAGGTTTTCGTTCTCGTCATTCTGCTTGGGCTGACGTTACAGGTGTCGGCACAAACGGCGAACGCACCCGGCAATACGTCCTCTTCTCTTTCAACTTCCGAGTTCGGCTTGCGCTCCGGCCCGATGCTCGGCTATTCGGAGTTGACGGAAGTCGCGCTGTGGGCGCAAACCACGCGGCCGGCACAGGCGCAATTCCGTTTTTGGATCGAAGGCCAACCCAACACTTCGCGCGTGAGCGCGCCGGTGGCAACGACTCCCGAGGGCGATCACATTGCGCGTGTCATTCTTTCTCATTTGAAAGCCGGGCAACGTTACGGCTATGAATTGTATCTCGACGGCAAGCTCATGCCTCTCCCCTACCGCCTCGCCTTTCAAACGCAAGCGCATTGGCAATGGCGCACGGATCCGCCGGCCTTCAATGTTGCCCTCGGCTCTTGCGCTTATATCAACGAGCCGGAGCATGATCGCCCCGGCGAGCCTTACGGCGCCGACTATGAAATCTTCACTGCGCTCACGGCGAAGCAGCCCGACCTGATGATTTGGCTCGGCGACAATATTTATTATCGCGAGCCGGATTTTTATTCTACGGCCTTCATGCGCCATCGCAATGCGCACGGACGGGCCTTGCCGGAATGGCAAGCGCTCTTGGCCGCGACGCACCATTACGCGATTTGGGACGATCACGATTACGGCCCGAATGACTCCGATTGGACCTATCGCTTGAAGCGCGAAGCGTTGGAGATTTTCAAATCCTATTGGGCGAATCCGGCTTACGGCATTGAGGGCGCGCCCGGCGTGTTCTTTCAGTTCATGTGGGCGGACGTGGATTTTTTCATGCTCGATGATCGCTACTATCGCTCGCCCGACGATTTGCCGGAAGCGCCGGACAAAACCATGTTCGGCAAAGCGCAATTGCGCTGGTTGAAAGACGCATTGTTCGCGAGCCGCGCGCCGTTCAAAATTATTGCGAACGGCAGCCAAATATTCAACCCCCAACCCGGCGGCGAAGGCTTCAACAAATTCAAACAAGAATATGAGGAGCTTTTGAGCTGGATTAAAAGCGCGAAGATCAACGGCGTGCTCTGCATTACGGGCGACGTGCATCGCAGCGAGTTGATTCGCTTGAACGATCCGAACTTTTATCCGCTCTATGATTACAGCAACTCGCCGCTCACCAGCGGAACGTACAGCGCCGATCGCGTGCCCGCGAATCCCGCGCGTGTGGAAGGCACGCTCGTGGCCGGCAAAAGAAATTTCGGCATGCTCCGCTTCGAAGGCCCGCGCAAAGAGCGCAAGCTGACGATGGAGTGTTACGACAAGACGGGAAAGCTGCTCTGGAAGCACGAAGTGAAAGCGGGCGAGCTGCGCGTGAAATAGGCGAATACGGTAAAGCTTTTCCGCCGAATCACCGAGCACCGCCGAAAAAAGCTTTGGCAGGATGATTTATCGGCAGAATCATTTCCAATCATTCTGCCGGTAAATCATCCTGCCATAAACTTTATGTCGGAGAAATGCGATGCCTGATATCGATCATTGGCGCGAGCGCATTGACGAGGTTGACGCGCAGCTTTTGAAATTGCTCAGCGACCGCGCGAGTTATGCGCTTGAAATCGGCCGGATTAAGCATGAGAAAAATCTTCCGATCTACGTGCCGGAGCGGGAAAAGTGGATTTATGAAAATTTAGAGCGCATCAATGGCGGGCCACTGAGCAACGCGGCCGTGCGCCGTCTTTTCGAGCGCATCATCGACGAATCCCGCCGTTTGGAAAAAGAAGCGAATGAAGCAGTGAGCAGTAGCCAACACGTTACACTTTACACCTTACGCGAAGATCGTGTAAGGTGTAAAGTGTAACGTGGAACCAAGCGCCCTGGAAAGGAGACACGGATTCATGGTCGTTGTCATGGATGAAAAAGCCGTAGAGGAACAGATTCAAAAAGTCATTGCGAAGTTAGTAGAAATGAAATTCGACGTGCATCGCTCCACCGGCGTGAATCAGACTTTGCTCGGCGCGATCGGTGATCGCAGAAACGTCGATACTCGCATTATCGAATTGCTCGACGGCGTGCATGAGGTCTTGCGCGTCACCACGCCCTATAAGCTCGCCAGCCGCGCCTTTCATCCAGAAGATAGCCTCATCAAAATCCGCGACGTTGAAATCGGTGGCAAGAACGTCATCGTGATGGCCGGCCCGTGCTCGGTGGAGACGCAGGAGCAAATGGAGATCATTGCCGCAGAGGTAAGAAAGGCCGGCGCAAAAATTCTGCGCGGCGGCGCGTTCAAGCCGCGCACCTCGCCGTATTCTTTTCAAGGCTTGGGCGAGCCAGGCCTGAAAATTTTGCGACGCGTTGCCGCGCGCGAAGGCTTGCTCACGGTTTCCGAGGTCATGGAGGTTGCGCAGCTTCCGATGCTCGTGGAGTACGTCGATATTTTGCAGGTGGGCGCGCGCAATATGCAGAACTTCAACTTGCTGCGCGATCTGGGCAAAGCGCGCAAGCCGGTGCTGCTCAAACGCGGCCTCGCTGCGACGATCGAAGAGTTATTGATGGCCGCCGAGTACGTCATGGCCGGCGGCAACTACCAAGTGATTCTCTGCGAGCGCGGCATTCGCACCTTTGAAAACGCCACGCGCAACACGCTCGACATTTCCGCGATTCCGGTCGTCCACAAGTTGAGCCACTTGCCGATCATTGCAGACCCTAGTCACGGCACGGGCCGGCGCGATAAAGTTGCGCCCATGGCGCGCGCCTCCGTAGCTGCCGGCGCCGATGGCTTGATCCTCGAAGTGCATCACGACCCGGATAACGCGCTTTCCGACGGCGCGCAATCGCTCTTTCCCAAACAATTCTCCGCGTTGATGGAAGAGCTGTGTTTGATTGCGGGAGTGATCGGCAGAGGAATGTAAGCACGATTTTTCAAACTCAAAGTAACGCTCTGCAAATTTTTTGGCAGGATAATTTATCGGCAGAATGATTTAAATAATTCTGCCGATAAATCATCCTGCCAAATTTTTCGGCGACTCTCGGCGGCTTCGGCGCATTTCTGCGGAAAAGCTTTGCCGCCGAGCGGCGCCGAATTTCGCCGAATAGTTTTTTTAGCGTTACTACACCGAGCACAAAATAGGTTACACCCCGCACTTCTATTCTGTCATTCAGGCGGAATCTTTTTAAGCACTGGGCAGTATCTCCAGCACATAAAAAGTTTCCTTCTGAATGACAGGGCAAGGAGGGAGAAGTGTAACCTATATTTCGCTCTGAGTAATAAGTATTATCCAAGTGAAGAATACCACATGAGCCACGCGCGCTTTCAACGCATTGCCGTCATTGGATTGGGCTTACTCGGCGGCTCGTTGGTGAAAAGCTTGCGACGCGTTATGCCGGAGCGCAAGCTCATCGGCGTCGATCATTCCGAGGTGCTCGCGCATGCGCGCGCCTTTCTTGATGAGGCATACGAGCCTGCGGAGATGGCGAAGGCCTTGCGCGAAGCTGATCTAGTATTTTTAGCGACGCCTATCGGCGTCATGCTGTAAATGCTGCCGGAGGTTGCGCGCGCGATTCCTTCCGGCGCAGTGGTTACGGATGTCGGCAGCACGAAGCGCGATCTCATGGCGCTCGCGCAAAAGCATTTTACCGGCGAGCGTTTTTTTATCGGCGGCCATCCCATGACCGGCCTTGAAAAAGGCGGCTGGGAAAATTCCGAGGCGCGCTTGTTTGAGAATGCCATTTATGTGCTCACCCTTCCCCTTCACGTTCCAACGCCGTTGTTGGAAGCGTTGCAAGATTTTCTAGCAGAGCTTGGCGCGCGTGTGATGCTGCTCGAGCCCGAGGAGCATGATCGCATCGCAGCCGAGATCAGCCACCTGCCACACTTGCTTGCGATCACGTTGACGAATTTTATCGCGCGCGAAGGCGTAAAGCGAGAGCCGCGTTTGCAAATGGCCGGTCGCGGCTTTCGCGATATGACGCGCATTGCCGCGAGTCCGTTTCCTATTTGGCGCGACATTCTCCATACCAATCACGACAACGTGCAGCAGGCATTGCAAGAGTTCACGCTCGCGCTGCAACAACTCACGCAAGAATTGGAGCGCGACGAGCTGAAGCCGCGTTTTCAAAACGCGCAGCAATTGCAGCAACAAATGTCTCGCGGTTCCGCAGCATAAACCAACCAACCGCTCTCATTTCACTTAGAAAGTTTTATTGAGAGCCTACCGGCTTGAACGGAAATACCGCGTCCTCCGTCCTTTCGTCAAATGGCAAAGCTTCGCGCTTGCCTTCCTACTCAACTCTAACCAAAGGAGCATGTGATGAAAGTCAAGACCAGCGTCAAAGCCGGCTCATATCGAGCGCGCGGTACCACGGGTGGTTTCTAACCCGTGCATTGCATGTCCGCCTCGGTCACCGCAAGTGCGATATTGAGGCGGACAATAAGCTCGGCTAAG
>Ga0247727_10010353_pt1 | contig 16555 bp, 14 predicted proteins | sample WisWelCaveWW1625_FD_202498 | JGI IMG/M metagenome (GOLD analysis project Ga0247727, IMG submission 202498) | Biofilm microbial communities from Wishing Well Cave, Virginia, United States - WW16-25 | ecosystem: Environmental > Aquatic > Deep subsurface > Groundwater > Cave microbial mat | place... | reverse complement strand
GCGACGAGGCGAAGGAGAAGCTGCATCTGGCGTGCATCCAGGTGTATCCGATCATGAAGAGCCGGTTTCGCAAGGATCCGGGAAGCCTGTCGGCGATCAATAAGCTGCCGGTGCAGGATCGGACGATTGGCGACACGGTCGAGCGGGCCGACAAGATCAAGAGTCTGTGGACGCAGCTTCCGAACCCGCCGGGGTCGGCGACGCCGTTCACGGCGTGGGATACGATGGACCTGGCGGCGTTCTCCGCACTCGTGACGGCGGCGACGACGTTGCAAGAGGGCGAGGGGTTGATCACGCAAGGCTATGAACAGGCGCAGGGGCAATTGCACCAGGCGATCGACGACTTGGAGGATGTGGTCACCGCCGCGCTCATTCAGGGGCGCGGACAGTTTCTCGAAGGGACGGAGCGCGAGGTGATCGACGCGATTCCGAATGAGCCGGCCCAGCAGCCGCCCGATCAGGCCGTGGTCTCCGAGGCGACGTCGCCGGCGCCCGGCGCGGCCCATTTGAAATTCACCGCGCCCGGCGGCACGAGCTTCGACGTGCTGCACAAGGGACCGGGCGACGCCGCCTTCAGCATCGTCGATGACGACACGATCGAGCGCGTCTACGACGCGACCGGCCTCGTCGCCGGCTCGCACGACTACAAAGTCATCCCGCGCAACTCCCGCGGCCTCGGGCCCGAGAGCGCGGTGAGCACGATCGTGGTGGGGTAACACGTGTTGGTGATTCGGTGAATCAGATCGGCCCGGAGCGCCGCATGACGTTCCGGGCCGTTTCGTTGGCGTCGAATTCGACCTGGCGGCCACACCGCGATCAGCCTCTTCACATTCTCGCGGCGATGTAGGACAATGGTGCGCATTCCGGCCGAGAGGCGGCGAACTGGTCGGGGGACGATTGGATTCAGGCACTGCTCGCGGAGGTCGCACATGGCCGTCAAATTCCGTTGTCCGTGCGGCGCGATTTTGCACGCCGACGAGAAGCACGTCGATTCGATCAAGCCCTGTCCGCATTGCCAGTTGAGCCTGCGCATCCCGCACGCGGCGTCGGAGAAGCGCGATTGTGCGATGTGCCGGCAGCCGATCGCGTCGTCGCACACGATCTGGGTACGCGGGCGGCGCGTCTGCTGGAAGTGCATGCCGCCCGGCTCGGTGCGGCTCGACTTGAAAGCGTTTCAAGACCACCGCAAGCTCCAGTTTGAAACCATTCGCAAGGCCAAAGTGCAAGGACTCAGCCACTTTCAGTATCATGCCCCGTTCGAGGCGGGGCACAACGAGGTTCAAGTGACCGCCGACGAGGTCGTGTTCTCGGACAAGGAATGGCAAAACATCACGCCGGCCTGGAAAGAACTCGGCCTGATTCCGTTTGACATGGGCAGCTTCATGGGCGTGAGCCTGAACGTCGAGCGATTCAATCAACTCGCGGAACAATCGCGCAAGTACATCGAGCCGCTGCGGGCGTTCGTGAAACTGGCGGACGAACTGCCGGTCGCGTCGGTGCCGAAAGATCCGGGCGGGTCGGCGATGCTGCAGAATCCGGCCGCACACGTGGGAAAAGCATGACGGAGCAGCAAGAAAACGCGGAGCCTGGAGCGCGGAACGCCCAGCCGGACTCGTCCGCGCCGCACGCGGCCGAGTCTCCGCATCAGGAGGCGATCAATTCAGCGACCGAATTCCACCCTCCGCACGTCGAATGTCTCGATCCTCGCTCGGACTTGCCGCTCGACCTGCGTGTGCCGTATTTCACCGCCGAGTTGCCCGGCATCGGCGGCACGCTCAAGGCGATTCCGGAAGATTTTGAGGTGGAGGAAGTTCCCGCGTACGAGCCGAGCGGCGCCGGCGAGCACCTCTTTTTGTGGATCAAGAAGCGTGGGGTCGCGGCCGAGGATTTGACGCGGCACGTCGCGCGATCGCTCGGCATCAGTCAAGGCGACGTCGGCGTTGCCGGGATGAAAGATCGGCACGCCGTCACGCGCCAGTTCGTTTCCGTGCCGCGCGCGGCCGAAGCACGCGTCACGGCAATCAACACGTCGGACATTCAGGTGCTCGACGCGCGGCCGCACGGGCAGAAACTCCGCACCGGCCACCTGCGCGGCAATCGCTTTCGCATCCTCGTGCGCGACCTGCCCGCCGACGCGGTGACGCGTATCGAGCCCGTGAAGGAACTGTTGCTCCGCTACGGGCTGCCCAACTTCTTCGGCGCCCAGCGATTTGGCCGCGACCAGGAGACGGCGGTGCTCGGCATGCAGTTGCTGTGCGGCGGGCGACCGCCGATGCCCGGTCACTGGTCGCGCAAACGGTTCTTGCGCAAGCTGGCGCTGTCCGCCGCTCAGTCGGTACTGTTCAATCGCTATCTCGCCCGGCGCCTGCACGACGGTCTGCTCGGCACCGTGCTCGACGGCGACGTGATGTTCAAGGTCCGAAAAGGGGACAGGTCCAATTTGCCGGAACGGCCCGAAGGGTGCTTCGCACAAATTGGACCTGTCCCCTTTTCGGACATCCCGCAGACCGGCGGCATGTTCTACGTCACCGACCGCGCTGCCGAACAGGCCCGCTTCGATGCACGCGAGACCGTTCACGCCGGGCCAATCTTCGGCAAGAAGACGTTCGCTGCCCGCGCGGAAGCCGCCCCGCGCGAGGCCGCGATCCTCGCCGACGCCGGCATTGCCGAGTCGGCCTTCGACCACTTCGGCCCGCTCGCCAGCGGCACGCGCCGTGCGAATCTCGTTTTCCTTGACGACCTCGCGATCACCGCCCTGCCCCACGGTCTGGAGTTTCGCTTCTCGCTCCCAGCCGGCAGCTACGCCACGGTGCTGCTGGGCGAGTTCATGAAGCCGTCGTAGGACCGGAGAGTGTGCGAGGCATTCGCGCGTCTCAGTTTTTGCCATCGCCGGCGCGCCGAGTTAAACTGACATCCATGTCTGACCTGAAGCACCTCACCACTGAGTCGCGCAATCCGGCGTCGATGAACATCGACGAATTGTCGGCGCGTGAGATTGTTCGGCTGATGAACGAACAGGACGCTGGCGTCGCGGCGGCCGTGGCGACGCAGGCGGATGCGATCGCGGCGGCGATTGACGTGATCGCGGATCGGCTGCGGGCAGGCGGGCGGCTGATTTACGTGGGTGCGGGAACGTCCGGGCGGCTCGGCGTGTTGGATGCGACGGAATGTCCGCCGACGTTCAACTCGTCGCCGGGTCAGGTGGTCGGACTCATCGCGGGCGGCCACGAAGCACTGACGCGAGCCGTGGAGGGCGCCGAGGACCGGCCGGAATTGGCGGAAGCGGATTTGGCGGCGCTCGGCGCGGGGCCGCGCGACGTGGTCGTCGGCATCGCCACGAGCGGTCGGACGCCGTACGTCGTCGCGGCGCTCGCGTTCGCGCGGCGGCAGGGCTGTTATGCGATCGCGCTGGCGTGCAACGCCGATTCGTCCGTGGGCCGCGAGGCGGATTTGGCGATCACGCCGATCGTCGGCCCGGAAGTGATCAGCGGCTCGACGCGGCTCAAGGCGGGCACCGCGACGAAATTGGTGCTGAACATGCTCACGACCGGTGCGATGGTGCGGATCGGAAAGACATTCGGCAACCTGATGGTCGATCTTCGCGCGACGAATTCGAAATTGCGCGACCGGTCGCGGCGAATCGTCGAGTCGCTCGTGGGCCTCGACGAGCACGCCGCCGCCGAGTTGCTGGCCCAGTGCGGCGGCGAACTCAAGACCGCGATCGTCGCCGGCCGGACCGGTTGCACACCTGACGAAGCTCGAATTCGTTTGGAGCAGGCCGGCGGCCAGGTGCGCGGCGCCGTCGGAGAATAACAATGCCGACTCACCCCACCGATCCACCGTCTCCACTCACCACTGACCACTCACCACTCACCATTCACCACTCACTGCTCACTGCTCACGACCTCGTGCTCGGCATCGACGGCGGCGGCAGCGGCACAGTCGCGCTGCTGGCGCCGGCCACAGCGAACCCCGGCGAGTCGTCGATTGAGATTATCGGGCGCGGCGTCGGCGGGCCGTCGAACCATCAGGCCGTCGGCCGCGAGCGAGCAATCCAATCGCTGGACGAGGCGATCCATCAGGCGTTCGCGCAGGCCGGCGTCGCGCGGCGGCCGGTTCGCGCGGCGTGCATCGGTCTGGCCGGGGCCGATCGGCCGGACGACCGCGCGATGCTCGCCGAGTGGTCCGAACAGTGCAATTTGGCCGGCAGCGTTCGCGTCGAGAACGATGGATCGCTCGTATTGGCCGCGGGCACGCCCGACGGCTGGGGACTGGCCGTGATTTCCGGCACCGGTTCGTTCGCGGTCGCCCGCACGCCGGACGGCCGCACGCGGCGTTGCGGCGGCTGGGGTTACCTGTTCGGCGACGAGGGCAGCGCCTACGCGACTGCCGTGGCTGGCCTGCAAGCGGTGGCCCGCGCGGCAGACGGGCGCGGCGCACCCACGTCACTCACGCCGGCGTTTTTGAATCGCCTCGGAATCGACCAGATCGAGTTGCTGGTGCCCTCGATTTATCACGGCATGGATCGGACTGCGATCGCGGGACTCGCCGACGTGGTCACGAATGCGTCGGCGGCGGGCGACATCGTCGCGCACCGAATCGTGCAGCACGCGGCCGCGGAACTTGCCATGATGGTCGCCGCCGCGGCGCGGCTGTTTCGCGGCGAGAACGTCCGACAGACTCCGCTCGCGCTCGCGGGCGGGCTGCTGCTCAATTGCCCGGAACTGAGCGACGATTTGGTGCTGAATCTGTTCACGCACGGTCTGACGCCGGACCCGGTCGAGCAAGTGCCGGAGCCGGCGATTGGTGCGGTGCGTCTCGCACGCGCGCTAAGCGCGTGAAGAAACGCGCAAAGCCGCGCTGTTCGGCCCTGCGTCGGCCGCTAAACTGTTGCACCGGCGGTGCGTGCCGCCAACGGACTCGTTCATTGAAGACATTGAAGACATTGGAGACATGTTATGAAGCGACATGCTTGGCGACTGCTACTCGCGGCGCCGGCGGTGCTCGGACTGGCACTCGCTGGCTGTTACCAATCGGCACCACAAGAACTGTCCGGTCCAGTCGGCGTTGCCCCGGCCAGCACCACGGCCTCGACGACGATCGACAACCAGCCGGCCGCGGACGGGACGGCAACCGATCTCGCGTCCGCCGACGCACCGAGATTCCGGTCCGTTTCGCTTTCTGTGCCGGGGATGACCTGACCGTTCTCCTGCACCGCCGCCGTGCGCGGCGCCCTGACCAATAGCGAAGGCGTAAAGGACGTCACGATTGATTTCGACAACCGGGTCGCGTCCTGCACGATCGACTCCAAAGTGACGAGCGTGGAGCAGGTCGTCCAAGCCGTGAAAGCCGCGGGCGATAAGTTCTCCGATACGACCGTGAAGGCGAAGTAGTTATTGCGGATTCACGATCGGCGTGCCACCTGGCGACAATCCGGTTTCATTGCGAGCGCAGCAAAGTTGCAAGACGCAGAGAGTGATTCGAGGACGAAGCGACCATGCCGCAGCCGGACCTTGACGAGCTGGCTCGCCAGGCGGAGTCGTACTTCCGCGAGTTGCAGATGCGCATCTGCGCGGCGCTCGAACAGTTAGAGGATCGCGGCGGCGGCTTGGCCCGATTCCGCGAGGACTCGTGGCCGCATCATTCGGGCGGCGGCGGGTTCACGCGCGTGATGCTGGATGGCGGCGTGTTCGAAAAGGCGGGCGTGAACTTCTCGGCGGTGCGCGGCACGTTCGCGGCGGAGTTGGCGGCGAGCATGCCGGGCGACGGGACGGAATTCGCCGCGACGGGCATCTCGCTGGTCGTCCATCCGCGCAACCCGCACGTGCCGACCGTGCACGCCAATTTCCGGCACATCACGAAGGGCCGCGGCGCCGGCCGCGCGGCGTGGTTCGGCGGCGGCTCGGATCTGACGCCGTATTACCCGCGGCGCGACGACGCGATCCATTTTCACCGCACGTGGAAGGCCGCGTGCGATCGCCACGCCGTCGCTGACCACGCCCGATTCAAAAAATGGTGCGACGAGTATTTCTACTTGCCGCATCGCCAAGAGTGCCGGGGCATCGGCGGCATCTTCTTCGACTATCTCACGGATCGGCTCGACGAAGTCTTTGCGTTCGTGCGCGACGCCGGCGATCAGTTCCTGCCCGCGTACGTGCCGATCGTGGAGCGGCGCATGGCCGAGCCGCACACAGACGCCGAGCGACGCTGGCAACTCATCCGCCGTGGCCGCTACGTCGAATTCAACCTTCTCTACGACCGCGGCACAATGTTCGGCCTCAAGACCGGCGGCCGCGTCGAGTCGATCTTGATGAGCTTGCCGCTCCATGTCATGTGGGGCTACAACGAGTCACCCGCACCTGACTCACCCGAGGCCGCGCTCCTGGAATACCTCAAGCCGCGCGACTGGGCCGCGGAACCAGCGAGAAGGCAACGACGCCCAATCCACGAATAGTCAAGTCAAGGCGGTCGTGACCTGCGCGACGCCGTCAAATTCGCGGACGAAACAACCCGACGCACCGACCGTTTGGCCGGTTTGCGTCAGTCGCTGATTGCATCATAGACAAGCGGCTTGATCGCCTGCTCGAGTCGCGTCGAGAACGGCATGAACTGCTGCAGGGCGATCACGACGAGGTCGTCCTTGGGCGAGATCCAGAAGTGCGTGCTGGCGGCGCCGCCCCAGCCGTATTCGCCGATGCGAGAGGCGGAGAGTGGGTCGCGTGCGACTTGGACGGAGAAGCCAAGTCCGAAGCCGACGCCGGGGCGTTGGATCGGACCGAAGGCGATTGGGAACGCGTCGTCGGGCAATTGGTTTGACGTCATTGAATGCACGGTCTCGCGGCGGAGCAGTCGGCGGCCGTCTAGTTCGCCGCCTGCCGCGAGCAACTGGCAGAATCGCATGTAGTCGCGGGCGGTCGAGACGAGTCCGCCGCCACCGGAGAGGAGCGTCGGGCGATTGCGGAAGCTGCTCGCGGCCGGCGCGTCCGTGACGGCGAGCTTGCCGTTTACCGCGCCGTGCGTGGCGGCGAAGCGATCGAGTTTGTCCGGCGACACAAAGAAGCCGGTGTCGCGCATGTCGAGCGGCCGGAAGATGCGTTCGGCGAAGAACACGTCCAGCGTTTTGCCCGACGTGACTTCGACGAGCCGCCCAAGCACGTCAGTCGCGACGCTGTAGTTCCACTTCGTGCCGGGCTGGTAGACGAGCGGCAGTTCGCCGAGCTTTTTGGTCATTCCGGCGAGCGTGCTGCCGGGCGCGAGTACGCCGGCCTTGCGATATGCCTCATCGACCGGCGTGTTGCCGAACAGGCCGTACGTCAGCCCGGCCGTGTGCCGCAGCAGATCGCGCACCGTCGGCTCGCGTTTCGGCGATTCCGTGTCGAAGCCGTCTCCGTTCGCACGCACGAATACCTTCACGTCTTTCAACTCCGGCAAGTGCTTCGCGACGGGATCGTCGAGTTCAATCTTTCCCTCCTCGACCAGCATCATCACGGCGACGCTCGTGACCGGCTTGGACATCGAGTAGAACCGCAGAATCGTGTCGCGTTCCATCGGCAGGTCCGCGGCGATATCGCGCTTGCCAACCGCCTCGAAGTACACAATCTTGCCTCGGCGCGAGATCATCGTGATCGCCCCGGCGACCTTCTCGTCGTTCACGAGTGACTGCACGGCAGGGCCAACGCGAGCCAACTTTTCTGCCGACAATCCGACTTCTGCCGGCTTCGCTGTCGGAAGTTCCTGGCTCCGAACGGCCGGAACAAAGACGAGAAACAGCAGCACGACGCAACGAGCGAATGAGCGTGATTTCACGGCGCGTTCTCCAGATGAATGATCTTTGCCAAGTTGACTTTCGAGGCGGAAAGTGTACCACGACCTCGCGGTCAGCCAAAGAGTTGGTAGCGTCGCGCCAGAGAGTCTGGAAACGCGGCAGGCAAGTCAGTGTGATTCAAAATGGGAACGGCGGGGTGAGCGTTCGCAGGCTGGAGCGAATCGACAGCACGCTCCAATTCTCGACCAGCGCTCGAAATTGGAGCGGGGCCGGCGCCGTCAGGAAGGCGAGGGCCAGCAGGCAGACGCGGCTGCCGATCCGCAGCTCGCGCGAGACTTGATCGAGCGGCGAGCCGTGCCGGAGCAGGAACTTCGCGATCTGCCCCAGCCGCAGCAGGCACTCGCCCGTTGTCTGGCATTGCGTGTCGCGGATGTCGCTCTCGTCTCGGCTCATGCTTCACCTCAAAGAGCCTATCGGCAGCGAGGCGACCTCAAATCCAGGGCGAGCCGGAGCGAAGAAAAGAATCTCACATGTCAACCGCGTCGCCCGAGAAATGATTCAGATTGGCGTGAGCGTTTTCGAGATGCCGAATCCATGCGGCGCGGCAGGCTCGGCAAGGCGGGCGAACGCCGCGCGGAAAGCTACGTCAACTTCGCAAGTATTTCCGGCTGCGAGCTGACTGTCGGGTTCATCGTGCTGCGCGCGGGATCTGGCCGCGAGCATGCGATCCGTTCGCGATGAACTTCAACGACCGCCCAGAGCCACAGCGCGATGAGCGCGAACGTATCCAACGGCGGGCCAAGCATTACCCACCGAACGTAACCGATCCCGGCGCCGCACCAGAGCGACGCGGCGATTGCGGCGAAGAGCCACTTTGATCGGCGATCCATCTCGCGCCAGCCGGCAAGCCCAACTAGCACCGGGACGACCGCGAGCGTCATGTCGTAAAACATGAATCGCGGGCACGCGAGCACGACGCCGGCCAGCAGGGCCACGGTCCGCGGCCCGTGCAATTCGACGCCGCGCGATCGCCGCGCGGTCCACCAGGTTCCTGCGGTCACGAGTATTGTGCCGAAAACGATTCCCCAGCCGGCCAATTCCGTTTCGCCGTGCGGATTGATCCGCCGCAGCAGGCCGGGCAAGTCGCGGCTCAGCGCGGTCCAGCGCGGAAGCGTTTGATAGTAGAGTTCCGTTTGACGGACCACGGCAAGCCAATCGAGCCACGCGTCGATTCCGCAGACCGGCAACGTCAACGCGACCAGCGCGGCCGACGACGCGAACATGCCGGCGTAAACGCGAGGCCGAGCCAGCACGAGCGGCAGCCACGCGACCGCGAAGCCCCACGTCGGCTTCAGCGCGAACAGCCCCCACACCACGCCGGCCAGAAAATCGCGGTCACGAGCGAGCAGACAGAATCCGCCGACGACAATCGCCAAGCTCATCGCGCTGTTCTGGCCAACACCGACCGCCAGAAAGAAGCTCGGAAATGTCAACGTCGCCAGCGTGGCGAGTTCCCACGAAATTCGACTCGCGACGCTGCGACTCAGCGCCACGGCCGACACAATCACGAGCAGCACGCTGAACTGCACAATGACGAATTGAGCCCAACGCGGTGACAGCCAACCGAGCGGCGCGAACACGACAGCGAGCGTCGGCGGGTACGTCGGGCCGCCGATCCCCTCGCGCCAAATACCGTGATCGATTACTTGTGTCGCGTAATGCCGCTCCAACTCGGCCCGCTGCGCGTCCTTATCAAACAGGTCGCGCCCGTGCCCGGTCGCCACGAGCCGCGCGGCCAGCCACTGTTTGCCGAAATCGGCCTCGTGCCCTTTCGTGAGATGCGCCGTGCCGACGTAGAACACGACCGCCGCCAGCGCCGCGACGCGCGGCAGCCAGGCTCGCGTTGGCAGCGGCTCGGTTTCGTGATTCGTTTCTGAAATGGCGGCGTGCATGTTTAAGCATCGCATCGGCACGACAACGGCGCCGGCTCCACTTCATTCATAGGCCGTGCGTCGGGCTATAGCCTGACGTACGCGGCGGCGGCCCGCGCCGAACCCGGGTCGAACTCGGCACGGCCGGCACAATCGCTGCCGCCGGACGTCCCTGGCTGGTCGCCTACGCCGCTTGACCGGCGTGTCCTGTGAACTAGATTCGTATGCGGCAGTCACAGTTCGCCGTTCTAGGCGGCCGCCGCTTGATTCGTGCTCGCGTCGCACGATACCGTTTTGAGTCGCTCAGGATTTCTCTCATGAAACAGCACCGTCGCCGGTTATTTGTGGACCCGTCGTTTCAAGGCCGTCTGCTGCTGCGGCTGGTGATGTATTGGGCCGTCTACCACATCGCCCTGTGGCATTTGATGTTCCTGTTCACGATGGTCGATAGCGTGCTGAATCACGATCCGACCGCGCCGGCCACGAGTTGCGGCACGCTGTACCGCGAGTTCGCCGCAAACCACATCAGCATCATCGTCTGCTTTTTCGTGATGCTGCCGATCCTCGGTCGCGACCTGCTGAAATTCTCGCATCGGCTCGCCGGACCGCTCGTCCGATTCCGCAACACGATGCAGCAGATGATCGACGGCAAGCCGGTTGACGAAGTTACGCTCCGCCGATTCGACCTGCCGAGCGAGTTCCTCGCCGTGTTCAACGACATGGTGAGAAAATGGAATGAGCGAGTCGCCGATTCGCCCGCCCCAGCCGCGCGCGCGGACGAGCGTGAGCTCGAGTTGGTTGAGGCCAAGTAGCGCGTGCCGGCGACGATTCGATCAACACGAAACATCAGTCCGCAATCAGCTTGCCGCGTCGGCAGCCGTGTCGCGCTCGGCTGCATCCGCTGATTCACGTCCATTTCGACGAACCTGCCGGGGTGTGCGCTTCGCCAATGCTTTAGTAGAATCGCGCCGTTAGCCGGAACGAACAAACCTCGACCGCGGGAGCCGTGAATGGCGGTGTCGAATGCGGACCCAACTCGCACGATGCTGGAGCAGTTGCTCAAGGAACGCATCCTCGTGCTCGACGGCGCGATGGGCACGATGGTGCACGCGCTGCGGTTCAGCGAGCAGGATTTTCGCGGTCGGCGGTTCGCCGGCCACGCGAAAAACCTGATCAACTGCGTCGATATTCTGTCGATCACACAGCCGGAGGCGATCGAACACATTCATCGGCAGTATCTCGAGGCCGGCGCGGACATCGTGGAGACGAACACGTTCGGCGCCGGGACGAGCGTCGCGCTGGCGGATTTCGGCTTGCAGGATTGTGTGCGCGAGTTGAACCTGGCGGCGGCCCGCGTGGCGCGGCGGGCAGTGGACGAAATGAACCAGCGCACCCCGGACCGGCCGCGGTTCGTCGCCGGCTCGCTCGGACCGACTAATCGGCAACTCTCGATCGCCGGCAACGTCTCCGATCCCAGTCACCGCGACGTGACGTTCGACGAAATGGTGGCCGCGTATTACGAGCAGGCCGACGCGCTCATCGAAGGCGGCGTGGATTTGCTGCTCACCGAAACGGCGTTCGACACGCTCGTGTTCAAGGCGAGCCTGTTCGCAATCGAGAAATGTCTGGCCGGCCGCGGCGTGCGAATTCCCATCATGGCGTCGTTCACGGTCTTTCCGCAGGGCGGCGGTCGCACGCTGTCCGGCCAGAGCGTCGAAGCGTGCTGGAATTCGATCGCGCACGTTGACCTATTCAGCGTCGGCATCAACTGCGCGGTCGGCCCGGCGATGCTGCGGCCGCACATCGAGGAGCTGTCTCAAATCGCCGCGTGGCCGGCGCGAGACGCCGAGCGCGGACGCGGCGCGCCCTTCATCAGTTGTTATCCGAACGCCGGATTGCCCAACGAAATGGGCGGGTTCGACGAGACGCCGGACGAGATGGCTTGCGTGCTTGGCGAGTTCGCGGCGAACGGCTGGCTGAATATCGTTGGCGGCTGTTGCGGCACGACGCCGGCGCACATTCGCGCGATCGCCGCGGCCGTCGCCGGCAAGCCGCCGCGCACGCCGCCGCGAGTCGAACCGTTCACGCGGCTCGCCGGCAACGAGGCCCTGACGATTCGCCCTGACACGAACTTCGTCATGATCGGCGAACGCACGAACGTCACCGGCTCGCGCAAGTTCGCGAAGCTCGTGCTCGGCGACCAATTCGAGCAGGCCGTGGTCATTGCCCGCGAGCAAGTCGAGGCCGGCGCGAACATCATCGACATCAACATGGACGAAGCGATGCTCGACGGCGAAGCGGCAATGACCCGATTCATCCATTCACTGCACGCCGAGCACGAGGTCATGCGCGTGCCGATCATGGTGGACAGCTCGAAGTGGTCGGTGATCGAAGCGGGCCTGAAATGCCTGCCCGGAAAAGGCATCGTGAACTCAATCAGTCTGAAGGAGGGCGAAGAAAAGTTTCTCGAACAGGCACGCCTCGTGCGCCGTTACGGCGCGGCGGTCGTCGTCATGGCGTTCGACGAGCACGGACAGGCAACGAGCGTCGCGGACCGCGTGCGCATCTGCGAGCGGGCGTTCCGACTGCTCACCGAGCAGGTCGGATTCCCGCCCGGAGACATCATTTTCGATCCGAACATCCTGACCGTCGCGACCGGGATCGAGGAGCACAATCCGTACGCGCTCCACTTCATCGAGGCGACGCGAATCATCAAACAGCGGCTGCCCGGCGTGAAGGTGTCGGGCGGCGTGAGCAATATTTCATTTTCGTTTCGCGGCAACGAGCCGGTTCGCCGCGCGATGCACTCGGCGTTCTTGTACCACGCGATCCGCGCGGGACTCGACATGGGCATCGTCAACGCCGGGCAACTCGACGTATATGAAGAGATCGATCCAACGCTGCGCGAGCGAGTCGAAGACGTTCTGTTGGACCGCCGGCCCGACGCGACGGAGCGATTGATCGAGCTGGCCGAGTCGATCAAGCGGCAAGGACCGGCCCGGGCCGGCACCGGTGCGGAAGCGGAACTCGCGTGGCGGCAGGGGCCGGTCGAAGAGCGGCTGGCGCACGCGCTGGTGCGCGGCATCACCGACTTCGTCGAAGCGGACGTGGAGGAGGCCCGCCGTGACGCGGAGAAATATCCGATCGCGCTGGCGATCATCGAAGGGCCGCTCATGGCCGGCATGCAGACGGTCGGCGACCTGTTCGGCGCGGGCAAGATGTTTCTGCCGCAGGTGGTGAAGTCGGCCCGCGTCATGAAGAAGGCGGTGGCGTATTTGCAGCCGTTCATGGAGGCGGAAAAGGCGCGGGCCGGCGGCGAAGCCAAGCCGCGCGGCCGCATTGTGATCGCGACCGTCAAAGGCGACGTACACGACATCGGCAAGAACATCGTCGGCGTCGTGCTCGGCTGCAACAACTACGAAGTGATCGACCTCGGCGTGATGGTGCCGTGCGAGCGGATCCTCGAAACCGCCCACCTGCGCGGTGCCAACCTGATCGGCCTGTCGGGCCTGATCACGCCGAGCCTCGACGAGATGGTTCACGTCGCGCGCGAGATGCAGCGGCAGGGATTCAGCACGCCGCTGCTGATCGGCGGTGCGACCACGAGCGCCAAGCACACCGCGGTGAAGATCGCGCCGGCGTACAGTCAATCGACCGTACACGTGCTCGACGCGTCGCGCTGCGTCGGAGTCGTCGAACAATTGCTGAATCCAAATCGCCGCACGCAGTTTGACGCCACGAACCGCGACGAGCAGGCGAAGCTGACGCGGGCCTACCATGATCGACAGTCCGTGAAGCTGGTGCCGTACCGCGAGGCGATCGCCCGTCGTTTTCAAACTGACTGGGCCGTCGTGGACATTCCCACGCCGTCGTTCCTCGGCCGCCGCGTCATCGACGATCTGCCGCTCGAGCGACTCGTCCCGTTCATCGACTGGTCGCCGTTTTTCATGGCGTGGGAACTGAAGGGCAAGTATCCCGCGATCCTCGACGACCCGACGGTTGGCGAGGAGGCCCGGCGGCTCTTCGACGACGCGCGGCGGCTGCTCGATGAAATTGTCGCCGCGAAGCGGCTCCGCGCGCGAGGCGTCTACGGGTTCTGGCCGGCGAACTCGGTGGACGACGACATCGTGGTTCACGGTGGCGAGCACGCGGTGGGGAGCGAGCACAATGTCGAAGTGGCGCGACTCCACACACTGAGGCAGCAGTGGGAGCGAGTTGGACAGAAGTACTATTACTCGCTGGCGGACTTCATCGCGCCGGCGGCGTCGGGCCGCACGGACTACGTCGGTGCGTTCGCCGTCACCGCCGGGCACGGGTGCAACGAGTTGGTGCGCCGCTTCGAGGCCGAGCAGGACGACTATTCGGCGATCCTTGTCAAGGCGCTGGCCGACCGGCTCGCCGAGGCGTTCGCTGAATTCCTGCACGCCCAGGCTCGCCGCGATTGGGGCTACGGCCGCGGCGAACAGCTCAATCAAGACGACCTCATCGCGGAGAAGTACCGCGGCATTCGTCCGGCGCCGGGCTACCCCGCCTGCCCTGATCACACCGAGAAGCGGACTCAGTTTGACCTGCTCGGCGCCGAGGCCGCCGCGGAAATCACACTCACCGAGTCCTTCGCGATGCTGCCGGCCGCATCGGTGAGCGGCCTCTACTTCGCGCACCCCGCCGCTCGTTACTTCGCCGTCGATCGCCTGACGCGCGATCAAATCGTGGACTACGCGCGGCGCAAGGGAATGTCCGTTGCCGAAGTCGAGCGATGGCTTGCGCCGAATCTCGGCTACGACGTCGGCTGACCCGCGTTCACCTCACGCGTTTCTCGCTTCGCGCGCGACGTTACGTCCGCTCTTCCCCTGGCGGGAGAATCTGGGCATGCCGCAACGATTGTTCGGGTTCTGCGGAATCGGCTGAAGATGCTGGCTGGTGCGGCCGATATTGAATTGAGGACGACCGAAATCTGTCATCTCGCCGCCCGCGTGATCCGCAGCCGGACTCGGGCAGGGAGCCAAGCATGCGAGGCCGCGAACCGACCAGACCGGGACAACGCACGGCGGCGCGACTTAACCTGAAGCCGCTGCCAACGCCGCTGCCGCCGCCGCCGCGAGCGGGCCAGACAATCGCGACTCCGGCCGCCGCCGCCGCCGTACGCCCGGCCATACGCCCGGCCGCCGCCGCGACTGGTCGCCCGACCGTACGCCCGGTTTCCGCCAATCACGCCGTGCCGCCCGCTCCGCACTTCGGCACTCGATTTACGCCGATCGACCGAGCCACGCTCACCGTGAACGAAAACGAGTCGGTCGATGAATTACCGGAACGATTGCTCACATCGCCGCGCGTCGTGCTGTCGTTGGCGGCGAGCGCCGCGGTGCTCTGTCTGGCCGGATGGCTGTCGATGAGCGGCTCGGAGTTGCTCACGTGGCATGGCGTGAAGCGTGCGGTTCACAACATCACGTCGAATGAATCGGCGGACGAAGAACTGCCGTTCATCACGACCGTGCCGATGGTACCCAGCTCGACGATGATTGCGCGGCAGTCCGACAGCCCGGCAACCGGCGACGACCCGGCTCAGTTGGCCGATCGGCCGAACGATGAATCCGCAAGCGACGACGCGTCGGCGCAACGGCGCTAGACCGCGTCGCGTGGAGCTTCCTTCCGAATGTACCAGGACCACTGGAAACTTGTGCGGCGGCCGTTTGAACCGCGGGTGAATCCGCGCTGGTTCTTTGGATCGGTGCATCACCGGGGCGCGATCGTCGCGCTGCAGAGTCTCGTTGCGAGGCACGAGCCGTTCGCCGCGCTCGCGGCCGGACCGGGCTACGGGAAAACGATGGTCGCCGCGGTCCTGGCGGATATTCTGCCAGCCGAAACGCCGGCCGTCTCCGTACACACGATCGCCGACACCGCGCGCGAGGCGTTCGCCGACCTGCTGCTCGGCCTCGGCCGCTTGATACCCGAATGCTGCGACGGCCGAAACGTGGGCGACCGCGACGCCGACGAACTGATGAGCGCCGCCCGCGCGAACCTGGCAGCCGCGGCCATGACAAATCGGCGCCCGGTCGTGTTGCTCGACGCGATCGACTCGCTGCCCGACGTTGAGCTTCGTCGGTTTCTCGACGCAATTCGTTCGATCGAGCCGCGGGCGACACAGCGGCTCTCCGTGATCCTGCTCGGTTCCTCCGACTTGGTAATGCGCCTGCGGCGGCTGGCTGACGCGGCGGTGCCGCCATTCCCGCAAATCCTGCTGGGCTCGCTGGCGCCCGCGGACGTTGCCGGCTACGTCAGCCACTGCGTGCGACTCGCCGGCGGCGATCCGTCGATCTTTGAGCCGCGGGCCGTCGAGTTGATCGCCGACCTGTCGGGCGGCATTCCGCGGCGCATCAATCGGCTCTGCGATCTCAGCCTGCTTGTCGCCTATTCACATAACTCGTTGTCCGTGAGCGAGTCCCACGTCTGGACCGCACAGCGCGAGAACCGCGTGCTTTCGGCGACTCGCAGCGGCACGTCACCGCGCCCACACGCATGGCGGCAACTGACGCGGATCTAAACTACGTGCGCGCAAAGGATCGTTTATGCGATAGTTTTCATGAGTTGCTGCGCGCAACAGACCATCCAATCGATAGTTTTCATAGGTTGTTGCGCGCAACAGACCATTTCGGTGATAGGTTTCATAGGTTACTACGCATAGCATACCATTTCTGATATAGTTTTAATTGTTTGGTGCGCGCAGCAGACCATCACGGCGATCGTTTTTATTATTTCTGCGCGCAACATATCATTCTTTCGATAGTTTTGATTAGTTGCTGCGCGCAACAGACCATAAAATAAATAGTTTCAATGAGTCTTTGCACGCAAGGAACAGTCC
>Ga0247727_10010352_pt1 | contig 16556 bp, 12 predicted proteins | sample WisWelCaveWW1625_FD_202498 | JGI IMG/M metagenome (GOLD analysis project Ga0247727, IMG submission 202498) | Biofilm microbial communities from Wishing Well Cave, Virginia, United States - WW16-25 | ecosystem: Environmental > Aquatic > Deep subsurface > Groundwater > Cave microbial mat | place... | reverse complement strand
TGTCTTACCTTACCTGATTAAAACGGAACCCCTGCTGCTTCCCGCCCTTGCCGAAACCCTCTCCCGTTTTAGTCATGCCACTGATCATCTTTGGCAGGGAGTTTGGCTCGATTTAAGCGGGGAATCCGGTGCGCGATTTGCTTTTGAGTCTGCCCTCAATATTAATCCCAATGATGTGGGCGCACGATTCTTGCTACAAGACTTAGACCGACGGCAAAAAGCGATCGCCCATAATCTGAAAAAATTTCCGGATTCTCCCGTCTACTTAAAACTTTCAGCCTTGAACCTCTATCAGGAAGCACGTTTTACCGAGGCCCTGACACTCTATCAAAAACTAATTGCCATAGGAGAAAATTCAGAAGCACACTATCTCCAGCTCATTCGCTGCCAATTGAGGTTGAAAAAAACAAAAGAAGCGATCGGAACGGCGCAGTTCCTGTCGCAACGCTTTCCGCTCTGCGCGGAGGCCTACTATTATCTGGCACATGGCAATAACCAGCTCGGGGAATACCAGGAAAGTATCAATTATTGCCGTCAAGCCATCCAACGGTTTCCTGCTATCTCTGTCAACTTTTATGAACTGGCTTTTAGCCAGTTTCAGCTAAATCTGTTGAAAGACGCCGTAGCCAATCTGGAACAGGCCATTGCAAGAGACTCCACACAGGCGCCGTACTATTCTTTACTGGGCAATACCTATTTCAAAATGGGTCAGTTTCAGAAATCGGTAGATTTATTAGAAGTATCTCTCAAATCGGATTCAACAGACTTTCAAACCTATTATAATTTGGGAAATGCTTATATGCAGTTAAAAAAATTACCGGAGGCTGAACAATACTATCTGGCCGGACTTAAATACGCGGCTCCTCAATTTTATTTTCTGCATCATAATTTAGGAATTCTATATTTCCAGCAGAAAAAATACGCTCTGGCCCTGACGCATATCGAAGAAGCCTACCGCTTATCCCAGCATAACGAGCAGATCGGTAAAGCCCTGACCCACCTCAGAAAGTCAATGTCCGCACCCTGATATTGTCCGTCTAAACCAATAACGATCCATGCTTAATAATTCATTGGTTCCTCCTTTAAGTATCGGTGATCTCACCGAATTAAAAATTACGGACCTCGCATTTGGTGGAAGAGGCATCGCTCGCGCACAAAACCTGGTTGTCTTTGTTCCCGGGGTGATCCCCGCTGAAACAGTAAGAGTCCGTATCACATCACTTAAAAAAAAATATGCCGAGGGAGAACTGCTGGAGATTCTCGTACCAAGCCCCGACCGCGAGACTCCTCCCTGCCCTTATTATGGACGTTGTGGAGGGTGCCAATATCAGCATCTCGCTTATCTGCGGGAATTATCCATCAAACAGCACCAGTTGGAAGAACTTTTTCAGCGCTTGGGAAATATCAAAAAATCGGTCATAAAGAAAATTGTGGAAGCGCCGTCTCATTATCAATATAGGATTCGGGGACAGTTCAAAATAGGTAAAGATTCAAACGGAAATAAGACAGCCGGTTTCTTTACTGAGGATAATCAGACGATTCAGGATATTGATCGTTGCCTCTTAATGCACGAAAGTATTAATGATCAATGGTCGCACGAGCGGGAACAGCAGCCGGAAGCGGACGCAAACCCGAACGATGTAGAGCTGCTCCCGCTTTGGGAAAATTCAGCTCAGGTCAAAAACTTGCCGCCGGATCTGATCGATATTAAAATACGGAACAAAGTGTTATCCGTCCCAACCCGCGGCTTTTTTCAAATTAATCTGCCGATGGCGGAAAATCTTTTGGAAATCGTGGAAGAGGAATGCCGCGAATTGACCGGTGGAACGCTGGTAGACTGCTATTGCGGCTGTGGATTTTTTTCGATTTTTTTAGCTGAAAAATTTAAACGGGTCTTGGGAATCGAAATAAGCAAGGAATCTGTTCGCTGTGCGGTAAAGAATGCCAAACGCGCGGAACTTTCAAACTGTCAATTTTTGAATGGAAAAGCCGAATACAGACTTGAAAAAATTACTTTGTCCGCGCATGAGGAAGTAGCCTGCCTGCTCTTAGATCCTCCGCGCAGCGGGTGTTCTAAGGAAGTTCTTCAGGCGGTGCACTCATTAAATCCCATGAAAATTATTTATATCTCCTGCAATCCGGCTACTCAAGCGAGAGATCTGAAACAGCTCTTGCAGAACAGTTATCATCTAACCTCGCTAAAACCCTTAGATATGTTTCCCCGCACAAAACATATCGAAGTCGTTGCGAGTTTAGTAAGAAAAGAACCTTAGCGGGCCTCAATCAAGAGATCCTTGACCGTGAGTTGATTATTCTTGCCTTTCACAGCGATCTGGATTGTATTTGAGCCCGCACGCAACTCAAGGTCCTGGGTAAACTGATTATCCGTTAGATCTTTTCCCTTTAGAGTATTCACCATTTTTCCATTCAGAGTAATCTGAATTTGTTCAAGGGCCTCCGCAGGATTAGTCGGCAGATGATCAATTGAAAATTCTAAAGTAAAATCCAGCTCATTAATGGAAGAACGGTCTTGTGAAGGTTGAATCAAACGAATTTCGGGCCGGTGACTGGATTCTTGATAATAGACTTTCCCCTGAACCATATTCGACTTGTTTTTTGCCCAATCCAGCACGTAACATTCAATCTCCTGTGTTCCTTCTTCCAGACTGATTCGGACCGATTGCGGGTCGCCCGGAAAATTTGTGTTTTCCTGACCATTGATCAAAGCATGAACCTGAAACCGGTCGTGGGGCGTTTCATCAAAAATTTTAAATTCAATAAAGGGCAGCGGAGCAGTCTCCGGTAAAGTTTTGGGAATCAACTGAGGAATTTGTGTATTCAGCCGGGGACTGGTCAGGTCCCAGCTTACTTCAATTTCCCGCATAAGGGTTTCATCCCCTAATTTTGCTTGGACAATAACTTTATTCTGCATTAGATCTGCCGGCTTCAACGGATAACGGAAGTCGATCCGACTCTGTGCAAGAGAAATCGCTTGCTTTTGAAACCAAATTTCTTCGGCATTGGTCTGACCACGCAAAAAAATAAAGGAATCGCTCACTCTATCACCAACCTGAGGTACTTCGATTTTTAAAATAATCTTTTCCGGGGGGCGGACATATTGAACCTTGATGGAGGAGTACGTTGTTTCACCATGATAAGCGGCAGTAAAAAGAAGGGAATATTCTCCGCTTTCATTGGGAATATAATAATAATCACCGGCAGGCTCTCCATTAATGAAAACCTTGGCCTCGACAGGGCTGGTCTGAAATACCAGTTTTATTTTGGGTGAAGAAATCGTCTGGCCGGATTGAGGCTGAAGTACCTTGAGGCCGACTTTGGCTAAGGCCGCACCCCAAAAAAGTATAAATAAAAGGTAGCCGCTGGATTTCACAAAATATTTAGGATAGACTATTTTAAAGTATTCAATGGCGGAAGATCGGCGGATTCAGACTGTGGAAAGAACGGCGTCAGGCTTTCTTTGGATTTCTTATTCCGCAGGAGTTTTCGCAAAGCACGATTTTTGATTTGACGAACCCTTTCCTTGGTCAAATTTAATTCCCTTCCGATTTCATCCAGTGTATATTCTTTTAAATAACCGATTCCATAGTACATGCGCAATACCGTTTGTTCTTTATCCGGCATAACTGAAAGAATGCTGTCCACGACCTCCCGTAATTCCTGGCGTTCGGATTCCTCCTCCTGACTAGGCGCCACCCCGATTGTATCGATAAGCGTATTGATAGACTCCGCATCACTTTCTTCGCTTTGAACCGGCACATCCAGAGAGACATCATTCATCTCACCGATCAAAGATAGAATCTCATCCTTCATGTCACGAAATTCGGGAATACTGAAAGTCTTTTCATAATCCCCATTATTTTTATCTAATTCCTGCTTGAATTTTTTATAAAGGATCAGTTTGTTGGGCGGGATCTTAATCGCATTAGATTGGTCCATCAAAGCCTTTTGAATCGACTGACGAATCCACCATACTGCATAGGAAATAAAACGGACATCTTTATCGCTGCTAAATTTCTTAGCCGCCTTGTACAAACCAAGATTCCCCTCATTGATGAGTTCCAGAAGTGATAACCCCTTATTCAAATACTTCCGTGCAACACTTGCCACAAAACGTAAATTACCGGTTAATAATTCATTGAGCGATTTACGGTCTCCTTCCTTGATTGCTTCAATCAAAACTTTTTCCCGTGGGGCAGGGATTAACTGATAACGGCTGATGTCTCGGAAATATAACAGTTCACTGCGGCTGTGACCTTGTCTTTTGTACTTATTCATAGTAGAATTGATCACGAAAATCTTGGATTTTTATTTTTCCCCTTTCTTCGTTAAACCAATGGCTATAGAATTGCTGCTGCGAACGTTGCTGACAGGTCTGACGGAATTGCTCTTTTTCTTTCGAAAATTGATCATCCGTGGTCGACGTTACCTTGATTGTGCGCACAAAAAAATAGCCGTTGTTTTCAATCCGCAGAGGTGTTTCCGGTGCATGACTTTTTGAAAACGCAGCAAACGTAACGGGGTTATTGGCACCCACGCCGGGAATGAATCCATTCAGGCTAAACGGACCCGCCTGCCGGTATTTCACCAACGAATCTGTTGCCGCGATTTCCTTAAAATTTCTCCCGTTTTTAATTTGAGTGGCAATCCGCTGGGCCTTTTCTTCTGCTAAGGATTCCTTCTCTTGGTTTAATATCAGTCGCTGAATTTGTGTCTGAACACTTTCTAAGGGTTGTCGCCCGGCCGGAATTTTATCTGTTAAATGAAATAGAAAATAGGCTTGTTCATTTTCAAGTACATCGCTGAGAGCTCCCTTTTCTTTAGTCAGGATGAACTCTCCTAAGCCATACAGATAACCCACTTGGGGAATCGCACTCCCCCTTTCTAATAAACCCGTTTGCCGAAGGTCTAAACTTTCCTGAAGCGCCGCTGCTCTAAAATCGCCGTTTTTAGCTTGGATAATCAACGTATCCAGGATCGCCTTTAAACTGTCCCCGGTTAAATCACTGGGTCGGATCTTTAGTGAAATCTGAAAGGCATGCCGCGTCTTTTCACCCTTCGGATAATTTTTAATATCCGTACATTGAATAATATGCCACCCAAATTGACTCTTCACCGGAGAACTGATTTCGCCTTTTTTTAATTGAAATGCCGCCTTCTCAAATTCAGGAACCATTTGCCCGCGTCCAAAAAACCCAAGATCCCCGCCGTTAGCCGCGGAGCCAGCGTCCTCTGAATATTTCTTGGAAAGTTCAGCAAAATCTTTCCCGCTCTTCCCCGCCAAAGCTTTCTTAACTTCTGCCAGCTTATCTTCGCTTTTTACCAGAATATGCCGGGCCTGTATCTGCTCACGCTCGCTCTCTTCCTTCACCCATAGTATTTGAATCTGATCATTTATTTCAAAAGGACGTGTCGCAGTTCCGGGTTTGATACGGAAGAGACTGTCTATGACAGCCTTGCCATATTGAAAACTTTCCTTGCCTACAAAACCAAGATCCCCATTTTTTTCAGCAAATTCGTCTTCAGAATAATTTTTGGCTAGTTCTTCAAAATTTTCACCACTCTTGATGCGTTCATAGAGAGTCTGTGCTTCTTTCCAAATTTTTTGCCTGTCTCTGGGGGTTGCTTCCTTCTGAAGGGTAACATACTCTACATTAAACTGCAGTTTTTTTTCAAAATCCTTGGCGTGATCTCTATAATAGCTCGCAATCTCTTTCTCATTGACCGTGTTCGGTTCCATTGGAAGATCACGGAAATAAATTGCCAATACCTCAGCCTCTGCTTGCGCTTTTTCTTCATCGTAAATTTGCCGTAATTCAAGATCAGTTGTTTTAACCAACGAAAAAATTTGGCGTTGTAATTTTTGAATGGGGATCACACTTTGAGCCATATTTTCCATGTAGAGGATAGCCTGTTTAGTTTGGGGATTGGAGTAGGATCCGGCATCCGTTAAAAATTGTAAATATTTTGCTTTATCAAAAAGGCCATTCGTCAAAAAGATTTCCGCTGTGCGGATAAATTCTGGCGGATTTTCTTTGATATAGTGAAGGATTTCCTCACTCGATGCGCTAATTCCGAATTTTTTCAGTTGTTTTGAGATAATGTACTGACTGATAAATTCATTCCAGACCGATTCACGGATCCGGCTAAAGCTGGCCGGATCCGGCTCCCGCCCCATCCGTTCCCGTTCGCTGTTAACCGCCTGATCTACCGCTGCCTGAAATTGTCGGACATAAATCACTTGATCATCAATCCGTCCTAGGATTCCTTGTTCTGTATCGGTTTGGAATCCGCCCATCCCCCAGGACCAGACGATGGTCGCAATAAATGCCACTGCCACAACCCACAAGATGGGCTTTGTACTATCTCTTAAGCGTTTTAACATAAAAAAGTTTGGTCATCTTAGTTAAATTAATTAATGCCCAATAAAAAAGCAATAAATTATTGGGTTCATACAGAATTGTCATCAAAATTCAACAAATAATTTGATTAATGATTCGTGCCTGAATATCTTTCTAAAATTCTGTTTGTTATGACCATTACAAAATGTTAATCCCTAGAGCAGTCAATCGGTTGGGTTATCTTCTGGTATTTGTTTTCACCTTTCCACTCTCTTGTAAAACAAGTACTCCGCTCCCTTTGTCAGAGCGGATTTATCGCTATTTAACGGTACAGGACTCCGCTTTACAGCAAGAACTATTACAGACACTCGATACAAAATCCATTACGCTGGATACGCTAAAAAAAATTTTTCAGGCTGGTTTTTATCCAGCCTCTCCTTCCTGTTTAGGAGCCTGTCAAACTTCTCTTAAAAATTTGGACGGCCAATCCCGTATCCTCGGTTATTTTGTACCCGAAACTTATACAGCAAGCCAATCCTATCCTCTCTTAATTTTCCTTCATGGTGGCGTAAACCGTCCTCGCAAAAATAAGGGGGAACGTTATTACGAATTCATGCAGTCAGCCGCTCGAATCCATCAGTTTATTGTGGCCACTCCTTCGGGGGAACAAGGCGCAACCTGGTTTGATCAAGTCGGAATAGAAAACATTTTGTCGGCTCTGCGATTTCTAAAACAGCATTACCGAATTGATGACAATCGGATTTTTATTGGCGGCGTCTCCGATGGAGGCAGCGCCTCTTTTCTTCTTGCGAGTATTGCCGCATTCCCCTTTGCCGGATTCATTGCTTGGTCTGGATATCCTGGACTTTTAAAAGAAACACCCTTGCTTCAACCCCGTAATTTTAAAAACCGTCCTTGGTATACTGTTTTTACAGGCAAGGATCATTTATATCCGGCATCACAAACAGAAAAATATTATCAATTTTTAAAAAATTATGGAGTTCCTCTGACAACTCATTTTTATCCCAATCAACCTCATGGGATGGATGAGTATTATAAAAAAGAAATGGACTCCCTTGTGGAATGGATTTATCTTCAAAATCGCGCTCCTCTTCCGGATACGGTCGACTGGACCGCCTTACGGCCAGAATGGGGACGCTTTAGCTGGGTGCAAATAGACGGAATCAATCCAACCTCCGCAACCGGAACATTTCCTTTGGAAAAAACGGTTCCCCCAGATCTCTTCCATACCTTTTCTCAATCCGGACGGATCCGCGTCATCCGACATGAAAATCAGGTCCATATAGCGACCCGAAACATTTCCCGCTTTACTCTTTATTTTCATGAAAATCAATTTGATTTCTCTAAGAAAGTGGACATTATACTAAATAATATCCCGACTTTTTCTGACTATCTCAAGCCGGATAAAAAATGTTTATTGGAGGATTACCGAAAACTCTTGGATCGCCAGCTCCTTTTTTCAGCTCAACGATCCTTTTCAATTAATTAAAAAGAGGTCTAGCAGGAATTTTTCAATGAGGTGGGACAATGGGCTTATCGAATGAAGAAAAAAAATTTTTATTAAGAATTGCACGCGCTTCCGTAGAGGGGAATTTTTCAGGAGACTTCATCGTCCCTTCATTCTTTTCTCAATCCTTGCAAGAAAAAAGAGGTGCCTTTGTCACCCTGCATCAGCACGGGAGGTTACGGGGCTGTATTGGAATCATCGAAGCCCTCTATCCGTTGCAAACAACGGTGATTGAAATGGCGCGTTCTGCTGCATTCAAAGATCCCCGCTTCCCGCCGGTCTCAGCCTCGGTTCTGCCCGAACTTAATTTTGAAATTTCTGTGCTTTCTCCGCTCAAGGATTGCACCCGTCCCGAAGAAATCATCGTAGGGGTACACGGAATTATCATTAAAAAGGGACCTTATTCCGGACTCCTCCTTCCGCAGGTTGCGATAGAACAGTGCTGGGATCGCCAAACCTTTTTGGAGCAAACCTGTATCAAAGCTGGATTACCGCCTGACACTTGGAAGGAAAAAGGAATACAGATCCGGATTTTCAGCGGTGAAGTATTCGGAGAGAAGGAAAGTGCAGCATAAAAAAAATTAAAGGGAAAACTTAAACTTTGGATTAATGGCTCTTAAGTGTTCCGTCAGCTGATCGAGTTTTTTCTTGCTTTCTTCCGAATGGTGATCCGTCCAATCTTGATAGGTTTTTAAAAACTCATCGAGAAGCGTTTGATATACAATCGGGTTACTTTTTTCCACAATCTGACGATTTAAATGGAACCATTCACCTTCCGAAAATTTCTTTTCAAATATAAAGTAATTGTTTTGAATATATTGCATAATTCGGATATAGGCCTCCAGTTTGACCGCAAGTTTTTCAAGAATTTCCCCGATCGTGGCTTGGTTGTGGGATAGCCTTCGGCTGAATTCCGCTGCGTAGTGGTAATAAGCCTTAGTCCGGCCGAGATAGACTTCGTTATCAATTTGAAACAGGGCATTTCGGACGGTTTTCTTTATTCCATTAAAAATGCTGAGAAAAATAAAATAGTTATCTGCATTATATTTATATAATAGAAAATTATGCAGGGTGTCCCGTTTATTCACCTTCTGCGAAACTTCCGAATCGTAGTTAGATAGGTATTTCTCACGCTCCTGCAGATTCACAGGGTTAGCATAGACGCGTAATAATCCGACTAGATACATATTGACATCCTCATCATTAGCAAAGGTATTCGTCTCAAGGTTTGTCTTGATCCGCGCATTCAGGAGCAGATCTAATAAATAGGAAAGAAAAATCTCCGTTTTCTTAGTATCAATATGATGTGTGAGGATTTCTTCCATATTTAATTCATCGGCTTAAGAACTGAAGCGCTTAACAAAAAAATACAAATTATTTATATCAAATTGTCAATAAATGAGTACCATTGATATACATATTTAAAATACTATTGATTCACTTCAAAGTCAAACTTATTGAAGATTAGACGGAAAAAGTAGCAAAACGATTTAAATGCAACATATTGATTTACAACAAATTGGAATGTGATTGAAATCACAAAATTAGAAACCATAAAGAATCTTCACTACACTGGGGTTTGAAATCATCCGACCGCGGCGGAATTGGTTAAACGTTCAGGATTAACATAGAACGGCTGTCAAACTCAGTGCTGAACGGGCAGTCTCCCAGGTCCCTCCGAATCGATCCATCTTAGTACCCCCTCATGTGACTGTGTGTTGGAATGACTTAAATCAGAAAGCGGAGCGCTGAGTATGATACGAAATTGGATTCAGCAGAATGCATCCTCTGTTAGAGGCATATGAACATGCAACTTTTCTACCAGGTTTACTACCATCCAAGATAAACGATTGTTCATCTCCCTCCATATAAAATTGCCATCCCCCAATCTATTAATTATTTTCTTTATAAAAATTGAACGGGTTAAGATGGACTTCAAAATGAGCGAAGGAGTACTGTATGGCTAACGGCATCACGCCCAGAATAAAAGATTATTCCCAATGGTATCTGGATATTGTCACCAAGGCTGAATTGGCGGACTATGCCCCGGTTAAAGGCTGCATGGTGATTCGTCCCAACGGCTATGAATTATGGGAAAACGTTCAAAAAAATCTGGATTCGCTTTTCAAATCAGTTGGCGTACGCAATGCTTACTTCCCCCTGCTGATTCCGGAAAGCTTTATGCGCAAGGAAGCAAAACATGTGGACGGGTTTGCCCCAGAATGTGCGGTCGTCACCCACGGAGGCGGAAAAAAGTTGGAAGAAAATTTGTACATCCGTCCGACTTCGGAAACGATCATCTGGAGTATGTATAGTAAATGGATTCAGTCCTACCGGGAACTCCCCCTCGTTTTAAATCAGTGGTGTAACGTCTTACGCTGGGAAATGCGGACTCGGTTATTCCTGCGAACATCCGAATTCTTGTGGCAGGAAGGACACACGGCTCACGCGAGCGAAGCTGAAGCCAACGCCCGCGCCAAACAAATGCTTGAAATTTATAAAACCTTTGTTGAGGAATTTATGGCTATTCCGGTCCTGGCCGGTGATAAAACACCCGCAGAAAAATTTGCCGGAGCCAATATCACCTATTCCATCGAAGGGATGATGCAAGATAAAAAAGCTCTTCAATTGGGAACGTCCCATGACCTAGGTCAGAATTTCGGTAAGGCCTTTGACGTCCAATTTATCAATCAGAGCGGAACGCGGGAACATGTCTGGGGCACCAGTTGGGGAGTCTCGACACGCCTGATTGGAGCCTTAATTATGGCCCATAGCGATGACCAGGGACTCGTCATCCCCCCGCGTCTGGCCACAACATCACTCGTCCTGATCCCCATTTGGAGACAGACCGATGAGCGCTCAAAAATCATCGAATTTACCCAGCAGATAAAAAAAAGTTTAGAAAAACAGCATAAGATAATTTTAGACGATCGGGAACAATACCGGCCCGGATTTAAATTTAACGAGTGGGAATTAAAAGGGATTCCCTTACGGATTGAAATCGGTCCTAAAGATGTAGAAAACAAACAGGTCATCGCGGTACGCCGGGATAATAAACAGAAAATACCAATTCCAGTGAACCAGCTGATTGATAAGATCCCTTCCCTCTTGAACGAAATTCAGCATGACTTACTCGCAAAAGCCCGAATTTTTCAGCAAGAAAATACCAAGAAGATCGACCACTATCCAGACTTGAAAAATTTATTAAATCAGGATGGGGGGTTTGCGATGATCCACTGGTGCGGTTCCTCTGAGTGCGAAAAGCAGATGAATACAGAAACGAAGGGAACGATCCGTTGTATCCCGTGGAGTGCAGAGTCCGAACCCGGCCACTGTCCGGTGTGTCAAAAAACTTCATCAAAACGGGTCGTCTATGCCAAGGCTTATTAGCCGTCTTTTTTTTGCATTTTTTCCCCTGAGCAATTAGATTTTAATAATTTTTAACCCAATGAAAAATATACTGGTTACGAATTTTTCGGTAAAGCTGTTTTCACTCATTTTGGCGATTGGAATATGGTTACATGTTGCCACTGAAAAAAAACATGTCACGCAGATTAAAGTCCCGATTGTACTCATGACTATCCCCGCCAATTTGTTGACCAGTAATACTTACCCCGTAACTGCCGAGGTCCAGATCGAAGCAACAGGAAAAGAATTGTTGACAATTTATTTTGATGAAAAACGTCTAGAAGTCGATTGCCGTCAGGCGAAATTGGGAAACCAGATTATTAAGATAGAGACCAATCAACTCAAACTTGCCAGTGGAATTGTCCCCAAGGTGTTAGCCATCCATTATCCCAAACAATTGGTACTGGAATTTGACGTCCTCTACTCTAAAAAAATTCCGGTATCTTCCTCGATCCAAGTCGACCCTGCTGAAAACCATATCTGGTTAAAACCGATTTTGTTCGAACCTCCGCTGGTGGAAGCCATTGGACCTCGTAGAATCGTATCCCAGATTGAATCCGTTTATTCGGAAAGTCTCGTTTTGCAAGACCTGCAGGAGGATGACTTGTTTAATGTTAAATTAGATTCACGGAACTATATCAATACACGCTTTTCTCCCTCAATCGTACGGGCTAAGGTTGACATTCAAAAACGAACCAGTCGTGAAATTCAAGATATCTTTGTCGTCCTAATAAATATTCCAGAAAATAGTTCTGCCCATCTCGATACGAATAGAGTAACCTTGCTGGTTTCGGGTGGGGTAGAAATTGTAAATAACTTAAAAAAAGAAGATATCAATGTTTACGTCGATTACCAGAATTTTACGACCAAGGGCAAGGAAGAAGTTCCTCCCAAAATCGTTGTTTTTAAAGAAGTAGAATGGACGATTATTTCACCAAAAGTATTCCGGCTGATCGAAGGCGAGGATTCTCTTAAGCATGCTGGTCCTTGGAATTGAAAGTAGCTGTGACGACACCTGTGCGGCTGTGTTGGACAAGGAAAACCACATTCTTTCTCAGGTCACTCAAAATCAACTGATTCATAGTCAGTTTGGCGGTGTAGTACCTGAATTGGCCTCACGCTGCCATCTGCAGACCTTGCTACCGGTAATAGACGAAGCGCTCAATCAAGCGCATGTTGATAAAAAGGATCTGCAAGGAATTGCCGTAACCAGTGGACCGGGATTGTTGGGTGCCGTGTTGGTGGGACTCAGTATAGCTAAAGGAATGGCCTATATCTTAAGAATCCCTTTTGTCGGTATCCATCACCTCGAGGGCCATATCTTCTCAGCCTTTTTAGAGGAAAATATTTTTTTTTCCCCGCATCTTTGTTTAGTTGTTTCCGGTGGGCATACCCAGCTTATTCTTGTTCCCCAAAAGGGTTCTTACCAAATTCTGGGCACGACCCTCGATGATGCAGCCGGTGAGGCTTTTGACAAAGTTGCCAAAATGCTGGGGTTCGGATATCCGGGCGGAAAAGAAATTGATCAACAGGCTAAAAAGGGGAATCCCTTGGCTTATCATTTTCCAAGAGCCTGTCCGGGCAAAGAAAATTATCAATTTAGCTTTAGTGGCTTAAAAACAGCGGTTCTCACCCAATTAAAAAAGAATCCGATTAACAATCTAGCGGACTCCGAACGGAAACAAAAAATAGCCGATCTCTGCGCTAGTTTTCAGGCCGCAGTGGTGGAGGTTCTGATCAATAAAACCATCTCCGCCGCCAATCAGTGGAAATTACAATCCATTACAGTGGTGGGAGGAGTTGCTGCCAATACCGCTCTGCGCGCAGCCTTTGAGAAAAAATGTAGCGAGCAAAACATGCGGGTCTTCTTCCCCAAGCCGTCCCTGTGCACGGATAATGCCGCCATGATTGCTGCAGCTGGAATCTTTCGTTTAGCGCAACAGGAAAATTCTCCTTATAACCTGAATGCCTTCGCTAATTTATCGCTAGCGGACTGGAATCGGAAAAATAAATCGTCGAGAATCAATTTAAATCCAATTCTCAATAACTTACATGAGTAATCCAATGCCGAGCAAAATTCTGGTAGTCGATGATAACGAGGACATCCTCGATCTCCTCGAACTCTTCCTGCATCAGGATTTTTCCGTGTCCACGGCTCAAAATGGCTTTATGGCCTTAAAAATCGCGCTGGAGGTAAAACCGAATTTAATCATTACCGATCTGATGATGCCGATCATGAACGGAGAAAAACTCATTGCCCAGATCCGCAGCTATCCGGAAATCCAAAAACTCCCGGTCATTGCCATCACGGCCCACATCGACCGCTTTCGGGAAAAAGAAATTATTGAAATTGGATTTAATAGTTTCATTAAAAAACCCTTTACCCGCAAAACAATTTACGAGGAAATCCGCCGCTTGATATGAATCTTATTTTAAAACCTCTGAAATATAACCTGTTATGGCTCATCTATAGTTTCTGTGGATCGAGCAGTGCCGCTGGGCTCTTTTATACCCCGACTCCCTTTAAAAGAAGCCTAATCCTTCTTTTTTTGGTTTTATTTTGGATGATCTGCTTTGCCATCTTGAAACCGACAAAAAATCATGAGCGGATCCTTTCTCTCAAGCGGATAAAATTTTTAAATCTTTTTTTCAGCACCAACACCATTGTACAACTGATGGGAGGGATTCAAACGGTTTGGATCGCGGCCTATCTCTTCTTAGGGCTCTATGGAGTGGCCCGCTTTAAATCAGCCGTTGGGATTTCCACTGCGGTTGGGATCATCCTGCTGGAAGGAAGCGCTGCCTATTTTCAGGAGGACTTGTCCTGGTCGATCCTCCCGTACTTTATTCCGCTCCTCTTGACTCCCTGGATATACAAACGAATTATTTCCGTTTCGGGACTTTCAGGTCTCACCCGACCCGCTTTCTTTAGCGAAGAAAAAAAAGAACTCTCTCTCTCTCAGGAAATGCTAAAATTGGACTCTGCCAGCACCAAATATTTAAAAAAAGATTATTTTAATCTGGAACGTCAAAAATCCGGAGAAGAGCTCCAGGCTGTACTACAGAACATACTGGAAATTCTCTTCCGCTTCTTACCGGGTTATTCCCTCAGCCTCTGCCTGGCTCATGAAGATCATTTGGAAGTTCAATGCCATAAAAGTTTAAGTTCTCATTTCAATCCCTCCGCACTGATCCCCTTCGGTCAAGGCATCCTCGGTCTCGCAGCAAAAGAAAAAAAGACAATCCTCGTTAACGATTTTTCCAGTGACGCCCGGACTCTCTGTCTCTACCGCGAACCCGAATCGGTCCATTCCGTACTCTGTGCCCCTCTCTTACGTGATCCTTCTCTCCTTGGAATTCTCGCCGTCGACAGTTTAGAAAGCAACGCCTTTACGGAGCAGGATAAAAAATTGGTCGAGAAATTCTCTGAGATGATCGCGAAGCTGATTACAGATACAATGTATAAACAGAGATTCTGGGAAGCAGAAAAAAGTTTGACCGCGCTCTATCATTTTGAACGGGAGTGTTACAAACTGCATAATCAAGAAAAGATTATTACTTTTCTCGATGAAACAATCGAAAAAAACAGCCTCCTCAAATATGATCGGCTTATTCTCTGCATGATCAATCCAGAAAATAAAACCGCGGAAATACTCTTGGTTAAAGACCCCCAGCAAAATTTCAAGGCCGGACAAACCTTTTCCTTAGATTCAACCAGTTTAACGAGTTTGATTTATAAAAACAACTGTATGTTGGATCGCCAGTTTAAATGGGGTGATTCGCATCGTTATCTGTTTTCACCCCAGGAACCCGTTGCCACGCGGTCGCTTTATTCTTTCCTGGGAGCCCCCATCCCGGGAGACGAAGGGTGCCTCGGCGCGCTCTGTATCGAAAGCGTAACATTAAATGGTTTTCCAGAAAGCGATAAAAATCTCTTATCCCAATTAGCCATATCCATTGGCATCGCCCTCTCCAAGGCCAGACTCTATGAAAAAATGCAAAATATGGCTACGCGTGATAGTCTCACCAGCCTGCTCAATCATCGGACCTTCGTCCAGCAATTGGGACGAGAAGTTCGCCGCGCCGGCCGGCTCCAAAACAAACTGGGATTACTCGTCACCGACATCGATCATTTCAAGAAAATTAATGATACCTATGGTCATCCCACGGGAGACTTCGTACTGACCAGCGTTGCCCGGATTTTGGAAAATTCTATCCGGGAAAACGTCGATTTTATAGCCCGTTATGGAGGAGAAGAGTTTACCGGCATCCTGATCGAGTCCGATGAAAAACAAAGCTGGGAAACAGCTGAACGGATCCGCTCCCTCGTTGAAAAAACGGTTCTGCAGGTCGGACAACAAGAAATCAGAATCACAATGAGTTTTGGCGTTGCGGTTTTTCCGGATCATGCCGGTTCTTTAGAAGATTTAATTCACAAGGCGGATCAGGCACTCTACCGCGCCAAAAAAAATGGCCGCAATCAGGTTTCCAGTGCTGCGCCTGCTTTAACCCGGAGTATTTGAAAGATGTCTCTCTCAATCGAAATTGAAAACGATCAAACCGGCTCGCCCAAGGTCTTCGATAAATCCGCACTCTTGATCGGACGCGGGGAGGAATGTGAAATTTCATTAAATGACCCGAAAATTTCCCGCCGGCATGCTAAAATATTTAAACTGGATAGGAAAATTATCATTGAAGATTTGGAAAGCGCGAACGGGACTCGCGTCAATGGAGAACCCATCCGGCAAAAAGAAATCAACGAAAAAGATTTGATTCAAATCGGTCGCTTTAATATGCGCCTCCGGACCGCGCCATTAGAGCCCCTGGCCTGGATTAACCTCAAAGATAAAATTCAAAAAATTCTCATCGAACGGATGAATCTGAAAATTCTCGCCTCTGAGCAACTCGATCCTGACTCTTTACGTAAAAAGGTTTTGAGTGAAATTAAATCCGTAGTTGATTTAATAGGCGTAGAAATTCCCGCTTCCGTTGACCGTTCCCGTCTGATCCATGAAATCCTAAATGATGCTCTCTACTTAGGTCCACTAGAAGATTTGTTAAAAGATACCACTGTTTCGGAGATCATGGTAAACAGCAAGGACGAGGTCTATGTAGAACGCCGTGGCCGTATTGAGAAAATTCCGCTGATCCTAGCGGCCAGTAATGAGAAAATGATGACCTTCATTGAACGGATTATCGGACCTTTAGGGAAACGGGTTGATGAAAGTTCTCCCTACGTGGATGCCCGCCTCAAAGATGGT
>Ga0247727_10010351_pt1 | contig 16556 bp, 12 predicted proteins | sample WisWelCaveWW1625_FD_202498 | JGI IMG/M metagenome (GOLD analysis project Ga0247727, IMG submission 202498) | Biofilm microbial communities from Wishing Well Cave, Virginia, United States - WW16-25 | ecosystem: Environmental > Aquatic > Deep subsurface > Groundwater > Cave microbial mat | place... | reverse complement strand
CGCGGCGCTACAGCGAGGCCTCGCTGGTCAAGGCGCTGGAGGAGTTCGGCATCGGCCGGCCGTCCACCTACGCGTCCATCCTGTCCACCATCGTGGACCGCAAGTACGTGGACCACGGCGAGGAGGCCGAGCAGGAGCGGCTGCGGCGCGAGTTCCTGAACCCGCAGGCCGCCGCGCAGCCCGACGCCGAGGAGCTGGCCGAGGCCGAGGAGGCGCGGCAGAAGCCCGACTCCGCCGCCGCGCTGGAGGGCGACGACGAGGAAACCGTCTTCGCCCCGCGGCAGAAGCGCAAGACGGCCTTTCACGCCACGCACCTCGGGCAGGTCACGACGGACCTGCTCGAGCCGCAGTTCAGCGACATCGTCAACACCGACTTCACGGCCAAGTTCGAGAACGACCTGGACGCCATCGCCGAGGGCCGGACCGGCTGGCAGGAGGTGGTGAGCGGCTTCTACGACCGCTTCGCGCGCGACCTGGCCGCGGCGCGCGACGGCATGGGCCACTACCGCAGCCACCCGCTGACCGTGCCCGACATGACCTGCAACCGCGTGGACGAGAAGACCGCCAAGGTCTGCGGCGCGCCGATGGTCGTGCTCTTCAACCGCGGCGGCGCCTACCTGGGCTGCTCGCGCTATCCCGACTGCAGCAACAACCTGCCGCTCTCGGGCCAGCGCGCGCAGACGGCCGAGCTGACCGAGTTCCGCTGCCAGGCCAAGGACGCCAGTGGCCAGCACTGCGGCCGGCCGATGGAGAAGAAGGTCAACCGCTGGGGCCGGCCCTTTCTGGCCTGCACCGGCTTCAAGGCCAAGGAGTGCAAGGGTGCGGTCTCGCTGTCCACCAAGGGCGAGCCGCTGTGGCCGGTGGAGACCTCCGTGCCCTGCCCGCTGTGCGCCCGCAAGCTGAACGTCAAGCGCAGCCGGCGCGGCAAGTTCCTCGCGTGCCCGGGCTACCCCAAGTGCCGCGGCACGCTGAACCTGCCCAACTGCACGCACGCGAGCAAGGGCGGCAAGGAGTGCGGGCTGGCGATGACCGAGCCCGGGCCGGAGGGCACGATGGTCTGCCGCGAGCATCCGCGGGTGGCGCTGGTGCCGCCGGCCAAGGCGCCGCGCGGAGCCGAGGGAGCCAAGGACGAGGACGGAGCCGAGGTCGCCGGTGCTCCTGGCGGGAAGAAGCCCGCCAAGGGCGTGAAGGCCGCGGGGAAGAAACCCGCCAAGGCCGCCGCCCGGCGCTCCAAGGCCAAGCCTGAAGCATGATGGGCACATTCCTCCTGGCGCTCGTCGCCACGCTGGCGCTGCTGGGCGGCGTGATCGCCAGCGGCGTGCGCCGCCGTCGCCGCGAACACTACGCGCTGGTGGTCGCGTTCTTCGTCTCGCTCGGCGTCACCATCTGGCGTGCGGAGGTCATGGGCGCGTCGGGCGGCGGACTGCACTTCGAGGCTGCGGCCACGGCACAGTTGCTGCACCGCATCGCGGTAGGACTGACCTTTGCGCTGGTGCCGCCGCTGGTGGTCACGGGGGTGCGGCTGGCGCGGGCAGAGCCGGAGGGGGATGCGGGCAGGCGGCGTAGCCACCGGGGGATGGCCGTGGCCTTCGTGACGGGCGTGGTGGTCAGCGCGCTGCTGGGGGCGGTGATGACCAGGCAGGCCATCGCGGCCACGGGGTGAAAAAAAGCCCGGTACCCCCGGCCGCCCGCCTTTCCCTTTCTGCCCGGACGGCCTAAGCTTTCCAAATCCCGGCCGCACCCGGCACGGCAGCCAGGGACCCCCGAACCCGACCCCGCCCGGCCTCTCCCCGAACGCCGGTCCCCGAACCACCCCGGAGAAACTCCGTGAAGCGCCGCTTCCTGCTTTCGTTCGCCATGGCCTCGCTGCTGGCGGCCCCCGCCCTTGCCCAGGACATCGACCCGGCGCTCTTCCCGGGCTTCGATCCCGGCGCGACCACGCGCGCCTTCCTGGCGCAGAGCGGCCCGCACTGGCGCGTCACCTGGAGCCCCGAGCACGGCACGCCCGCGCTGATCTTCGGCGGCGCGCGCGCCGCGCTGCCGGCGGCCAAGGCCGGCGACCCGGCCGCGCTGGAGGCCGCCGCGCGCGGCCTGGTGGACGAGCTGTCGCCCGCGCTGGGCTTCGACGCCTCGACGCTGGAGCTGGTGCGCGTGAAGTCGCTGGCGCACTTGGCCGCGGCGGGCGGCGTGACCAAGACGGTGGTCAAGTTCCGGCAGGTGGCGGGCGGCGTGCCGGTGCACCACGCCTTCGTGAACGTGCTCTTCGACGCCCAGGGCCGCGTGCTGGCCCTGGACAACACGGCCCTGCCGCACGTGAGCCAGGCGCCGGTGGCGCCCGAGGTCTCCGAGGCGGTGGCGCTGGACGTGGCCCTCGCGGCCTTCGCCAGCGACACCCCTTTCACGGCCGCCAGCTTCGAGCGCGGCGAGTACGTGCTGTTCCCGGCGCAGGTCGCGGCCGGCAAGCCGCTGGTGCGCGCCACCGCGGCGTACGTGTTCAAGCTGGACGCGGGCCTCGAGCGCTTCACCGGCGTGACGCCCGTCATCCGAAGCTACGCTGTGGCCGCCACGGGCACGCCGCGCGTGCTGGGGAGCTGGAGCCACGTGCACAACGCCGACCTGACCGGCACGGTCAAGGGCTGGGGCCAGGTGGGCCTGGCCGCCGACGGCAACGAGGCCGACGTCCTGCACGCCCTCAAGGACGTGCGCCTCACCGGCTCCGGCGTGCCGACCACGTACACCAACGACGCCGGCGGCTTCACCATTCCCGGCATCGCCTCGCCGGTCACGCTGACCGCCGCCCTCGAGGGCCAGTACTCGCGCGTCGTCAACCAGGCGGGCTCCGAGACCACCGTGGCCGTGTTGGTCACGCCCGGCGTGCCGGCCACGTTCACCTTCAACGCCGGCCTCGCGGAGCAGACCACGGCCGAGGTCAACGCGCACCATTTCACGGAGGTCTTCCGCGACTGGCTGCTGTCGATCGACCCGGGCGAGACGGCCTTCAACTTCCAGCAGACCGAGAACGTCAACATCGCCTCGACCTGCAACGCCTACTACGACGGCGCCTCGACCAACTACTACCTGGCCGGCGGCGGCTGTCCCAACACGGCCTACTCCACGGTGGTGTGGCACGAGATCGGCCACTGGGCCAACGACATCTTCGGCACCTTCAACGGCGGCGACGGCATGGGCGAGGGCGCGGCCGACTGCTGGGCCATGTACATCGGCGACGACCCGATCGTGGCCGACGACTTCTTCGGCCCGGGCACCTTCATCCGCACCGGCCTGAACACCCTGCCGTTCTGCGGCGACGCCAGCCCCGGCTGCTACGGCGAGGTCCACGCCGACGGCGAGCCGCTGATGGGCGCCATCTGGAAGGTGCGCGCCGAGCTCAAGAGCGGCCTCGGCGACGTGGCCGGCGGCGACCTGGCCGACCACCTGCTGGTCGGCTGGTTCCAGGCCTTCAACGACACCGGCATCAACTCGATCATCGAGGAGCACTGGCTGGTGCTGGACGACGACGACGCCAACATCGACAACGGCACGCCGCACTACTCCATGATCGACGCGGGCTTCACGGCCCAGGCCTTCCCGGGCTTCGACCTGCCGCTGTTCTCGATCTCGCACACGCCGCTGGTGCAGGTGAACAGCGAGCTGCAGGTGCCGATCCAGGCTGTGGTGACCGAGGAGAACGGCACGCTCACGGGCGTGACCCTCAACTGGTCCAACGACGGCGGCCTGAACTACAACGCGGTGGCCATGACCGCGCTGGCCGGCGACCTGTGGCGCGGCTTCGTGCCCGGCCAGACCTCGCCCAAGACGGTGCGCTACTGGCTGAGCGCCTTCGGCCCGGGCGGCAGCAACCAGTTGCCCAAGGCCGCGCCGACCGACGCCTTCCAGTACGACATCGGCGCGCTGACCACGCACCTCAGCTACGACTTCGAGCCGGTGAGCGACGAGAGCTGGACCCACGCGCAGGTTCAGGTGCAGGACGACTGGCAGCACGACGTCTCCAACGGCAAGTCCGGCGACCCGCCCGCCGCCTACAGCGGCTCGCGCCTGTGGGGCAACGACCTCGGGCCGGAGGGCTGGAACGGCTCGTACAAGCCGGACGTGAACAACTACCTGCTCAGCCCGGTCTTCAACTTCAGCGGCAAGACCGGCCTGCGCCTGCGGTTCCAGCGCTGGCTGGCGGTCGAGGAGGCCATCTTCGACCAGGCCGAGCTGTTCGTGAACGCCACGCGCATCTTCGTCAACCCGCAGAACGGCAACCTGATCGACTTGGCCTGGACGGCGCAGGACTTCGACATCGGCTCGCTGGCCAACAACAACGCGTCGGTGCAGTTCAAGTTCGAGCTGACCTCCGACGCGGGCCTCGAGTTCGCCGGCTGGAACATCGACGATTTCCGCGTCGTGTCCCTCGGACCAGTGACGCCCACGGCCTTCATCTCGTTCGGCACGGGCGTGCCCGGCACGGGCGGCCAGACGCCGGTGCTCTCGGGCAGCGGCACGGCCGTCCCGGGCGGCGTGGTGACGCTGTCGGTCGCCAACGGCAAGGCCAACGCCGTCGGCGCGCTGTTCGTGGGCGTGACCCAGGGCAGCATCCCGTTCGCGGGCGGCACCTTCCTGGTGGCCGCGCCCTTCGTCCAGGTGGCGCTCAACCTCGGGCCGGCGGGCACGGCGGTCGCGGCCGGCGCGGTGCCGGCCGACGCCAACATGTTCGGCATCGAGGTCTACCAGCAGTACTGGTGCATCGATTCGGGGGCGGTCAAGGGCCGGGCCAGCAGCAACGGTCTGAGGTTCGAGATCAAGTGAGGCGCTGAGAGCGGCACCGCGGGCGGGACAGCCGCCCGCGGCGCGCGCGCGTGCTGTCAGGGGCCGAGCAGGGCCTCCGTCCAGGCGCGCCGACTTGCACCTGGATGCTCTCCCATCACGCGCCCCGTCGGCCGCCAAGCCGGCGGGGCGCGTGGCTTGATGGGGGCGCGCAGGCGCGCAAGCTCAGTCCGCGAGCAGGACGACGCTCGCGGTCTCGCCCGGTGCCACGGCCACGATGGCGTTGTCGAACCAGGGGTCGCCCTCAACCGTGGCCCACCACATGCCGGAGGGCAGCGCCGCCACGCGCGCCACGCCATCGCGTCCCGTCTGCGCCGTGATCCGTGTCGCGCCGGTCCGCCAGCCCAAGTCCTCGGACAGCCCCTGGCTGGACAGGATCACCCTCACGCCGGCCACGGGGACGGAGGGCGGATCGCAGACGATGACCTCGACGCCTCCGGTCACGGGCTCGCCCAGCAGCCTCAGCTCGACTTCCTCCATGGTGTCATTCCGTGGCGTGACCACGACCACGCCGGTGGACAGGCCGGCCGCCTGCGCGACGACGGCGACCGGCTGCCTCTCGGCACCGGCAAGCGTTGCGCGGCCTTCGGTGTCCGTGGACGCGCTGCGCAGGCGGAAGTAATCCTCGGCTTCCATGCCGGCCAGCGGCGGGTGGAGCCCGGTGACGCTCACGAACGTGGCAGGCATGCCGTCAGGCCCGACGATGCGCAGCCTGAGCGGCGCCAGCTTCGCCAGGGCGACCTCCAAGGACGCCGGCTCGCGCTGGGCCTCGAACGCTTCGGACACCCCGTCCGCGTACCCGTTGGCCGACACGACCAGCATGCAGGGATAGGCGGTCGGCAGTCCGTCCAGGAGCACCGCGCCGTCACCCAGCTCCTCGCGCTCCAGTCGCGGGTTCGGTGCGGCTCGTCGCAGCCGGCCGCCGTGGAGCTCCCAGGCCACGACGGCCGGCGCGGAGATGGGCTCGCCGGTCTGCGCATCGGTGGCGCGGACCTGCGCGCGTCCGCCGTACAGGGCCATGTCGTCGAGGACAAGCTCCAGCCCGGTGCCATCTGGCCGCACACCCGTGACGACATCCAGGAGCTGCGGACGTGCGCGCGGGTCTTTCCAGCCGCTGACATTGGACAGGCTGATGTCGATGCTCCATGTGACGCCCGGTCGCAGCCCGCCCAGGACGAAGGATCCGTCGCCGCGCGTCCACGCGCCCCGCTGATTCATGAGCGCGAGCCCGCGTGGCAGTCCGGCTGAGTGGTCCATGCGGGCTACGACCCAGGCTCCGGCGAGCGGCGTGCCTCCGGGGCCGCGGACCACGCCGGACAGCGAGAGGCCGGGCAGCAAGCGCAGGACCAGCTCGGCCCGTGGCTCCTCGGCCGTGAGGACCACGTTTCCGAGGGCCTCCAGGTACAGCGTCAGCCAGTCAGCAGTCGGCTCGGCGGGGCCGGCCGTCACCCTGGTAGCGGCCGGGCCCGCTGGTCGCGATGTCGAAGCGCCCCGAGGCGTCGGCCCGGGCGTGGTGACTGCTGCCCTGGCCGTGGGCCGCGATGAAGGCGCCCGCCAGCGGGCGACCCTCGCCGTCGACGCACAGACCGCGGACGCGATGACGCGCCGGCAGCAGCAGCTCGACCGGCCACGGCGAGCCCGAAGTCCAGGCGACGTCGACGGGCGGGCTGGACTCGAACGCTCCGAACGCGCGCGCCGTGCCCGACCAGCCCCACTCCGCGGGCGCCCGGAAGCGGCCATCCGGACCGGACGTGACGTCCAGCGGTCCGCGCGGCTGGCCCGGCCCGCACGCACCCCGGGTCCAGTGCGGGTTGGATGCAGGCTTGCGGAACTCGATGCGCGCGTCCGGCACGACCACGCCATCCGTCGTCCGCACCAGGCCCTCGATCGCGCCCGGCGGGTACAGCACGACGACCGGCAGCGGGCCGTCCTCCAACGCGCGCGCGAACCACAGGCCCGAGCTGGCCAGGCCGGGCACGCCGGCCGCGAAGACGGCCGCGGGGCCCGGCAGCGTGATGGTGCACAGCCCCGAGGCGTCCACCGGATGCGCCTCTCGCGGCGGCAGCGGCGGCCGGGATGCCGCCGAGGAGCCCTGGTCGGGCGGTGGCGCGCCGGCGGACTGCAAGTCGTCCCACACCTCGACCACGGCGCCGGCGGCAGAGCCGCCCAGCGCGGTCCGGACCTGCAGCGTGACCGACTGCGGCCACATGGCAGGATCCTGGGCCGCGTCGTGGCCGGCCCATGCGGCCAGCGCCACCACGGCGGACGCCAGGATCGGCGCATGGCGCAGTCCGACCAGCGGCATGACGAGCTCCGCTCCCATCGCGGGTCAGCGTAGGAGTCCGCCTCCCATGCGTCACGCCGCCCCGCCGCCGGCCAAGGCCGGCCCCGCCTAACCCCCCGCGCTGCCGGCCACCGCCACCCAGGCCATCAGCGCGTCGATGCCCGGCCCGACTCCGAACCAGAACGTGGCGCCTCCCAGCGCCACGACAGACGCCGTCGCGAACGCCGGCGCCAGCCCGCGCGCCGGCGACGCCATTTCCGTGCCGCCCTCGCCGCGCAGGAACAGCGCGCGCGCCAGCTTGAAGTAGTAGAAGAGCGCCACCACGGAGTTGAGCGCGGCGACGACGGCCAGCCAGGCAAGGTCGCCGTCGAAGGCCGCCTGGAAGAGCATCAGCTTGCCCATGAAGCCGGCCGTGGGCGGCAGGCCGGTGAGCGAGGCCAGGAACAGCACCAGCGCCGCGCCGATCCAGGGCGACGACCAGCCGAGGCCGTTGTAGTCGTCGGTGTCCTCGGCGCCGTAGCGGTTGGCTAGCGCCATGACGCAGGCGAAGGCGCCCAGCGTGGCGAGGTAGTAGGTGACCAGGTAGAAGAGCAGCGCCTGCACGCCGGTGTCGGTCGTGAAGCCCGACTGGCCGTCCAGCGTGACCCAGTGCGTCATGACGGCCACGCCCATCAGCAGGTAGCCGGCGTGGCTGATGGACGAGTACGCCAGCAGGCGCTTCACGTTGCGCTGCAGCACGGCCGTCACGTTGCCGTAGGTCATGGTGACGGCGGCCAGCACGGCCATGAGTTGGCTGAAGCCCTTCATCCAGTCCACGCTGGAGGAGGAGAGGAAGACGCCGTCCACGAAGCGCACCAGCAGTCCGAAGCCGGCGGCCTTGCTGGCCACGGCCAGCAGCGTGGTGACGGGCGTGGGCGAGCCCTCGTAGACGTCGGGCGCCCAGAAGTGGAACGGGAAGATGGCCACCTTGAAGCCCATGCCGGCCAGCGCCAGCACGCTGGCGAACGCGACCGTGGTGTTGCGCAGCGGGTCGGCGGCCTCCCAGTTCTGCACCACGGCCACGGCCACGTCGGAGAGGCGCAGGCTGCCCGACAGGCCGAAGAGCAGCGAGAAGCCGAAGACCATCAGGCCGCTGGCCAGCGCGCCGTAGACCAGGTACTTCAGCGCGGCCTCGGACGAGCGCCGCTCGCGCTTCTGCCAGCCGGCCAGCAGGTAGCTGGGCAGGCTGAGCATCTCCAGGCCCAGCAGCAGCATCAGCAGGTGGTCGGTGGAGACCAGCAGGCAGCCGCCCAGCGCGGCGGCCAGCAGCATGGGGCTGAACTCGCCGCGGCTGTCCTCGTCGAGCTGGCGGAAGACCATTCCGTGCAGCACGACCAGGCCGGTGGCCGAGATGACCAGCAGGCGGAAGAAGTCGGCCAGCGCGTCGTGGGTCAGCAGCCCGAGCACGCGGTAGGGACGCTCGGGCCAGCTCGACGCGCCGCCGGCGGTCGTGGCCAGCCGGTCGCCGAAGTCGCCGGTCAGCACCCACAGCGCGCCCGCCGCGCCCAGCAGGCACAGCAGCGCCGGCAGCTGCCGCGCGCGCCGGCCGAAGACCAGGTCGGCCAGCAGCGCGGCGCACAGCGCGCCCGTGAGCCACAGCTCGGGCGCGAGCGCGCGCAGGTCGGCGGCCATCTCGGGGTTCATCGCGGGCTCCGCGGGCTCTAGGCGAACAGCTGCTGCAGGCTCTGGATCGAGGGCGCCACCCAGTCCAGCAGCAGGTAGGGCGCCACGCCCAGCAACACGCACAGGAAGGCCAGCGGCGCCATCACGAACATCTCGCGCCCGGTCATGTCCGGGAAGTCCTTGTACTTCTCGTTCAGCGGGCCGAGGAAGACGCGCTGCAGGGTCCACAGCAGGAAGGCCGCCGTGACGATGATGCCGATGACCGCCAGGCTGGCGACGACCGGCCGCACCTGCCAGGTGCCGATGAGCACCAGCACCTCGCTCACGAAGCCGCTCATGCCCGGCAGCCCCAGCGCGGCGAAGAACCCGAGCGTGGTGAGGCCGGTGTACACCGGCGCCACGCTGGACAGGCCGCCGAAGCCCTCGATCTCGCGGTGGTGCGCGCGGTCGTAGGCCACGCCCACGATGGCGAAGAGCAGGGCCGAGGAGGTGCCGTGCGTGAACATCTGCATGGCCGCGCCGTTCAGGCCCATCTCGGTGAAGGCCGAGGCGCCCAGCAGCACGTAGCCCATGTGGCTGACCGAGCTGTAGGCCACCAGGCGCTTGAAGTCCGTCTGCGCCATGGCCACGAAGGCGCCGTAGATGATCGCGAACAGCCCCAGCGCCGCGCCGAAGTTGGCGATGGCCGGCTCCGCGGCCACTTGCGGGAACATCCCGAGGTTGACGCGCAGGATGCCGTAGCAGCCCAGCTTCAGCAGGATGCCGGCCAGGATCATGGAGATGGGCGTGGGCGCCTCGACGTGCGCGTCCGGCAGCCAGGTGTGGAAGGGCGGCACCGGCACCTTGATGGCGAAGCCGATGAAGAAGAAGACGAAGATCCACTTCAGGAAGGGCCAGCCGAAGAGCAGGCCGCCGTCCAGCAGGTTGCTGCCGTCCAGCGTGCCGTCGATGACCATGCGCGACAGGTCGGGGATGCTGAAGGGCGTGGGCGTCAGGCTGCGCGCCGAGAGGTACAGGGCCACGATGGCCAGCAGCATCAGCACCGAGCCGGCCAGCGTGTAGAGGAAGAACTTGATCGCCGCGTACTCGCGCCGCGGCCCGCCCCACACGCCGATCAGGAAGTACATCGGCAGGAGCATCACTTCCCAGAACACGTAGAACAGGAACAGGTCCAGCGCGCAGAACACGCCGTTGACCCCGATCTCCAGCAGCAGCAGCAGCAGCATGTAGCCCTTGACGCCCTTCTCGATGTTCCAGGAGGCGATGGCGCCCAGGAACATGAGCAGGCAGGAGAGCCACAGCATCGGCACCGACAGGCCGTCCAGCCCCATGTGGTACTCGACGCCCAGCATGCGGATCCACGCGCCGCGCTCGACGAACTGGTAGGCCGACGTGCCCGTGTCGAACTGCGTCCACAGCCAGCTGGCCAGCGCCAGCGGGATCAGCGTGGAGGCCGCCGCCACGGTGCGGATGGCGTCCTTGCGGCCGTTGGGCAGCAGCAGGATGACCGCCATGCCGAGCAGCGGAAAGAAGGTGATCAGGGTCAGGATGTTCATGGGCTCTCCCGGGCCAGGACGAAGGCGATGACCAGCACCGCGATCAGCGTCATGGTCAGGTAGTCACGGGCGTTGCCGGTCTGGGCCAGGCGGAAGACCGCCGACAGGCCGCGCACGAACCAGCGCCAGAAGTTGACCAGCCCGTCGACCACGTACTTGTCGAACAGGCCGGAGAGGAAGGCGACGAAGCGCGTCAGCAGCCCGGCGGCGTTGACCAGGCCGTCGATGACGCCCTTGTCGAAGCGCGCCAGCGCGCGGTTGAGACGGTGCAGGTTGGCCACGATGGCGTCGGCGTAGAACTCGTCGAACCCGTACTTGTTGACGAACAGCTCGTGCACCGGGCGGAAGCGCGCCGCGAGCGCGGCGGCGTCGATGCTGCGCTTGAGGTACATGGCGCGCGCCAGCAGCCAGCCGCCCAGGATGGCCAGCACCGACACGGCCACGGCCGGGTAGTGCGCGGCGTGCAGCGCGTGCTCCCATTCGGCGTGCGGCACCACGTGCACGCTGGCGCCCACGGCCACCAGCCCGGCCAGCGCCGCGGACTCGGGCTGGTGCACCAGCTCGTTGAACCACAGGTGCTCGACGTGCGGCAGCGGGTTCAGCGTGCCGCCGCCCAGCAACGCCACCGCGGCCAGCACCATGAGCGGCACGGTCATCACCAGCGGGCTCTCGTGCGCGTGCTCGTAGCGGTGCGCGTCGGCCGGCGCGCCGTGGAAGGTGAGGTACACCAGCCGCAGCATGTAGAAGGTGGTCATGAAGGCGCCGGTGGCGCCGAAGAGCAGCGGGACCCAGTGCGCCACGCTGCCCGTCAGGCCCCAGGCCATGGCGTTGGCGATGATCTGGTCCTTGCTGTAGTACCCCGCGAACATGGGCACGCCGGCCAGCGCCAGCGTGGCGACAAGGAAGGTGGCGTAGGTGATCGGCAGCTTCCGGCGCAGCCCGCCCATGTCGCGCATGTCCTGGCTGTGCACGGCGTGGATCACCGAGCCGCTGCCGAGGAACAGGCAGGCCTTGAAGAAGGCGTGCGTGATCAGGTGGAACAGGCCGGCGACGTAGCCACCCACGCCGAGGCCGATCATCATGAAGCCGAGCTGGCTCATGGTGGAGTAGGCCAGCACCTTCTTGATGTCGAAGGCGACCAGGCCCATGGTCGCGCCCATCAGCGCGGTCACGGCGCCGACGCCGGCCACCACGGCCTTCGCCTCGGGCGTGAAGAAGGGCTCCATGCGCCCGACCATGAACACGCCGGCCGCCACCATGGTGGCCGCGTGGATCAGCGCCGACACCGGCGTGGGGCCGGCCATGGCGTCCGGCAGCCAGGTGTGCAGCGGGACCTGCGCGCTCTTGCTGACCGCGCCGCAGAAGATCAGCACGCCGGCCAGCGTGAGGATGTCGTGATTGTCCAGGAAGCTGAAGGCGCGCGCGTCGGCCGGCGGGAACGCGCCGCTGGCCAGGCGCTCGAACAGCTCCTGGTAGTTCAGCGTGCCGAAGAGCTGCCACGCCAGCGCGATGCCCAGCAGGAACAGGCCGTCGCCCACGCGGTTGACCATGAAGGCCTTGAGGCTGGCCCTGGGCGGCTCGCTCTCGTAGTGGAAATGGCCGATCAGCAGGTAGCTGCCGACGCCCACCAGCTCCCAGAAGATGAACAGGAACAGCAGGTTGTCCACGATGACCAACCCCAGCATCGCGAAGCAGAAGTAGCTGAGGTAGGCGAAGAACCGCGGGTAATCGCGGTCGCCGTGCATGTAGCCCTGGCTGAAGAAGAAGATGCACGTGGACACGACCGTGACCATCGACAGCATGATCACGGTCATGTTGTCGAGCCAGAAACCGACCGAGAACTGCACGGCCCCGAGGTCCAGCCAGCGCCACGAGAGGCCGTGCTCGGCCGAGGCCCAGTGCCAGCCCGGGTCGTGCTGGCCGAAGACGAAGCGCACCAGCAGCGTCAGCGCGATGGCGGCGCTGGCGGCGATGCCGGCCGTGGCCAGCCAGTCGCCGCCGCGCGGCAGCCGGCGCCCGAAGAACACCAGCACCAGCCCGGCCGCCAGCGGCACGAGGAAGATCGCCAGGCACAGGCGCGCGACGACGGTGTCGGTCAGCTCCATCGCCAGCTAGTCCCTCAGGCTGTCCGTGCGCGTGATGTCGATGCTGCCGAAGTCGTTGAAGATGCGCAGCACGATGGCCAGCGCGATGGCCGCCTCCGCCGCCGCCAGGATCACCACGAAGAGCGCGAACATCTGCCCGTCCAGGCCGTACCCGCCGAAGCGCGCGAAGGCCACGAAGTTGAGGTTGGCCGCGTTGAGGATCAGCTCCACGCCCATGAGCACGTACAGGGCGTTGCGGCGGACCAGGATGACGGCCACGCCCAGCAGGAAGAGCAGGCCGCTGACCACCAGGTACGACGAGAGCGAGCCGGCGAGGCGCGCCGCCTCCAGCGCCGCGCTGGGCGCCGCGCCGGCCGCCTCGGGCGCGGCCTGCGCCACGGCGTGCGCGTCCTGCAGCAAGGCCGCGATCACGCGCCGCCCTCCGTGCGCCGGCGGGCCAGCGTGACCGCGCCCACCAGCACCACCAGCAGCAGCACCGAGATGGCCTCGAAGGGCAGCAGGTACTCGGCGCGCTCGAGCAAGGCCGTGCCGATCAGCGCCGTGGTGGGCTGCGGGTCGGGCGGCAGGCCGGCCCCCGACGCCTGCACCACCGCCAGCACGCCGCTGCACGCATCCCACAACCACGCGCCCAGCAGCCCCACCAGCAGCGCGCCGAAGACGTGGCGCGGCAGGCTGATGCGCTGGCTGTCGCGCGTGGTCAGCATGACCGCGAACAGCAGCAGCACGGTGACGCCGCCCACGTACAGCAGCAGTTGCGCGCCGCCCAGGAAGTCCGCGCCCAGCGTCCAGTACAGCCCGGCCACGCCCAGCAGCGACGCCACCAGCGCGAAGGCGCCGTGCACGATGCTGGGGTGGAAGAACAGCACCGCCGCGCCCAGCACGGCCAGCCCGCCGAAGACCGCGAACATGAAGTCGAGCATCAGGCGCTGTCCTTGTGCGGCCGGCCGCGCGGCGCCCCGCCGGGCGCTCCGGGGCTGCCGGGCGCGTGCGTCGAGGTGAACACCGTTCCCATGGGCGACGGGTTGCCGGCGGACGGCCCGCCCGGCTGCAGCGTCCCGCCCTCGGGCGCCGGCGGCGGCGCCTTGCCGGCCTTCTTGGCCTCGGCGGCCTCGATCTCGCGCTTGTCATTGGCGCGCAGGCCGGTCCACGTGAGCAGGTCCTCGACCATGTCCAGCGTGTCCGCCGAGGCCATCTCGTACTCGGACGTCATGTGGATGCAGTCCTTCGGGCACGGCGGGATGCAGAACTCGCAGAAGATGCACTTCTTGTAGTCGATGGTGAACTTCTGCCATTCGAGGATGCGGCCGTGGTGCACGGCCTCGATCTCGATGCAGTCCACCGGGCAGGCCTTGGCGCACAGCCGGCAGTCGATGCACTTCTGCTGCTCGAGGATGTGCACGCCGCGGTAGCTGGGGGCCACGACCAGCCGCGCGTGCGGGTACTGCACGGTGATGGGCGGCTCGCTGGTGAAGTGCCGCAGCGTGACCTGCATGCCCTTGACCGTGGTGGTCAGGGCGTCGGAGATGTTGCCGAAGTACTCGCGGATGCCGCCCATGCGCGTCAGGCCCCCTGCAACGGGAGCCAGCCCCAGCCCAGCGCCTCGAAGACCGCGGTGCCGATGACGCACACGAAGGCCCACGGCAGCAGGTACTTGTAGCCCATGGCCATCATCTGGTCGACGCGCAGGCGCGGCAGCGTCCAGCGCAGCCACATCTGCACGAAGATGAAGACGAAGGTCTTGGCCAGCAGGACCACGATGCCCAGCGGCACCGGCGCGGCCGAGACGTCCACGAAGGGCAGCGTCCAGCCGCCGAAGAACAGCGTCGCGACCAGCAGGCTGGATACGAACATCGACGCGTATTCCTCGAGGAAGAAGAACGAGAAGCGCATGCCCGAGTACTCGGTGTGGAAGCCCGACACCAGCTCGGACTCGGCCTCGGGCAGGTCGAAGGGCGCGCGCTTGCAGCCCGCCAGCGAGGCGATGAAGTAGATCAGCGCCGCCACGGGCAGGAAGGGGTTGTGCAGCACGAGCCAGCCGTGCTGCTCCTGCCAGGCGTTGAAGTCGCCGAGGCGGAAGCTGCCCACCACCAGGATGGGCGCCAGCAGCGCGGCCGCCGCCGGCACCTCGTAGCTGACCACCTGCGCCGCCTCGCGCACCGCGCCGAAGAGCGCGTACTTCGAGTTGCTGGCCCAGCCGGCCATGATCACGCCCACGACCTCGACCGAGGCCACGGCCAGGATGAAGAACAGCCCCAGGTCGACGTCCGCGATCTGCACGCCCACCGCGAAGGGGATGGCCACGAAGCCGGCGAAGACGCCGCAGAACACCACGGCCGGCGCGATCCAGAACAGCACCTTGTTGGCCTGCGCCGGGATCAGGTCCTCCTTGAACAGCAGCTTGACCGCGTCGGCCACGGACTGCGCCCAGCCGTGCCAGCCGCCCGTCTCCATCGGGCCAAACCGCACCTGCATGTGCGCGGCGACCTTGCGCTCCATCCAGATCGCGAACATGGCGTAGACGGTGATGAAGCCCAGCAGGCTGCCGATGCACGTCGCGTAGGCCAGCGACAGGGCCGCCGCGCCGTGCACGTCCAGGGTCTCGCCGAAGAAGCGCGTCAGGGCTTCCATGGCGTCAGCGGTCCACCTCGCCCAGGACGATGTCCAGCGAGCCGATGATGGCCACGCCGTCCGCGATCATGCAGCCCGGCAGCAGCGACTCGAGCACCGACAGGTTGCAGAAGGACGGCCCGCGCGCGCGGCAGCGGATGGGCGAGGCGCCGCCCTCGCTGACCAGGTAGAAGCCCAGCTCGCCGCGCGGGTTCTCGCAGCGCATGTAGGCCTCGCCCTTGGCCGGCTTGAGCGGGGTCTTGTAGGCGCGCGCCATGTTCTTGTCCATGAAGTCGCCGGACGGCACGCGCGCGCAGGCCTGCCGGATGATGCGGATGGACTCGATCATCTCGCGCATGCGCACCCAGTAGCGGTCCCAGCAGTCGCCCAGCGTGCCGTGCGTGCCCTCGCCCACCGGCACGTCGAACTCCAGCTCCGCGTACGGCCACAGGTAGGGCACGTCGCGGCGCAGGTCCCAGCGCACGCCGCTGCCGCGCAGCACCGGGCCGGTGCAGCCCCAGGCCAGCGCCATCTCGCGCGGCAGCACGCCGACGTTGGCGGTGCGCGCGATGAAGATCCTGTTCGTGGACAGGAGCTGGTTGTACTCGGCCCAGCGGCGCTCGAACTCGTCGCAGAAGCGCAGCACGTCCGGCAGCCACTCGGCGTCGATGTCGTGCGCCACGCCGCCCGGGCGCACGTAGTTGTAGAGCATGCGCGAGCCGGCCGGCCGCTCGAGCAGGGCCATGACGGCCTCGCGCTCGCGGAAGGCGTAGAAGAAGGGCGTGTTGGCGCCCATGTCGATGCCGTAGGTGCCGAAGGCGATCAGGTGGCTGGCGATGCGGTTCAGCTCGCAGACGATGACGCGCAGCCACTGCGCGCGCTCGGGCGCCTCCACCCCCACCAGCTTCTCGACCGCCAGGCTCCAGGCCAGCTCGTTGTTGCACGCGGCCAGGTAGTCCATGCGGTCGGTGTACGGCGTGAACTGCAGGTAGCTGACGTTCTCGCCGATCTTCTCGGCGCAGCGGTGCAGGTAGCCGATGTCGCTGCGCGCGGCGGTGATGATCTCGCCGTCCATCTTCAGCTCGACGCGCAGCACGCCGTGCGTGGACGGGTGCTGCGGGCCGAGGTTGAGCTTCAGCTCCTCGGTCCAGACGTCGTCCTTGACGCCCGTGGTGTACAGCTCGAGGGCTTCCATCAGGCAGGCTCCCCGCCGCCCGCACCGGGCTCGCGGGTCTTGCCGCCGGCCGCCAGCGGGCGCGTGCTGAACGGTGCCGGCGGCTGGAACAGCGGCGTGCCCGCCACGCGCGCGGGCCTGGCCGCCGGCGGCGGCGCGTCGGGCGCGCGCTCGTACAGCGGCACGGCGTCCAGCTCCAGCGGAATGCCGTCGTGCTCGCCGGGATAGACGTAGTCCTTGCGCAGCGGGTGGCCGATCCACTCCTGCGGCAGCAGGATGCGGCGCAGGTCGGGGTGGCCGCCAAAGCGCACGCCCAGCAGGTCCCACTGCTCGCGCTC
>Ga0247727_10010350_pt1 | contig 16556 bp, 13 predicted proteins | sample WisWelCaveWW1625_FD_202498 | JGI IMG/M metagenome (GOLD analysis project Ga0247727, IMG submission 202498) | Biofilm microbial communities from Wishing Well Cave, Virginia, United States - WW16-25 | ecosystem: Environmental > Aquatic > Deep subsurface > Groundwater > Cave microbial mat | place... | reverse complement strand
ATCAAGGCTTCTTTCCCGTTTTATCTCGAGGATCTTTACGCACTGAAAAGCTTTTTCCGCGTGCGTTTTTGATCCGTGTGTAGCCACAAGAAACTTTCAGAATTTTATTCTGACTTTGAAAAGCTAATCGCCTAGGCCGCAAAATGCTCCTTCTCTTCTCCGCAAACTCCTGCCCTCGAAGGTAAAATCTATTTTGTATTTCGTTGTTGTAAGCCGTGCTGTCTAGAATACCTGTCACTGCTTTCGAAGTCAGGACCGTACCTGTTGTGCATAGGGCCGTGCTATGATCAGTCAACTCTTCAATCGCGCCGCGCACAAGCATGGCGAGCGCACCGTGCTCGTGGATGGCGAGCGCCACATGACGTATTTCGAGCTGCAAGTTTATGTCGAATGGAGCGCGCGCTATTTTCAATCACTCGGGATTCAGCCGGGACATCGCATCGCCATCTACATTCCGAACCGGCACGAGTTCGTGATTAGCTTGCTCGGCATGCTGCCGTTGGGCGGCGTGGCCGTGCCGTTGCCGCAATATGATGATCCCGGGGAATTGCGCGCCGCTTTGCTCGCCGCAAAAGTCCACGCGGTGATCACGATTCCGCCGTATCGCGAATTGCTGGCCGCGGTGCTGTCGCAGCAGGGCAAGGCCGAGTGGCCGTTGCACAAGATTCCTTTGGCCGTGTTTGAAGAAGACAACATTGCCACGGCCAACGGAACGCTGTCGCCGCCGGAAGTCAAAGTGAACGTTGCCGCCGCGAGCAACGGCGAGCATGATCGCGCCGGCATCGGTTTTCTGAGCAACTTGGTCGGCCGCTTCGATGAGCACACGGCCGTGCTGTTCCTGCCAAGCGATAGCCGTGGCGCACAAACGCTAAAGCCGTTCACGCACCGCGCGCTGGTGGAGGCCGCCGAGAATTTTGCGCGCTCTTCGCAGATGACGGCCGACGATTGTATTTTAGCGGTGTTGCCGTTTGCGCAAGCGGCCGGCTTGATCACTAGTTTGCTGGCCGTGATTGCCGGCGACGCAAAACTGATTTTGTTGCCGCACTTCGAGGAAGCGAGCGTGGTCGAGGCTTTGGCGCGCGAGCGCGTTACGATCTATCCCGATTTGCCGGCAAGATTTGATCGGCTGCTTGCGGCCCCGGCGGACAGACGGCGCGCGCTCCCCTCGCTCCGGTTGTGTATCGCCGCGGGCGCGAGCATGGCGCCGGAATCAAAGCAAAACTTTCTGCGCGAATTTGGCGTGGCCGTGCAATCGTGGTGACGCGGACGCGAGGCGGCGAAACCACGGCGCGCAAATCACCTTGGTGATGCCGGTTTAAAAAGCGCACGAGCATGATATGCCCGATTTAAAAGAGCACTAGGCGGAAATGACTTCACCTGCAAAGACGATGGCTGAGAAAGATTCAAAACAATTTCGCCTGGAAAAGTGGATCGTCATCGGCATGCTCGTGCTGCTGCCCAACAGCGGCTACCTCGTCACCTCGGCCGAGGCTTCCATTTTTTATCTCGGCAACGTTTTTCTGCACGTCGGTTTGGGGCTGGTGCTCTTCATTCCGATCTTAGTTTGTGGTTGGCGTTTTCTCCAACGCCGGGCGCGCACCGGCAAAGAACTGGGCGTTTATGCCGGTCACGCGGGGTATTGGCTGCTCGTGTCGGGCATGACGCTCGGACTCTATCTCACGATCGCCGGCGTCAAACAAAAAACTTCGCTGCTGCTTTACGCGCACATCGTTCTGAGCTTTTTGGGCGTGGTGTTCCTCATTGTCTCGATTCGCCGCGTCGGCCATCAAATCAGCATCAATAATCCGATCAACACCGCCGGACGTTACTTGCTCGTCTTCATTTCCCTCGCGGTCTGCATTCCGCTTTTGGTGCTGGCGTATAAACTGCTCTTCGTGCGTTACGATGATCGCATTCACAATCCGCACGCCGCGCCCAAAACCATGGCGGACGAAGCCCTGGGCGGCGCGCACGGCGTATTCTATCCTTCAAGTATCGCGACCACCGCGCAGGATACCATCTCAACCGACTTCATGCTCACGCCGGAAACCTGCGGCGCGGCCGGTTGCCATCCCGACATCTATCGCCAATGGCAAAGCTCGACGCACCGGTTTTCGGATTTTAAAAATCCTTGGTATCGCCAAGCACTCGCCGAGGCCGAGCAACGCCTCGGCACGACTTCAACGAAGTGGTGCGCCGGATGCCATTCGCCCGCGGCGTTGTTGAACGGCGTCTCGCATTTGCCCGTGGCGCAACAAGCACAATCCGCTTCGGCGCACGCGGGAATCTCTTGCACGGTTTGCCACGCGATTGTGGACGTGCGCGGCACGTTGGGCCAGGGCGGATTCATCATCGAGAAGCCCAAAATGTTCGATCTGCTCGCGAGCAAAAACGCGACAATGAAAAAACTCTATGCCTGGTTCGTGCACCTCGATCCCGCGCCGCATCGCGATATGTTTCGGCAGCCGTTCCTGCGCAACGAAAACGGCGCGTTCTGTTCTTCCTGCCACAAAGCGCACACGGATGCGCCGCTCAATGGCGCGCGCTGGCTGCAAATCATGAATGATTACGACGGTTGGCAAGACGGCAACTTCGGCCAGGCCGATCGCGATTTTGCCCATATCGAAAAACGGAAAAACTGCGTGGCTTGCCACATGCCTTTTCTCTCCACGCACGACGGCAGTGAAGAAGTGCGCGATCATCGCTTCCTCGGCGCAAATACGCTGTTGCCGGCTTTGAATAAAGACGAGGCCCAATTGCAAGCCACCCTCGCTTTTCTGCGCGACAATCGCATCGCGCTCGAGCTCTTCGCGTTGAGTCTTGCGCCCGAGCCTGACAACTCCGCGCGGCTTCCTAATCAAGAAATGTCCGAAAGCGTCGAAGTCGCAACCCTCTTGGCCGGCCCCAACGGGCAAGCGCCTCTTCGAGCAACGACTGCGCCGGGAGATTCGCTGCTCCTGCCGTGGGCAGGCGACGCGATCACACTTGCGCGCGGGCAATCATTTCGGCTCGACCTCGTCGTGCGCTCGCACTATATCGGCCACTCCTTTCCCGCGGGCGCTGCGGATATGGCGCAAGCCTGGCTGGAGTTGAAGATCGAAGACGACGGCGGCAAAACGATCTTTTGGAGCGGCGCAACGCACGCGGAGGAAGTCGATCCCGGCGCGCACTTCTATGGCGTGGAGATGATTGATAGCACGGGCCGAACCACTTCGCACGAGCGCAGTTGGGAAGCACGCGCGACGAAGTTCGTTAATCTGCTGCCGCCCAACAGCGCGGAGCTCGTGCGCTATCGCATCACCGTTCCGGAAGATTGCGGCGAACGCATTCACCTCACGGCCAGGTTGAACTATCGCAAATATCGGCCGGCGCACGTGCAATGGCTCAATGATCCGGCGATCAAGCAAAGCCTGGGCTTGCGCGAAGACGTTCATCTTCCCATTGTGGAAATGGCTCGCGCCGAAGCTAGTTTTGAAATTGGCGCGCGCAGCACGCATGCAAACGTAAGCGACACCACGGGCAACTTGCGCGCGGCGGAGCGCTGGCAAAATTACGGCATAGGCGCGTTGCGGCAAAATGAGCTTGCGACGGCCGAGTATGCTTTTCGCCAAGCGCTGCGGCTCGCGCCGGAAGAGATGTATCATGCGATCAATTTGGGCGTGGTCTTGCTTCGCACCGGGCGAACCAGCGAAGCGAAAAAATTCTTCGAAGCCGCGGCGGGGAAGAATGACGAATCCGCGCGCGCGCGATATTATCTCGGCATGGCGTTCAAAGCCGAAGGCGATTATCGCAAAGCTTTGAGCCACGTCAAACGCGCCTCCGAGCTGGCAAATCGCGATCGCGAATTTCGCATCGAAATCGGCAGGCTCTATCATCTGCTCGGCGATTATGAGCGCGCGCTTCGCTCGTTCAAACGCGCGCTGCGCATCGACCCCCAAGCCCCCGCAGTCTATTACGAGATGATGAGTTCCTATCGCGCGAAAGGCGACCCGAAAAGCGCCGCGCGCGTGGAGAAACTCTATCGCCGTTTCAGCAAAGACGAGGGCATGAAAACTTTGGAGCGAAAGTTTTCTCAGCACCGCGCCGACGCTTCTCCACATTTGTATCATGAGCACCGTTCGGCGCACCTCTCTTGGCCGAACCTTGCGCCGGCAACGAATGGCCATGCCGCCGCGCAGGCGCAACAATGATATTGTCATTCAGAAGGAACCTTTTTACGCGCTTGACACAAAGCCCAGATTAGGGTTGATCCCAGTGCTTAAAAAGGTTCTTTCAGAATGACATGAGGAGGAGGCTGTGCCGACTCAACGTTGTAATACTAGTAGCAGGTGCGATTCGCACTCTCGCGCGAAGCGCATTTTCGTTCGCACGCCTTGCGACGAACGCAACAGAGATTCTTCATCACAAAGGGTTCGCGGTGGATTCGCAGAACGTTTCGCCGTCTCACAAGCTGTTGTTCATTTCCTGGGCGGAAAATTGTAGCCGCAGCGACACCCTCGCGCGCTTGCTCGGCGGCGCTTCGAAAATGGTTTATGCGCTGAAGTACGGCAGCACGTCTGCAACGATATGGCTGAAGTATCTCGCGCAAATGTTCATGACGTGGAAGCTGCTCAAACGCGAAAGACCGAAGATCGTGCTCGTCATGGTGCCGCCGGTTTTCATCTGCGTGCCGGTTTATCTCTACTGTTTGCGGCATCGCGCGCGTTATATCACGGACACGCACACCGCGGCCTTCACCATGTCGCGTTGGAAGCCGTTGCTCTTTCTCAATGCCTGGTTTTACCGCCGGGCCTTGCTCAACCTCGTCACCAACGCGCACCTCGCGCAACAAGTCCAGGCGTGGAAAGCGCCCCATATCGTCATTGGCGATCTGCCGGTGCGCTTTGATAAGATCAAAGCGTTTCCCGTCAACGGCCGCTTTACCGTCGCGGTGATTTGCAGCTACAATCCCGACGAGCCGCTCGATGAAATTTGGCAAGCGGCTGAAGAGCTGCGCGACGTGGATTTTTTTGTGACGGGAAAAGTGAAAGACGCGCCTGCGCGCCTGGCCAAGCACCAGCCCGAAAACGTGAAGCTCACGGATTTCCTCGCGCTCGATCTCTATGCCGGCTTGCTGCGCGATAGCCACGCCGTGATGGTGCTCACCACCCGCGATCACACGATGCAGCGCGGAGGCTACGAAGCCATGGCTTTGGGCACGCCGGTGATCACTTCGAACTGGCCGCTGTTGCGCGAGACTTTTGATCAAGGCGCGCTCTTCGTGGACAACACGCCGCGCAGCATCGTCAACGCCGTGCGCGCGCTGCAAGCAAGTTGGCCGGAATACAAAGCCGCGATGCAAAAGCAAAGACGGGAGCGCCACGATTTATGGCGCGAGAAAGAAAAAACTCTGCGCGCCGCGCTGGCTTCGGTGCAATGACTAGGAGACCGCTCGCGCATGCCCTCTGCTCCGCGTTTTGATCACGTCCACAAAACTTTGCCCGAGCCGTTGCGCTCGCTGCTGCTGAAGGATACGGCTTATGAGTTGACCGCCGCGTGGAAATTTTTCGCGCGCTTGGAGCCAAAGTCCTCGGCCCTGTTTTATCTGCCGGGCTATAGCGCGCTTCCGACCGGCTTTGCGCGCCATTGTGCCCGCGTTGACGTCCTCGGCCCGCGTGCGGAAGAGCAGGCGTTGTTGGCCGAAGTTGCGCTCAACAAGGCCCTTCCTAATTTGGCGTTCTTGCGTTCGCCCGAGGAAATTCTTTCGCCCTATAGTTTGATTGTTTTGATGCCGAGCCACACGGCATTGCAAGACGCGTTGCTCTATGAGTTGCTCTTGAAGCTGTTTGCCGTGCAAGACGGGCGTGAAGAATGGTGGGTCGTTGCGCGCGAAGTGCCGGCGTTGAAACTAGCCCGTCGGGGAAAAAATTTTCTCGCGCGTTTACGCACCCGGCAAGCCCTGAAAACTTTGCCCGCGAGCTTGCGGTTGCTCTGCGCGCCGAGCATGCTGGTAAAGTCGGCGCAATTGCCGCAGATCATTCACGGACGCTTGCCGGGATTGCAAAAGCAATTGCAGCTCGCGCCGAATTTTGCCGCGCCCAAATATGTCGCGCTCACCGGCGCCGTGCGCGAGCAGGATCGCGCCTTTGCGCAACTGCGCTCTGCCGCGCATGCCGAGCATTCCATGTTGTGCTTCAGCGCCTCGTCCGCGCCGGTTTTGCTGGAGCGCTTGCGCGATCATCTCAATCGCAATGGCGAGCATCCGTGGCAATTCGGGCGGCAATATCGCGTGTTGCCGGGCGGCAAAGTGCAGCTTGAACTCGTGCGCGACCAGGCGGCGCAACCGTGTGCCGCGTTGCTCAAGCTGCCGTTGATTCCCACGGCCGCGGCGCGCATGCGCGAGAATGCCAACCATTTGGTGCGTTTGGCGCAAACGGAAGATTTGTTGCGCGAGCAGCGCCGGCTCTTTCCGCAAAGCTTGGCCGAAGGCCATTTTGAAACGCAGGCTTATTATCTCGAAAGTTTTTTGAGCGGACGGTCAATCGACCAATTGCCCGCGGAGCATGCCGATGAAACGCTGATTGAAAAAATCTTTGCGTTTTGGCTCGCCGCGCAAAAACGCATGGTGCGCACGGTGAAAGTTACCGAGCAGGTATTTCACAGCGCCTTCGGCGAATTGCTCGAGCGCATGCAAGCCTGGCTCGCCTTGGAAACGAAAGCGCGCGACCGAATGCAGCGCGTGCGCGATTATTGGCAGCAAACTTTCGCGGGCCGCGAGCTTGGCCTCGGCCTCGTTCACGGCGACTTCTCCATCAAAAACATTTTGGTCGATCCCGCCACGCAAGAAGTGACCGGCGTCATCGATTGGGACCTCGCCGATTTTTTTGCGGTGCCGCTGCTGGACGTTCTGCACTTTTTTGTGCGCATGGATGCCCGCTCTTTTCACGATGCGCCGCCGGCGATTGCCCTGCGTTTGATTCGAGCCTCCGAAGGCCTGCACCACAATCTCTTCCGGCAGGCCGAGAGGCTGCACGGCTATCACACACAAGATTGGTCGGCCGTCGTCATGCTCTATTGGCTCTTTCGCATGCGCGGCTATCTCGGTTCCTCCAAGAATGTGGATGCGAAATTTTTGCGGCGTCAAGTGTTCGACGTGCTCGCGCTGTTTGAACGTGAAGTCTTATCACCTCGAGTCGGAGTCGTGGTTTGAAGAACGCTTTGTTTCCCGCACTGCTCAACGCCCTCGCCGAACGCGAGATTCCCTACGTCTTGCTGCGTGATCACCCCGAAGCTCCCGCCATCCGCGATTTGGATTTGTTGCTCGAGCGTACTCGCCTTGCCGATTTTTTGCAGCTCGCCGCGCAACACGGCTTCCTCTTGCTCAAGTCCGGCCGTTTGAATCCCGGCAAAAAAGTTTTATTGCACTGGAACGGCTCCGGCCCGCACATCATCGACTTGCACGAGCGCTTGATTTATCGCGGCTATGAATACTTGGACGCGAGCTTGGTGCTGCGCCGCCGCCAACATGCCGGCGGATATTTTCACCTCAGCCTCGAAGACGAGCTGCTGACGTTGTTTCTGCACAACGTGCTCGGCAAGGCCGAGATTCAAGCCAAACATCGCGACCGCTTATTTGCCCTGTTCGGCGCGCGGTTGGATGAAAGATACCTTGCCGCGCATTTGGCCCGTTTCGGCTTGGTAGAGCTCTTTGCCGAAGCACGGGCCGAGTTTGTGACGTTGACGCGCGACCTTGTGCGCGTGGAAAAGTATCGTCGCCAAATTTTGGCCAGACTACACTATCAACCCAAGATGAACGCCGTGCGCCAAGTGCGCATTCGCTTCAATGAGCAGTTGGAAAAATGGCTCGGCCAAAAACGCGGCGCGCTCGTCGCCTTCATCGGCCCGGACGGTTGCGGCAAAAGCGCGATCACCAATGCGCTGCGCGAAGAGTTTCGCCGCGCGACCATTGCCACCGACATCGTTTATCTCGGCCCATGGGGACAGCACAAACTGCCGCTGCACGACATTATGCGCAAGCTCAACATCAAGCCCTATAGCCCGAAAGAGAAAAGCGGCAAAGCTTCGCCGTTGCAGTTGAGCACGGTGCGGCGCTTTATACACTTCGGCAAAGGCACGGTGTTCTATCTCTTGCTCGCCGTGGAATTGTGGTTTCGGTATTATGCGCTCGCGCTGCCCAAACTCCGGCGCGGCCGCATCGTGCTCGCCGATCGCTATATCTACGACCTCATGATCGGCTACAAAAACCGGCCTCTGCACTCGCACCAACGCCTGCGCGCGTGGCTTTGCCGCCGCTATCCTAAGCCCGACGTAACGATTCTTTTGGACGCCACGCCCGAAGTGATCTACGCCCGCAAGCCGCAATTCGAAGTGCGCCAGCTCGACCACATCCGCCGCAGTTATCTCGAGCTACGCCGCGTTTTTGATTTGCAAACGTTGGATACGAGTGTGAGCGTGGAAACCACGAAGGAAGATTTCAAGCAGAGGTTTTTTGCGAGGGTGTTGAAAGCGTTGAAACCGTGAGAATAGAAAAGCATCGTCGCCCCAGCGTGTCATTCAGCAGGAACCCTTTTAAGCACTGGCACAAGCCTTCGCTTCGCACTCGGATTGCAGCCGTGCAATCAAATAGCGATATAGCTCTTTGACTTATGATTAACTCTGCGCTTTCAAACGACGCGAACTCCGGTTTCGAGGATCTCTTCTACAAAAGGATTGTCCAAAGTAAAATCTTCGGGGCGGAAAGGATGGACTTCCAAGCGGGTATCGACCTTTAGGATGAACGGACTCACTTTACAATGATCTTTGAATCGAAAGCCTTCAAATTTATCGGATACCAAAGCAACATCAATATCGCTCCAGTTTGATTGGGCCCCTTTAGCATAAGAGCCGAAGATGAAGGCTTGGTTGATCGTCAAATCGTTTGCATTGAGTTGTTGAATCAACTCTTCGACGACGGATCGGATTCGATTTGGGATAGTAACCATAAACAGAGCGTACTTTTACCGTAAGAAGTCAAGCGATGCGAAATCCCGTCTGGAGGATTTCTTCAACAAAAGGGTTGCCCGTACTAAAATCTTCTGGGCGAAATGGGTGCGCTTCAATATCGGTTTCAATCTTCACCACGTAGGGAATGACTTTGCAGCGATCATTAAAAAAATCACCTTCGAATTTGTCGGAAATCAACGCAACGTCGATATCACTCCATTGCGTTTGCAATCCCTTAGCGTAGGAGCCGAAGATATAAGCTTGACTGATGGGTAAGTCGTTGGCATTGAGCTGACGAATTAACTCCGTCACAACTGCTTTGACTCGATCTGGGATAGTAACCATTGGTAAAGTTCCGCGCCTTTTTCAAACCAGATGGAAGTGAATTCTTTCGTGCAACGTTTATAAAAGGCCAGTTTGTAATCGGGGTATCGCGTTAAAATGTTGAAGGTTTGAATCTCTTGAAGAAGCTCGATCTGCTCATTGGATAAATTCAACTGTGTTTCTTTTGCCAGTTTGGTGAGATTATGAATATAGGGAACAGGTTTGTTCGCATCCCGCACCCAAAAGGCTTTTAGCATTTTCTCAATCATGAGATGTACAGCTAATAAGCACCAGTCATACTTTTTGGTATCAAGGAATGACTGTGCTGATTCAAAATCATGCTCTGCCGTCTTCAACCAATACTCGATTAGCTCTGGTTTCGTCATAAAATTCTCCGACCGGTTTCCGCCGACAAGATAGAATTTTTCCCGCGAATGTCAACATTCGAGGCGGTTTGTTGCGCATTTAATTGCATTCTCCATGTCCCAAAAACCTCAAAGCGTTTCTGAAAAGGCCAAGCTCGGCATTCTTTACGCCACGATGTCGAAATTCAGCGGCACGTTCATGCAGTTCTTCGGCAGCGTGGCGCTCGCGCGTTTGCTCGAGGTGTCGGACTTCGGGTTGGTGCAAATGGGAACGATGATCATCGGCTTTGCCACCAAGCTCGGCGAGTTCGGTTTCAACATGGGCTTGGTGCAGCGCCGTGAAGAGGTGCGTGAAGAGCACGTCAACACGCTCTTCATTATGGATTTTTTTTTCAAGCTGACGCTGTTCGGCGTTGTCATGCTGGTGTTGCCCTATTTGGCGGCCTATTTTCATGAGCCGCGTTTGCAAGCGGTGATGCCGGCCATCGCGCTTTATATGGTGCTCGATTGTTTCTCCAATCCCGGCACCACGATGCTCGACCGCCAAATGAACTTCGGCGCGCAAGCCAAAATTCAAATCATCGAGCGCTTCATCGAGATTATAACTTCCGTGGGCATGGCGCTCGCGGGCTTCGGCGTGTGGAGTTTGATTTATAGCAAGATCATTGCGATCTCTTTCTCCGCCGTTCTCGCGTCGCGCGCGGCCCACTGGCGGCCTTCGCTCAAGTTTGATTTCCAAGCGAGCAAAGAGCTGTTCCGTTTCGGCGGGTGGATTTTCTTCCGCAACATGTGCCGCGAGATGGCGGACAACGTCGATTACTTCATCATCGGCCGCTATCTGAATGCGCAACAATTGGGTTATTATACCAAAGCCTTTGACTTGATGCGCTTGCCGCAACGGCGCATTACCCGCTCGATCAACTCCGTTATGTTCGCCGCATTCGCGCGCGTGCAAGATCAGCCCGAAAAAGTCAAAGCCGGTTTTGAGAAAGCCGTGCTCGCGGTGTCGTTGGTGAGTTATCCGTTGCTCATCGGCATGCTCATCGTCGCGCGCGAATTTGTCGCCGTCGTGTTCGGCGAGAAGTGGCTGCCGATGGTTCTGCCGCTGCAAATCATGTGCATTGCCGGCGTGCTTCGTTCCATCGATCCTTTCCTCAATTCCGTGGTCACCGCCACGGGCTTCGTGCGCCACTCGGCATTTCGCCGTTTGGTCGAATTTGCGTTGCTCGCGGTCGCGTGTTATCTCGGCGTGCAATACGGCATCGTCGGTGTGTCCCTCGCCGTCGTGATCGTTTCGTTCATCGTGATGTTCCTCATGGTAAACCTGCTCAAACGAGTGAGCATCAGCGGCTGGCGTGAATATCTCGCGCCGCAAATGCCCGCGTTTCTGAGCACGCTGCTCATGGCCGCGGTGATGATCGCGTTCAAATATCTTTCTGAAAATATTTTGCGCTTGCCCGCGCTCGTTGCGATGATCGGCATGACGATCACCGGCAGCGTCACGTATGTCGGCGCATTATTGTTGGCAAAGCCGAAACGCGTGGTCGCGCTCTGGCAGGAATCTGCGCAAGACGTGCAAAAGATGACCGGCAAGCTGCGCAAAAAAGTAAATGGCGTCTTGGGACGATTGGGGCTTGCGACTTCTTCCCTCAAATAGGTTGAAGGCTTTGCGATTCCTCCAATTTTAGCTACGCCGCGGTGTGCGAAAGGAAGCAAGCGCGGAGAATGAACATATGCACCCGCGTATGTGCGCAAGCCAAGCCTCAAAACCTTCCTAATAAAAACTGAAACCCTTTAGTGATCCCAAGTTGATAAAACTCGTGTGCCAGAACTTTTACGCTGTCACGCCCGAGTGCGGGTACAGATAACATGATTTAGTGCAAGCAAAGCCACCTCCCGAGCAAAAATATTACAGAGCATTTGCCGTGTCACTTCGTGCCGCGATCGCCCTTATCGCATTGGTCATTGGCTGCTTTTGGACGCTGCGCCGCCCGTTCATCGGCATTTTGTTGAATGTTGCCGTCTTCCATTTGAATCTGCGCGCGCTCGGCTCCGGCTTGGAAGAGATTCGTTTTCAGTTCGTGTTGACGATCGTGCTGATTGTCTCCTACCTCCTCAACGGCGAAGAATTGAACAAAGAGCCGGAGTTGCCGCAGCCGCCGATCTATTGGATGTTCGCGTTTTTGGGCATGGCGTTTTTAACCAGCGCGTGGGCCGCGGCCGACTCGGCCAAAGCGTTCGACAGCGCCGTGGATTTCGCCAAGATCGTTTTGTTCTCGTGGTTCATGACCAAGATCATCAAGACGGAGAGAGAACTGACGATCTTGCTGTACGTCATGTTCGCGGGCATGTGGTACGTGTCGTTTATGGTGCAATGGGGCGTGGAATGGGATTGGGTGAATGTCGAAGAAGCGGAGGTCGCCACCGGCGGCACGGGCGCGCACCTCATGATGTTCATGCCCATGCTCATTCTGCTCGCGCTCTTTGGCAAATGGCGCGAGCGTTTGTTCGTGATCTTCGTCATTCCTTTCGTGTTGAATTACATGCCGAACGCCGAATCCGGCAGCCGCTCCACTTTGGTGATGTTTGCGACTTCCATGGCGTTTCTCTTCATCTTCGCGCCCGGTTCGATCCGCTTCAAAGCCGCCCTGCCGATCGTTGCCGCGGCCGCGGTTTTTGTTTTTTATCTCACGCCCGCGGAATATTGGGAAGACATGGCTTCGATTCTCGCGCCCGAAACCGAAGGCTCGGCGCGCTCGCGGTTCGCCATTAACGACGCGAGCTTCGCCATCATCGCGGATTACCCGCACGGCGTGGGGTATAACAACTATTCCGATGTCTCGATGCACTATATGTCGGAAGAGTTTCTCACCGAGCTCGGCACCCGCGACGCGCACAATAGCTATCTCAAAGTCATGGCCGAGTTCGGCATCGTCGGGTTTATCATTTGGGTCACGAGCTTTTTTATCGCCTGGTTCTTCTTCCGCAAAGTGCGCAAGACGATGAAAAGCGGCACGCCGCCGACGCGCTTGCAGCTTTATGCGCTGTCATTCGAACTCGGCTTGCTGGGCATCACCGCGGGTATTTGGACGCACAGCTACAACGATTTGGATACGCTGTATTGGTTCATCGCGTTCAGTTGCATCGTTTACAATTTGCACTTGAAACAAAGCCGCGTCGAAGCGCCGGCGCAAACCGAAGAAGCGCCGCTCAAAATAAAATTGCAGCAGAACTTTAAGCCGCCGCAAAATTTTGTGCCCGCGGGCGCGCGTGCTTCGGCACAGGTACGTTAACAATTCATCGGCGTTCCGTAGGAATCTTTTTAAGCATTGGGGATTCCGGCAAGTTCGCAAAAAGATTCCTCTTTACCTGAATTATTCAGTACCGCGAAGACGCGAAGATCGCGAAGCATAAAAAACTCTGTGGTAGCTTGGTTGGGGCTGAAGGCAGCATTCAAACTAAGTTTCATGATAGCTTTTGTCGCATCGTGCTGTTCTTTGCGGACTTGGCGTCTTCGCGGTGAAGATTTGTGAATAATCCAGGTTTAACAGATTAATTATCCCAAGCCTGTGAGTCATGAGCCGATTGTTCAAAAAACCTCTCTACGGTTTGCTGCGCGTGCTCGGCGTTTATGCCTTCGCGCAATGGCGGCACCGCAAGCAAGCCGCGATCTTGTGCTATCACGGCGTCATGCACGGCGGCGAGGATAACTATTCGAATCGTAATGCCGTGACCGCGGAAATGTTCGAACGTCAAATGGCGTATGTTGCGCGGCATTATCACGTCATGGCTCTGCCGGAGGTCGTGCGGCGTTTGGCGGCCAAGCAAGTTTTGCCGGATTACACGCTCGCGCTCACGTTCGACGACGGCTTTCGCAACAACGTCACAGTCGCCGCGCCCATCTTAGAAAAATATAAACTGCCGGCCACGATTTTTTTAACCACGGCTTTTATTGACAGCGAAAAACTCGGTTTGTGGACCGAGCGCGTGGATTGGCTGCTGCAATGCGCGGATAAACCCGCGGTCACTTTTGAAATCGACGGCAGTGCGCGCGAATTAACGCTCGCCACCGCGCGCGACCGCATCATTGCCTCGGATGTGATTCGCGCGCAGCTCAAGGCGTTGTCGCCCAAAGAGCGCGAAACGAGCATTATGGATCTCGCCGAGAAAATCGGAGCCGCGCGCCGAATCGATCAAAAGTTAGAAGAACGCTACGCGTTTATGAGTTGGAAAGAAGCGCGTGGCTTGCTCAACCAACGCATCACACTCGGCTCGCACACGCACACGCATTCGCTCATGTCCACGCTGAGTTTGGCGGAAGCGCATTTTGAGTTGTCCATGTCGCAAAAGCTCATCGAAGCGGAATTGGACGACCAGTGCAATTTGTTTTGCTATCCCAACGGCGGCCCGCGCGATTTCACGGCGCGCGATAAAGAACTCTTGCACAAGCTGGGCTATGCCGCGGCCGTGACTTTGATTCCCGGCTTTAATGATCATCGCACCGACCGCTTCGAGCTGCGGCGCTTCAATATCGTACGCAGCAATGATTTTAATTTTTTCCTCGCAAAAGTCAGCGGCGTGTGGGGCGGGTTGAAAAAGTTTTTTAAGAACATTTAGCGTTCGCGCGAAAACATTCCAAAATGCTCCAACCTCGGCTCGGCCGAGGTTTCTAAGGCCTCGCGTGTTGTGAGAACGCGGAGGTTTTTGTGCAACGGCCAAGCCGTTGCTCGAACATTCTTCTTTAGCCCTCGCAAAAAAGTCACGGAGAAGCACGAGTACGATGTCTACCCCCAACACCGAAACCGTTTCGAAGAACGAAGTCGCGGAACATTTCAGCTCGATTTCGCACGTCTACAACGAGCGCAACTATCAACTCGCCGGCAAACGCGCGAAGTATCCCGACATTGCCATTCGCCACAAATATTTTTTGGAAATGCTCGAAGGCACGAGCGGCCGCGCGTTGGAAGTGGGCTGCGGCAGCGGGCAAATGCAGCTCGAGCTCGCGCGCCGCGGGTATGAAATGTACGGCCTCGACCTCGCTCCGGGCATGGTGCAATCGACCCGGAAGCTTCTGCGCGACAAGCTGCCGAATTACAAACCGCGCTTGCTCGTCGGCGACATTGAAGCCTTGTGCTTTCCGGATAATTTTTTCGACCTCGTGCTCGCCGCGGGCGTCATCGAATATCTCCGTTCGGATAAAAAATCTTTCCGGGAATTTAGCCGCGTGCTCAAGCCCGGCGGCACAATCATTCTTTCCGTGCGCAACAAAATGAACCTCTCTCGTCCGATCACCACCGGCCGCGATTTGCTGCAATCCGCGCCCGTGCTCGGCGCGGGCATTAACGCCGCGAACAAAGCCGTGCGCGCCCTGCTCTCGCTTCCGCCCAACGGCGGCATTCCCGGCAAGCGCCACTTACCGTCACAATTAAAACGCGAGCTGCGCGAAGCCGGACTTGAACCCACGGATCATTCGTTCTATCACTTCGCCGTGTTCCCGCGAGTGCTCGAGCGCAAGTATGGCGAGTTCTGCTCGACCTGGGGCCAAAAACTCGAAACGTTCCGCCGCAGCTCGCTCGGCTATCTTGCCAATCAATACATCATTCAAGCCAAAAAGCTTTAGGCGCGATGGGCATTATCATACGTGAAGCTGATCTCCGCGCCGACCGCAAGCTTTTACTCGAAACGTTGTTGCGCAATCGCGAGCACGGCGACAACGAGCTGCGGCAGCAACGCTTCGCATGGTCGTATTATCAAAACCCTTTTGGGCAGCCGCGCGCATGGTTGGCAATGGACGAGTCTTCGGCGCGCACCATCGGCATGGTCGCCGCGTTCCCGCGCAAAATGTTCGTGCAGGGCAAACAGGTGCTCGGCTGGAACGGCGGCGACACTTCCATCGACACCGAGTTTCGGACGCTGGGCGTCGCGATTAAGCTTCGTCGCGCCGTGCAAGCGCCGGTGGATAACGGCGAGATGGCGTTGCTCTATTCACACCCCGTTGATCGCATGCGCGTCGTGTTGGAAAAAATCGGCCATCAAACCATCGGCACGTTTGCGCGCCACGGCGCGATTTTGCGTCTCGATCCGTTCGTGCAAAAGTTTGTCGGGCGCAATGCCGCGAGCCGTGTGCTCGCCGGTGTCGCGAATATTTTCCCGCCGCTGCAATGGAGTCCGCGTTTGATTTCCAGGCAGTGGCGCTTGCGGTTACAACCCGAAAACAGATTTGGCCGTGAGTTCGATGAGCTGTTTGCGCGGGTCGCAGCGCAACATGCGGTGATCACCGTGCGCGATGCCGAGTTCTTGCACTGGCGCTTCGTGCAAAATCCGCTCGTGCGCGATTTTCAAATCTATCGGTTCGAACGCGAGGAGCAACTGTGCGGCTACGCCATCATCGGCATTGAAAGCAACGCCGCGCGCATTCTGGATTGCCTCGTCGAGGACGAAGCGCGCATGCTGCGCAGTATGTTGGTGCAGCTCATTCGCGCAATGCGGACGCGGCGTATTCCCACGCTGGCCGTGCGCGCGATGTCTGCGAGCGCGATTGTGCGGCAAGCACGCCAGCTCGGCTTTTGGTTTCAAGATCGCAAAGACGCCGGCGTCGCGGTATATGCGGCGAAAAATTCTCCGCTCGCGCAAACGGCGCACGAGGAAAAGCATTGGTTCATGACGCAAGCCGATCGCGACGTCTAGCTTTTGGATTGATGGAGTTTTGGATTACTGGATTGATGGAAGAGAGTTGTCCCTGAACCCAATAATCCCTCGTTCCAAAACTCCAACCATCCAAGAAAGTGGATCATGTTAGTGACTTTCTCCGGCATGGTGGGCAGCGGCAAAACCACCAATGCGAAAAAAACTTTGCGGTGGCTTCATGGCCGCGGCTATCAACCC
>Ga0247727_10010349_pt1 | contig 16557 bp, 18 predicted proteins | sample WisWelCaveWW1625_FD_202498 | JGI IMG/M metagenome (GOLD analysis project Ga0247727, IMG submission 202498) | Biofilm microbial communities from Wishing Well Cave, Virginia, United States - WW16-25 | ecosystem: Environmental > Aquatic > Deep subsurface > Groundwater > Cave microbial mat | place... | reverse complement strand
ATTTTGGCATGGTAAGGGTAAATCGGAAGATAGCAAATGCCAAGCTGTATTCGATTAATGTGTCAAGTCCAGTGGTTCAAAGCATGAGAAAAAATGTCGATTACATTTCAGAAAAGCTAGCAGACGAGTCACTGCATAAGATTAGTGTTCAAACAAAACGCAAGAAATAATTTCAACTATTTCTGAAAGATATCGAGTTTTCATTTACTAAAATTCCAGTTGTTACAGCTTGGCTTATCATCATATTGTGGGCTAACACAATTCGATGTAGCATTTAACATCACAGTGTAGGATTTACCGTTTATTTCAAGCATTACAACGTATGTGTCTCCAATTTGCTTGGCTTGGAAACTTGGTTCTGTAGGGCATGGTAAATTCAATGCTCCACAAATTCTTTGGGCATTTTTACCTGTAAGAATTACTTGATTGTCCGATGATTCAGGATGCTGAACTAAAACCTCACCAGTCATCCATGGATGAATCGCACAGAAATAATGATACGATGTTATGCTTTTGTCTGAAAAAGTATAAGAAAATGATTCGCCAGATGCAATGATTCCGCTGTCAAACACTTGGCCAACAAATTCCGGCTCTTGTAAAAAACAGCTAGTTACAGTGTGAACCTGTTTGTCATCATTTCGCCATGTTACAGTATCTCCTTGTGTTACAACAAGCTCTGCTGGAAAAGGTGTCTGTTGTGGCTCCCCTTTTGATATTCCAACTGGGAAAACTATAGTCACGTCGCCGCTTGCTTGACGAATCAGTGTGCCTTCCTTTACTGAAACTTGAGGATCTACAGGTTCCAGTGTAGTGATGTTTTGTTTTGGATTAAGCAATGTTCCATTTGATGCGTCAATTAGATAGCCCCACTCCCTATTGCTTCCTCCCACTAGTGCTATCTGCACCAGCCAAACATACTGGTCCTCTGTGAGATCGTTGAACCTATTTAGAACCAAAGTCGTGTCTCTTAGTGTTTTTTCATCAACTGAAAATGCAAATCCATCATTTTTGATATGCAGTAACTTGGTGTCAATGGTCTTGCCATCAAGCAAGCTCTTGTTCCACCTTCCTGACTCGACTGCAATGGATAGAGCCTTCTCTTTTCCTATCAATTTTGGACGGGTAGCTGAATCGTTAAGATAATCAAAGAGAATGTAAAATGCGCTTCCTATACCAATCGCAAAAAGTGCAATGGTTAGAATCGTAAGAAATTTTTTCAATTTGTCTTCAGATAACGTCCGTATCCTATCACACCATTTTCATTTACATCCCATTTTGGTGGTATGATGTACAGGAATCCATCCTTGTCAGCTTCTAAATCAAGAGAAGGAAGAACATTTGAAGGCGAGGCCTGTTTTGCTGCAGGTCCATCAATTGCTTTTCCACTAAGAGGATCATATGTACTTGCGTGACATGGGCATTCTCCTCGGTTTCGAGGTATTGATGGATCTGTTGTTGGGAAATACTTCCATAAACACCATAGATGCACACATACCATGCTATACAAACGAAATGCAGATACATCGTTTATTGAACCTCCAAGTTCTGCAGGCAGTCTGATTAGATTCCACTTTCGAAATGATTCTTCATCTAAAACTATGTCAGTTGTTTTTGGATATGTGATTACTTCGGCATGGTTTACTGGAAAGGTATAGAGATTTGCGTGTGTTCCGTCTGGCAAGATCGCCTTTGCTTTTTCAAGAATGACGTTTTGCGGATTTGGCATGAAATTCCCCCAAGGAACAAAGGGCGTAAATGCAAATGCTGTTCCTGTTGCTGCAAATAGTTTTAAAAAATCGCGTCTTGACAGAGTACCCTTGTCGACAGAACCCTGTTCTGACATTTAATTTGGTTATGGCAAATTTGAATTTAAGGGTTGTTTACAAATCTTCTGTAATTTTGTGTGTAACTTACTCAAAAAAAATTTCGCGGACCCGATGGGGCCAAGGTACCATCATGGTCTTTTTGTGCCTAAGCTGTGCTTCTTTTTTTATTTTCGATGAGCTCATTGACTTTGCTTTTTATAGTTAGCAAGATAATAGAGAATTAGCGTATGAGTGAAAGCTGGCGACAAAGACTTGAAAGAAGAAGAATAGAAATTGGAATCGATGGCCCAGAGTACGACTACATCAAAAGATACATCGAATTCTACTGCTCAGAAGCAGATCGAAAATGCAAAGAAATTAACATGAACAAGACAGTGGACGAAGTTATTGAATCGATGACTGATGCTGAATTCGATCAATTCACAAAAGCAGTCATAGATTCAGAACATAAAAGACTAGGATTTGATGCGCAAGCTTCAAAGAAAAAGAAGAAGAAAAACAAAGAGACTGAGACAGAAGAATATGACAATGTAGAACTCAAAGAAGCTGAGATTCCTGCCTAGTCTTTGTGCAAAGTTGAATCATTAGATTTCATCTCTATTTTGACTATTGCAAACCATATTCCAAGTCCGATGATCGGGAGTGCCATGAAGATAAACCAGTGACCTACAGGCTCAAGAGGGCGTGTAAGATTTTTGATTTCTTGAATAGTCGAGCTAACCAAAATGGTGTTGCTGTCTATGTTTGTAATCTCAATTTTGTGTGAGCCAGAATTCTTTACTGTGATGGTCTGCTGTGACAAATTGTATGCTATTTTTTCATAAATCCCGATGACTTCACCGTTTGGGTCGTAAACCTTTACCGAAAAGGTAGGTGATGTTGAAGGTACAGTTCCGTTATAATTTTGATATGAGGAATCAAAATAATAGCTTATCTTCTTTCCTGATTCTACATCAAAAGTCATTTGTGATGTTTCTCCTGGTTTTAGCAGATTGCTCAATCTTGTAATCTCTTGATAGTTTGGATACTCGTTAAGAGGAGATAGCCATGCAAAGTAAACTCCAGACAAGATCAATGAGAAAGATATGGTTAGTGTTATTGCACTCCTTATTCTCATAGAATAATTGGTTTTCATCATAATTTTGTTGTAAAGAGCTGGTTATAGGCATTCATTAAAATTGAATTTAATCTATGTTTTGTGGTTTCTTATGCTTTGACTATTTCGTAAGCTCAGATTGCTGATAAATTGTAACATATTGTTTTATTCCTGAATGTTGCAATTAGAACGTGAAAAGGATTGTTCTTCTTGCCATTATAATATCGGCGACATCTGGATTAGGACTTACTTGGTATCTTGCAAGCTCGTTTGATTTTCAACCAGCCACGGAGGAGAACCCGCTAGGAATACAAGCTGTAGTTGCATATGTTCATGATATCAAGACATCTTGTCAGATAAGTCCATGTGGCCCATTCAATGCTTTGATGTTTAAAGTAATTTCAAAAGAAGATGTGCAGCTATGGGAATACAATATTTGCAATGGTATTCATTGCATAAGAGGCGGCGGTGCGGGGTTTCTTAGAGGAACCACGGAGTGGGATGGAATGCCACAAGCATGGGGAGGAGGAACTATCGGAAACCTACCTTGGAAAGTTGGCGATAATGTATGGATCAGAGTAAAGGTGGCGCCAGTTACTATTACAAATGATGGATTTGAAGAAGAGATAATCCCACAACCTGAAAATGTCATGTTTATAGATCTTGGAACATCAAAGATAATAGAATTTAACGATTAAATATATGAAAATTGCGAGTGCGAATTCGGTAAGACCCACTACAAGTTCTTTTTCTGTAATTAATGACTAAACACTAATCTAATATTCGAATAGTCGGATCGCGGTCTCTCATCCATATTCTTCCTAAGACGTACAATGTGAATCCTATAAACCCCCATATTGCAACGCTAGCAATTATTCTCACTTCCATGATCTGATCATAATTTAGTGGTGTTCTGGCGGTATTAGCAAAGTGAAGTAATACCGGAGTGATAATTGTATTTTCTACTGGGAAATTTAGGAGATAGTGGAAATTATATTCTCCAGATAACGTGCTTACTCTGTTAATTTCCCAACCTATGATAAATCCGTAAATTAAAAACACATACACCAACCTTTTACTTGCCAAAAGCCAACCGAGGAAAACGAGTTTTTTCGTGGTAGTAATTGAAATACTGATGGATTTAGAGATTGCTGACAAATTGTATCTATATTTTATTATGCTGGTTTATGGTCACTCAATTAAGTGGGTCTCTATGTACTGTTTGATTTGGGACTTGAACATAGGATTTAAAGAAACGGTTTCCCAGTTTTTGCGTGGTAAAACCCAGTTCCACTTGACAAGCTCTTCTACTTTCTTCGTTGTGTTTTTTCCATTGTTCTTTACAACATTGCTTAACCTTCTTATCAACTTGTCAAGGTTGGTGTAGACTTCAGACCAACTTCCCTGATTCCATAGGTAGTATAGGATCTGGGCACGGAGCTGATCATCAGTAAAAGTGGTCTTCAATCAGGTACACTTATGATACCTTCTGAAGTTATAATTTAAATACTTTCTATGAGAAGATTGGATTATGTCGGAATCAGGTTCGCTTCTCCTCAAGGCATACGGTAGCTCTCCACAGATGAAGATCCTAGACTATCTTATGGACTTTCCAAAAAACGACTTTACACAAAAGGAGATAATTGAGGCACTTGGGATGAGCAAGACTACATTTTACAAGTACTTTGACAACCTTGTTGATTTTGGCATGGTAAGGGTAAATCGGAAGATAGCAAATGCCAAGCTGTATTCGATTAATGTGTCAAGTCCAGTGGTTCAAAGCATGAGAAAAAATGTCGATTACATTTCAGAAAAGATCGCAGATGAGTCACTGCATAAGATTAGTGTTCAAACAAAACGCAAGAAATAATTTCAACTATTTCTGAAAGATGCAGAGTTTTCATACCAATTTTCAGTTTCTAGTCTTTTTAGAGATTGCTGATAAATTGTTTTCACCAAGTTTCATTTTCTGTAACGAGCTGCAAACGTGTTTCCAAGACCACTATCCAAATCGGTCACAAATTGTTGTCGTAAAAGATTTCCATATACAACCAGGTCGCGTGCAAGCATTTCTAATCGCGAGTTTACTCGTTGGTTTGCAATCATTCCATTTTCAAGATCATCTTCGCCGTTAACCGATACTCCGTATGGCAGGCTCCATCCATAACACTGCTTAACAGCCGTTCTCATTTGGTCCATTACTGTAAGACCCTTCTCATGTGACGCACAAATGTAGCCAAATGTCTTTCCAGCAAATTCTGACCAAAAATAATCAAGAAAGTTCTTCATAGTTCCTGACATTGAACCATGATAATCTGGAGTGGCTAAAATGAATGCGTCTGCCCATACTACATCCTCTTCTGCTTTTTGAAGTTCGGTGCCTGATTGGCCTTCATTTGGATCATACAACGGCAGCCTGGTTTGTCTTAGATCAAGGATTCGCGTTTGTCCACCATGTTTTTTTGCAAAATCCAGAGCAACCGATAGTGTTGCAGTGCTCGTAGCGCCCTCACGCAAGCTAGAGGCGACTCCTAGAACTTTGGTCATAGTTTAATTCTTTTCAACGATGGTAAATATTGTTTTAATTTGTTTGTGGTGGCATTGGTGATTGAATTTCTTTTGGTCTACAACCATGTTGCATGTCGTAAAAGTTATGGTTTAGGACAAGATCAGAATGTTGTGAAAAAAAGCTTTCTAGTTTTGATAAATGTTTACGATTCACAACCGATTCCGTCTTTATCACCATCAAACCTGTGTGGGTCTGGCTGCCAAACCTGAAAGTTGGTGTACGGAACATCACCACAATCCAAGTCTGGTGGTTGAGGTGGTATGCAAACAGTAGGATACGAAGCATCACAAATGTTTTCAATTGTTTGTGATGGTGTGGTTGTTGGTTGTGGAATTTCTTTAGGTCCACAACCATATTCTTGTGCCCAAGCTTCACCTGAGAACTCACTTGTAGAGCAATATTGTGTTAAGATATTGGCATAACCATTGTAAAGTAATTCAGAATTGAGAACCTTGTCCCCACAATACACCTTTGCTAAAACTCTACCAAATTCATCCATTGGTTGCAAGTCATCTTGATCTACTAGAATGCTAGAACCAACCGGACAAAGCTTTTCTGTAAATAGGGTAGCTTCAGAAGATCCTGGTTCATTAATTTCAGGAGTATTTGTTAGTGATAAACGAATTTTCAAATTTCCAGTGTAGATTGTGTCTCCGTCAACTATTCTAGTTACATATTCAGTAAGACATCCAGCAGTACCAGAACAATCAAAGAATTGAGGTGTTTCTTTTTGTATTACTTTGGATTGTTCTTTTTTAGATTCCTCTACTTTTTGCATCAAATCAATAAAAGCTTGATTTGGTTCTCTCTGCTCTTTTTCTAATTGAGCTTGTTGATATACTCCTATTCCAATCAAAACACCTACTATGGCAACTACTGAAATTCCAACAGAAGTAACGATTATTACTACTGGTTTCACGAACTTTCTAGTTCAAACTAGGAATTAAGAATTATTTTAAAAATAATTCATGGGAATAGACCTGGAATTATTCATGATTTTTGAACCGATACTCTCAATTTTTGATATCACTGAGATAAATTCAAACGATGAATAATTTAAAGAGTTTTCCGAAGTGGAGGAAGGTCCATTTCTTCTTCTATTTCAAAATTATCCAATGATTTTTTAATTGGTGATTTTTGTGTTATTATGTCAACAGCTTCTTGTACAGTACTTGCTTTTATCGCCCCTTTATAGACAAATTTCTTGAATCCATCATATGCTTGTTCATTTTCTGGTTCAGGTTCCATTGCAATTACAGTTTTTCCCTGTGACAGAGCCAATTCAACCTGCCATCTAGTACCACCAGAATACATTGATTCTACAGCTATGAGCACATTAGAGATGGCAGAAATTATTGCGTTCCTTTCAAGAAATTTGAATTTATCGATTCGTTTCTTTTGAAAAAAATTTTCACTTATTACGCACCCATGATTTTTTATTTCCAATAACAATCGTTCATGCTCTGGAGGATATGGCTCATGCATCCACGGTAAAACAGAGATCGTTGTTCCATTTACACTCAGTGTTCCCCTATGTGCAGAAGCATCAATTCCTCTTGCCAGTCCTGAAACTATCGTGTAACCCTCCCGAGATAACTTTCTGCCGAGTTCTCTTGCAATTTCTACCGCGTGAGTAGAACAATTTCTTGTGCCTACTATCGCAATACCATTTTCGAACCTTATTTTTTTCCCTTGATGATATAATAAAATTGGCAGACTTCGTTCATCACGTTTTAAGAATTCGGGGAAATAAGGATCACAAGAAGTTATCAAATTCACATGCTCTTTTTGCATTAATTCGTACGCAATTTGAAATGATTCAAATTGTATGTTATCTCTATTTTTGAGGAAATTCTCCATATCATTTTCACCTATGCCTTTCAATTTAGATGGATCAATTGTTAATAATTCGTACAATGTCTTCTTATTCTTAATTGCAAATAAAACAACATCTTTGGGAATTAATTTGTATTCTTGTGATGCTATCCACAATAGTTCTTCAGTTTCAGTAGTCATAAATTGGTATAGAGAAATTTCTCCCTGCTACAACCCCCCAAATTGTATTTGCTCCATTCTCTCTTAATAGAGAAGCGCATTTTCCTTTTATAATGCCATTTGTTAGCACGTCATCTACTAATATGATCTTTTGATTACTAATTGACGTTTTATTATCATACTCGAACATTCCTTGGTCTACTACCTCCTCCTTTCTATCCCTACTCATTCCACGAGTGGAAATATTTATTATTTTTCGAAGTGCTGGGATCACTCTTGCTTTTTTTCCATTTTGTTTAAATTGATCGCCTAATTCATTTGCTAAAGCAACTGCTTTTACATCCCGATCTTCGTCATCGACATGATTTGGCACAGGTACAATCATGTCCGCATCTAAAAGATCGGGGGCTCTGTGCTTTATGAGTAAAAACATCGCTTTTCCTAAAGGTTTAGCGTATATTGCATGCCAATTTTTCTTTAATTTCCAAATATGCCCAGTCAACAAATCGTTCTTTTTCATGAACTCTCTCACAGCTGGTTTGTAGTGATAGCCTATTTGATAAGTTCTATCCACGTTATTCAATAATTTTCTATGCAAATATTTTTCGTTACATTCTCTGTTTTTGGCAATAATGTTTGGGTTTCCGCATAATCCACAGATATTAGGTTGAATTAGATCATAAATTCCATGATCATATCTATTTTTGCCATCAGTTTGAAAAACATCGATGTGATCCTCACGCCACTCGCAATCAAATGGTATGTCACTCACAAATATAATTAAGATTGGTAATGAAAAAACTTGTTGTTTTATTAAAATTTTGAGAAATAAATTTATAGAAATGTTGTATACTTACTTGAATAATTTGTAAGGTAACGAATCTCTTGGGATCAACATCGTCTAGAGTTATTTGTGGAAATCCGTTCGAATCTGTCTTGGTCACGTGATATGAAAATTTAGGGATTGCTGATAAATCGTCGGCATAGATCCGGTAAGACCCAGATACCATTATGAAATAATTTCAGACCCATTTAGTTAATGATCTAACTTATCCCTTTTGATAGATCATCTATTTTCTTTTCGTTATTGCTAGATAATTACTAACGTTATGATAGTTGGAAAGCGATTATGGTGATTTTTTCTCCGCAGAAGAGTCGTTTTTATTTATAACGCTAATCAGAATATTCTTTAATTCCTGAGTAGTTTTTTTGAGCAGTATTAAGCAATCTTTGAACTCGTTATTAAATAACAATATGATTTCGTAAAATCTATCATATTGTTGATTATGAGATTCAAGGTCCGTAATTATATCGTTATCAAAATAGGAGCTATTTTCGGTAAACAGTCTCCAAAAAACTTTATAGCTTTCGTCAAATGATTGAAGATAATCATACGTCTACGCGTAGGCATTTTCCAAATCAGAATCGGAGTATGACTCGACCTCCTCTATAAAATATTTCATTTGATCCAAATAACTTAGCATCTCCTGATACGCAGAGGTTCGACGGTTTTTTCGGATTTTTTCTTGTTCTTCTGTTATCTCAAATAATCTTTCATTTAATCCCAACTGTCTTGTTTCTATTTTTTCAATTTTTGTAACTAGATCCGCAATTTTGTCTTGTTGATTCTTTGTTTCGTTTAATAGGGCAGACATTCTTTCTTGCTGGTCGTTTGCACGCCGTTTGTGTTTTCGATCATACAATAAAACTATGCCAGAGATAAATGCAGCAACTCCAATCTCAATTACAATTGCAGTCCAATTCAAAAAGTCATTTTCAGTTCTATATTGAATATGAAAAATAGATGAAATGAGTATGATTGTTGCTATTATTATCGTTGCAGTACAAAATACAAGTATAATAAAGCCAAAACTAAATGAGGCCTTTTTTTCTTCAGTCAATAATTTATTTTACACTTCGGTTTTTCTTAAAGTAATTCATTGTATAAAATTAGATCAATATATTACAAAATTCTAAATCTGCCCAAAAGCTCTTTATTTTTGTAATAGTTAGTTTACACATGACAGCCATACACGTATTTATGATCATGTGTCTAGATTTTGCTAAAAAACTGATATTGTTTAGAACACTTTCTTTTGGTTTGTCAGGTATACTTTTAGCAGTGTTAGGTGGATTTGTTGGTAATAACCTAGATTCATCGGTATCGCTCATCAGTTTTCTAATAAATCCACTCACGTACATAGTCTTGGCTATTCCTACTGTTGTTTCGATATACATGTTGTATGGAAAAAATTGGCACTGCGAGCAATGCCATGTCGGCAAATTAAGATACGTACATATTTTTGGTGTTTTTGGAACAGGACTTTTCGTCTCTTTCCTTTCTTACTTTACAACTATTCTAACTATTTTTTTTACTGAAGCAAATATACAATCTGGTGGACAACTCAACAACTCTCTATGGTTTGTAAAAATGGTAAATGACATATTTTGGTTCCTGCCAATAGGAGATGTGGTTTGGATATTACCACTGGTTATGCTACCTATGCAGTTTATGATGCAAGATATCTTCAATAGTTATGATGGAAAATCAGGTATCATTTTTGGGGACAACAAGCCCTTAGTTATTGGGATTCGATGGATAGTACGGAAATTAAACAAAAAGTTTTTTTCTCAACCTACACCTCTTTAACAAATTGACTATCACACCATTCAAATTCATTAATTAATTTCAAGTGACTAGTTTATTCGTCTATTCTTTTCCTGTTAGGAAGTTTCTTAGATTCACCAACCGTAACTTCTACTTTTATCCATTCGTCATCAAACACAATTATATTGTTGACTACTCTTGCTTTTTCGTCTATTTTGAAACTAAAATATTTAAACTTGAAAAAGAAAATTAGGTTGAATCAATTAGATAGAATTTCAAGAGAAATTAAACTGAAGTTGCTAAATCTAATCACGGTTTAATTCGTGATATTAAAATCGATCATATATTCTACAAGTATTATGATCGTACTAGATAACCTTGATTTACAGGATATAGAAATTATGAGGGTTTTACGCGGTGCTCCTTCAGAAGGTTACGCTGCAGAAGGGGTAAAATCATGTGGAGATAATTTAGTTTCTGCAGAAAATGTAGCAAAAATATTGCAGAAACTAGCTGATCTAAAATTAGTTGTAGTGGTTTCTGATTCTCAATACCGTTTGCATATAGACGCTGAGAATTTGTTCTGGGGAAAAGGTGAATTATGGTCTAAAATTCTTCATATTGTATATGTTAGAAATTTTGAGAGGGGTCTAGCCTTAGAAGCTATTCAAAGAATTTTAGGTGAACCAGAATGGAAATTTAAGTCAGCATTAGAAGTATTGAGACCTAGAGGATATCTGCATAGAAACGATGTCGAAACGATGGGAGGAAAAGTGGGTCATCTATGGGAACTTACTCCTGATGGAAAAAAATACGTAATTGATGAATTTTCTAATCAACCTATGGAGAAAGAAAAGGAAAAACCAGATTTACGAGAAATGATAATCAGAACTGAGGAAAAACTACGTAACCTAGTTTATTCTGTTTTAACGAGAGAACATGGGACAAAATGGGAAACTGATCCAAATCTAGGTTGGAGTAATGAGAAAAGAAAAGGATTAGAAAAAAGACTTGAGGATAGAAAAAAAGAATTTCCTACAAAACAAAATCCAAATCGATTAATAGATTATTGTTATATTTTAGATCTAAAATCTCTTATCACAAAACCAAATAATGAAAGACTATTCAAACCAGTCTTTCAAAACTGGCAAAAACATCTGACTTTTTTTGATGAATTAGGAAAACATCGAGATCCCATAATGCATGGAACCAGTGTCATTTCTGAATCTGAAAAAAGTCTTTGCGTAGGAATCTGTGGGGAATTTGACAAAGTTGTAGAACATTTGAAAAGAGGATTCTCTAGAAAGACGTTATCAGTTTCCTGTGATTTTATGTTTGACGAATTAGAAGGAAATGATCCCAAAAAAGCAAAAACAATTGCGCTTACTACAGCTAATCAATACCTTGAAAAAATCAAAGCGTTAGGAATTGACAAAATAACAAATGAATTCATCGAAGGCCGTGGTGATGCATTAGTAATAAAATTCAAAGAAGGTATTGCAAAATTAACAATTCCTTCTATTACTGGCCAAGGCTACCGAGAAGGCAATGCACAATCAGCAAGGATTTTTGTTACAACTGAAAATATTAATATTTTAGACAGAATCCTTACTGAAGGGAACTATACTTATTGGAATATTGAATGGATAATTCCAGATCTTGATATTCCTAACCTGAAATCAAAAATATATGAAATCCATGGTAGAAAGCTACCTTATCCTCTTCCCAATAGCAAAAATTTCAGAATTGTCATTGATATAATGCAACAACCAGACAACTTGGCAAGAATTTTCTTAACAAATCAAGAAGGCGGAAATTTCAACAAAGGTTTTGTAAGTGCCCATAAAAAATTTGATCCTGATAAAATCATATCAATTCTTTATGACAATATTCCAATTCAAGAGCTAAGAAAATTTGTTGATGATTCGCTAGAGAAATAAAAAAATTGGGAGTAATTCTATCTTATTCTCCCCACAAGTTTTATCTCATGACATATGAATATTCAGAATGAGAATCATTTATGGATAAGAAAACTGCAATCAAGTCTATTCAAAATCAAATCACTGAAATTAAAAATCTACAACGTAATGCTCGTTTCTCTGCTGAACATGTAAAATGGGTGAGTGATACACTTTATTTGTTAGAAGACCTTTTTGGAGAAAATTCTAGAATCTATCTGAGTTTTGCTAAATTACCATGGCATCCAAGTGGAACCTTCGTGGCTGATATGTTTTCTTACGAACAGGTACTTGATCAAAAAAGAAATGAAGCATACTTGTCTGCCCTTGAAGCTGCAAGAGGTATTTTAGAATCTGGAATAGAGCAAATCAAACGTAAAGGAATTGAGGAGGTATTTGAGGGAAAAAATCCTTCAAAGCAATCTAGTGACATAGTAAAAATTATTTCTTTGATTGATTCTAAACTTAGAAAAACAATTCGTAACAAACCAGTAAAAGAAAAAGAAGTACAAGATGCACTTGAAAATCTATTCATTGCTGCAGATCTCGAGAAAGAATTTACACGTGAAAAAGAAACCATTGTTTATTCTTCTAAATCTTATATTCCTGATTTTGCATTCAACAGAATAAGCACTATTGTTGAAGTTAAACTATGTACTTCCACTACGAAGGAAAAAGAAATCATTTCTGAGATTAACGATGATATTCTAGCTTACAAGACAAAGTATGCTAATTTAATCTTTGTAGTATATGATTTAGGGATAATCAGAGAACAAGATCGATTTCGAAATTCTTTAGAAGAAAGTCATGAAAATGTTATAGTTAAGATCATAAAACAGTAGTACATTACATTTGAAATTAAAAGACTGTTTGTTGCTACACCACTCATAACCCCCTAACACATATTTTCATTATAATTTTCATTAATAGTCAAATAGAAACGCTTTGTCTATATCCTGTTAAATTTTAACTAGAGGTTTATAGTGAATCCTGTTCAAATTACAATATTTGATTCGAATCTGTGGAGATTAGAACCACAATGGTATAGTTTTCAATCTGCATTATAACCATATAACTTCTTCAGAGTTTCATGCCTTTGCAATGATTCGTATTCCTACCGGTATGAAGAACAAGCTAATTAAAACAAAAACAAAACCAGCGAATGAATCATTAGCAAATCCATATCCCTGTTCATATGGTCCGCGGGTCACCATTCCTGTTCCAACAGTCATCAGAGCCAATCCTATACCAAGAAGTATAGTACCTCCTATTGATTTTCCAACTGCTATTAATTTTCCCATGCCTTAACCTCTTTTTGATTTGTGGGCAATCCTACTGAGTCGGATTCTGTCGTACCTCTAGTTAAATTCTTCTAATCCTACTTAGTCATACTATTGACTAAGACCAAGATTAGTATTACAATAGATGAAGATTTGATAAAATGGCTTGATTCACAAATAAAAAAGAAAAAATTTGCAAATCGTTCCCACGGTTTTGAATATGCAGTATCTGAGATTAAGGAAAGAACTTAGCATATTGGTTGTTAAAGCATATTTTTAGAATTACTTTGAAGGTTTGAACTACGTCGTCAGGTTTTTGATCTTTTGGTTTTTATTTCAGTATCAGTTTGTTTTGTTGAGCTGCAACAAGTCAAAGATCAGTTCTGACTCGTTGGTTTCAGGTAATTTGTCTAGCTGTTTCATCTTTTCCTGTTTTTCCTTGATCTTCTTGTCCTGTTCATCTTTCTTTCGTTTTGCCAGTATTCTTTTGACTGCTGATAGCTTATTTTTCTTCTTGTTACAACCCCAGCATCTAGTGGCATTGGTATGGTCGTTTTCAGTTCCACAGTGAATGCAATTCCATATTGAGAGTTCATCTAGTAGCATATCAAAAACTCTTGATCCAAATGTCCGAGTCCTGATCCATCATCTGCGCAATCCAATTATAATTGAAAGAGTGCACAGCATCGTCTGGCTTGCCAGGATCGTGTATATATCGGATGTAGTCCTGTCCTGTTGATTTTAGTTTTACAATCTCACCTTCTACAGCTTCAAAGTGATCTATTATCCAGCTAATCTTTTCCATGTCAGCTCCTGGTAAGATGATTCTTGGAAAGGCATATTTGCCTTGGAAAAATGGTTTTTCTATTAATTCTTTGAGTCTATCAAAGGAATATGTCCTGTCTATTATGAAGCGGTTCTCCCTGTCCAGAGTATCAAGTTCTGATTCTCTTGGAAGTGGCATGTCAGGTCTTGTGATATAGCTAATCTTTATGCATCTGTCTGCAAATGTTGTTTCCACTTTTTGAGCTTGCCTTGGTCCTCCTCCCGCATCTATTGCTATTTTATCCACTTCATATGCATTACAGAGATTGATGAATCTGTCTGCTTGTTTTTCCACATCTGGTTCATCCATTTTGTCAATATACAAAACCTTGAAGACAGGAGCTTTTGAATGCCAGCATTGTGTAATCAATGGTACTGTAAATGCACTTGTTCCGCCTCCCCAGTCCGCACTTGCGTACAGCTTGCCTTTTGAATGATCAACATCTTCTGGTCTCGTAAATGATAGATTCTTATCAAAGAGCCTGAGCAGTGCTTCTTTGGTAAATGGTCTTGTCTGTCCCTTGACAAATTGAGCCAACACATGTTTTGTGTAGTACGATGCAGGATAGTGTTCTCTCTTCCATTCTATGCTAGATTCCTCTGATACGTGCATCTTTTCAGCTTCAACTTTAGTTAGCGGAATGTTGGGAAACATTTCTTGGGAAAGCCAGTAACCATGTCGTTGCAAGTTATTTGGTGCCAGTGGTTCCCAATGGCCTCCAAGTAGATCAATGAGATAATCATCCCAGATTAGACCTTCAGAGTTGTATTGCAGTTTGTCACGCCAGCACTCTTTGTCAAATTTCCATTTTCGTTGATCAGTTGACAGCCAGAATTTGTGATGGGTTGTCCCAATGATTCCTCCAATTCCTGCAAAGATTGTTTTTCCCTGAGTCCAGGCTTGTGATTCTTTTGCTTTTACATATGCATCAAGATCCAGATTCTGCATTTCGTCAAAGAATAACAAATCAGCTGATTTTCCTTCTACATGATGAAACTCGTTTGAATCTGTTACCAGCGATGTTGAACTTTTGGTTTGAAACTCTACTCTTGATACCGCACCTTTGCCAGATTCTGCACCTTTGACTATCTCAAATAAATCCGGGTTGTCTGGGTGCAGTATGGAACCCCTGTATTTGTCATTTGAAAATGATCTTAATGATTCGTCTGAGAATGTAACATAAACTCCTTTCTTGTGAATTTGTGTCCCATAATATGATAACATACCTCCACCCCAGGTGGTCTTGCCAAGCTGACGTGCTATTGCAAGCATTATCCAGGAATGTTCATCTTTGTAGATATCATGCCACATTGGAAGGTATTTGAGAACGTTCTTGTGTCCTTCAATTAATGGTCTGAATTTCAGGCTCCATTCATAGTAAGGAATATCAAATTTAGAAAAATCGGGTAACAGTTTTTCTGTCTTGCCTTTCCATAACTTTGAATTTTGGTTTGTTACTTTGAAGTTTTGTCCCTCCATTTCAAGGGCTTTACGTAGATTTTTCCACATCATTTCTTTTCTTTTTTTCCATTTCAATGAGTGATCCAATAACAGGACTTGCATCATATAGATCAAGGATCTCTCTTGAAGTCTTTCTTATCTCACAAAGGACTTTGAGTTCCTCAGGAGTATTTTGAGAATTCTTTCGCATTTCTAACAATCTCTCCTTTATTGATTCAAGTGTATCAACAGCTCTGATTGCATGTAACAAAAATTCTTGTTTTATTATTTTATCCAGTCTTTGTTTATTTGGTTCTAGATCACTTTTGATTCTCCGGAAAGTCCTATCACTGATTTGATGTCCTCTTTGTGATAATTCATCTAGTGATTCTTTTTCTGTAAGTCTCATCATTACACAATATCTGACTGCATCACGTAGCTCAGGATTTCTTGCCTGCCAGTTTTGTTTTTTTCTTTGTTTGTTCCTAACTGTTTGCATATCTTTGATCTGATTTAGCTTCCGCAAAGATAAACTTAGTCTATAGAAATATAGTGAAAACGCATTTTTCACTATATTAATATAGTAAAAATAATTTTTTCACTATAGTAATATAGTGAAAAAATTTTCTTTCGATCAGTTTTATAAAAAAACAAAAATCTAATTTACTTGTACCACATATTCTAATGCATATAGAGAAAAGAATCAATTACAAAAAATATTGACAGGACAGTTTACGAAGAAGAACTGTCCTTAAGTAGGACAATAATTTTCAAGACGGGCAAAACAACAATATGAAGAATCACAATCACATGATATGATAAAAGATCATTTCAAATCACATAATAATTAAAATTAAAAAAATAATCACACATATTCTACAATAAGGATTATTAAAAAAATAATCGTCGCGTATAGTCTCTATGTATTATGACTGAGCCGATGTATTGGATTATTAGTA
>Ga0247727_10010348_pt1 | contig 16557 bp, 14 predicted proteins | sample WisWelCaveWW1625_FD_202498 | JGI IMG/M metagenome (GOLD analysis project Ga0247727, IMG submission 202498) | Biofilm microbial communities from Wishing Well Cave, Virginia, United States - WW16-25 | ecosystem: Environmental > Aquatic > Deep subsurface > Groundwater > Cave microbial mat | place... | reverse complement strand
CGGGTGTTGGTGGTGATGCCGACGTGGTACTGGAACGCGGCCCGGAGGGGCAGCGAGCCGGCGGTGGCCCCGATGCCGGCCAGGAATTGTCTTCGATTCAGCACAGGTTACTCCTGTTAGTAGCGCCTCTGCTTGTCGCAAACGTTGAGCAGCGGCAGTCCGTTCGTGTACCGGCGCACGTTCTCGGTGACCAGGCCGATGAGGCGAACCTGGCGGATGGGTGCGCCGCCCGAACTGTGGCCGGTAATGATGAGGTTGGGGGCGTCCCACAAGGGATCGCCCGGCGGCAAAGGCTCGGGGGTGGTGACGTCCAAACCGGCGCCGGCGATGCGGCGTTCGATCAGCGCCCGGCTCAGGGCCGGCTGGTCGACCAGGCCGCCGCGGGACATGTTGAGAAAGTAGGCCGAGGGCTTCAGCCTGGCGAAGACCGCGGCGTTGAACATGCGCTCGGTCTCCTTGGTGTGCGGCGCCGCCGAGATCAGTCCTGCTCCAGCGTGCCCGAGTCGCGCAGGTCGCTTAGGACCGGCCGCCTGTTGTCGCCGCACGCGCGTATCTCTGGCGCGCGGCTCAGTTGCGAGAGCACCAGGAACGGCACGTTGAATTCCTTGGCCGCCAGCTTCAGCTCGCGGGAGATGCCCGAGACCTCGGCGTTCCGGTCTCTGCCGCGACCCGTCATCAGCCCCAAGTAATCGATCACCACGAGCACCAGGCTCTGCTGTGAGGCCAGCCCGCGCAGCGCGGCGCAGACGCCCCGGACGGTCGCCTGGGTGTTGTCGCTGATGTACAGGGGAGCCTTGGCGATCCCGCCAAGGACTGCCGCGATCCGGCGCCGCTCCTCTTTGTCCAGCTCGCCCCGCCGCAGCCGCTGGCCGTCCACGCGGGCCTCCTGGGCGATGAGCCGGCGCAGCAGCGATTCCTTGCTCATCTCCAGGGAGAACAAGGCCACGCAGCCGACGCCGCTCTTTGCTGCGTGATAGGCGATCTGCAAAGCGATCCATGTCTTCCCCATGGATGGCCGCGCGGCCACCAGACATAGCTCCCCGTTGTGCAGGCCGCAGGTGAGGTCGTTCAAGGCGCGCCATGGGGTCTGTAGGCCTGGCTGCGGCCTGAGGAAGCTGTCAACTCCACCGGCGCCGGAAAGGATCTGGCTCGGGGCTGAAGAATTGCGGCAGAGGCCCCGTCTTCTTCTGGTGGTCGGTCTGCTCGGGAAACCAGACCGCCCGGAGCGCGGACAGGCGGGCTGCGTCCAAGACTGGCGCCGCTTTAACGACCTGCACCAGCTCGTCTTTGCTGTGGCCCCCTGCCAGCCAGTCAGTCACATCCCCTTGAGGCGCTCGACACCTGGCTCGTTCACATCGAAGGGCCACAGCACCTCGAGCTTCGCGCTAGCGTAGGTGTTCTTGACGTGTGTTCTGATGTCGGAACAAAAGTCCCGCAGCCTGTGCCGCAGGAAATTGGCGTCCGCGTAAGAGTTGACGCTCGGGTCATCGTTCGGCCCGGTGAACACATAAAGCGCCCGGCTCAAAGCCGTGTTCGCGTCGGCCTTCGTCTTGGCGTCGTAGTACGCCATCGACGCCGGCGAGCCGCCGGCGGAGAACCACCACACGTTCTCGCCGTGCTGTAACCAGATCGACAGCGTGGCCGCGCTTATTAGGTCGGCCATCTCCTTGTAGGCGACCTTCAGATAATCGCGGACCACGGGGTTGAATGCGCAGTGCGTGGTCTTCAGGTTCCGCACTACTATGTCACCCACGGACGGCGCGGTGCCTGGCCCGGCAGTGAGCGTCATCAGGTCAAACTTATTCGCGTCGAACCGCGTGATGGTCCACGTGCTGCCGGCGATGGTCACCGAGTCGCCCGTGTCGTAGCCGTGCCCCGTCATGGTTACCCGGCTCGGCGTCCCGCTGATCGCTTCGACCTTACCCTTGCCCTCGGTTCCGAAGCCGGTCGCCGTCTTCACCTGGGTGCCGTCGTCAAACATGGCCGCCCAATCTTGGGAGGCACCCGGGTCGTCGGGCGGGTTCAGAAGCTCCATCGAGACCGCGGTGACACACTCGTACCCCTTCGCGTCCAGCTCGGCGAAGTACTCCTCGTGCCACTTCTTCGTCGCGACGTTGATCACCGGCGCGGCATCCTTGTCGATGACCCAGATCCCTTCCGTCCCGTGCTTCAGGTCCCCGCCGTCGTCGGTCATCGTCCCGTTGGTCGAGTTCTCCGAGTACGAGAACGTGAAGTCGTACAGCGGGTCCCGGCTGGTGATGGTTAGCTCAGCCCCGGAAGCGGACGCCCAGACGCCGATGAACAACTGGTTGATGAAGTATTTGAAGTGGGCGGCGATGGTTGAGGTGGTATCCGCCGGGAAGACGCTCTTGCCCATCGTGATCCCGCCGATGGTGATGAAGGCCTCGTCGCCGGAAGCCCAAGTGCCGCCGAACGTCACCTTCACCGAGTGAAACTTCCCGCCCCGGCGCACCCGCTTGTTCCAGAAGAAGACGCCGGCGTAGTGGTCGATGCGTCCCACGATCCCAAGCCGCTCGATGCCCCAAACCAGCCTCTGCGGGGAGAGCTGGTAGCCGTTGTCCGTGTCGTAGTCGGTCGAGATGAAGCGGTTGGAGTAGGTCTGGGCCGGGTCCTGCACGTCGTCGGGGACCGCAGCCTCCAGGAAGTCGAAGTACACCCAGTAGTCGCTGGAGCCGGCGTTCTTTGCGCCCTTGACCCCGAGCTCCACGGTGTGGGCGCCGGTGCCGACGTTGCTGCGGACCTTGCGCCGCGTCACCACCTCCGGCTCGGCATTCAGGTAGGTGTTCAGGTCGGTCTCGGCGTCCCCGTCGAGCCTGATGCCGGCGATGCCCCTATCCTTATATAGAGCGATCCCCGCGTAGAGATCGTGGGTGTACTGACAGTGGTACTCGACCGTGACTTTGTCGCCTGCAGTCTTGGAGCGCTTCAGGAACCCGCGCCAGTAGTAGATCCCGTCCTGGAGCTGCCAGCCGGAGCCGGTGTAGGAAGACCACGAATCCCGGCTGCCGACGCGGACGCTCTTCACCGGGTGGGCGATCTTCAGGTTCCGCTTGCTGCTCGGGTCCGTTACGGTCCAACTGCTGAACACAGCGGACCATTCTTCGGCGGTGTATGCCGCGCCGTCCGCGAGCCTGGGGGCGAAGGTCAGCCAAAGCTGCCCGAGGCTGGCGAGGCCCAGGTTGCTGAAGTCTACCTTGATGCGCCATTTGGTTGCGGAGTCGCCGCCCGTCAGTTTCGCCGATGTCGCCGGTGTGAAGTACAGGTTCGTGTTCTTGTGCAGCTCGTAAATTTCGATGTGGTTCGCGCCCGCGCCGCCGCGCTCGGCCAGGTACTTCACGTCCGTTTGAGTGCCGGCGCTGCTCGTCAGCGTGACCTGGATCTGGCTGTCCACGGTCGATACCGTGTAGTTGACCCCGTTGATGCGAATGACAGCGCCGGCGGCCATGCCCGTGAACTTGTCCCCGGAGCGCCAGGTGACGGTGCTCCCGCTGGTGTCCACCTTCCCATACCGGGCGGCCTTGATTGTCAGGTCAACGCCGGAGCTGCTGGCCATCAGCGCGTAGGGCATCCCGACCGCCGGCCAGTTGGTGTCGTTGATCTGGTCCCGGATCTCATCCACCACCTGGGAGGCCGTCTCCGGCGGGTTCGAGACGATCTTGTCGAAGGCCAGGTTGCCGTACCACAGGGTTACGCGGTCGAACGCGACCGGCGTGCCGTTCAGCGTGAAGGTCCGTGACGCGACTCCGAACGTCCCGCCCTGCTTGGCGGCGTGATCCCACAGGGGGATCGTCCCGCTCGTGCCGTCGCTCTTGATGTAGCTGAGGCTGCGCCAGGGAATCCACTCGAAGCGCGGGTCGTCGATGGGCTGGAGGTTCGTGACTTCGAGGTCGAACTCCAGCACCATATTCGTGAAGTCGTCGTCCGGCAGGTACTTGAAGTAGTAGTGCTCGTACTTGTTGTCCCGGTCCCAGAGCATCAGGACGCAGAAGTCGCTCGGCGTCACGAAGTACCCAGACACGGTGAGACCGTCGTCACTGGCCCCGTGGAGCGCGGCAGCCGCCCCGCGACCGTCAAAGCCGCGAAGGTGCATCGTCCGGTGTGGCTGGAGTTTTTTGATGACCTCTATGGCCATGGCGACGAAAGACCCACGCTGCGCTGGGTTTGTTACTGGTATACTTTCGACGGCATAGGGTATAGACTCGTTTGCGATCGGGTACCCAATGTCGAAGTCCTGGGTTCAACTGGCGAGTCAGGTTAGGAGAGCGGACCGAGAAGGTTCGAGGGAGCCCTTCGGTGGTACGTTGTGGTGACGCAAGACCGGATCCCCCCAACCGATAGGGCATCAGTGCCACAAGGGCAAATTGCTGTATGATCCAGACTCGGACGGCGGGGACAGAGGGCAGCGCTCCGGCTATTGAGTTAGCAGGCCCTAATCCGGCGCTGGGTCCTCCGGCGACGGAGGGGAGCGGTGCGGAGCACGCGGGTGCTACGGCCCCGATCCCGGAGAAGACAAGAGCCGAGATCATGAAGCTCAATGCAGAAGTGCGCGTGCTTGAGCTCCAGTTGAGCCGCTGGGGCCGAGGTATCGATGCGTTTAAGGCCCTGGCCGGAGTCAGCGCAGTCGTAGGCGCCGTCGTGGCAATCGTGGCGATGTTGGTTTCGGCCCACCAGTGGCAGGAGAGCCAGGACCGTGACCGGCAAACGCGGGTTGAGGAGCGGCTGGACAAGACGCTTGAGCGCCTCGGGGATCCGGCTCCCACGAAGCGCCTCAGCGCCGTCGTGTCCCTCCGCTCCTTCCTAACACGGGAAGGCGCGCGGCATCACGAACAGGTACTCACGTCACTAACCAACCTTCTCGCTCTTGAACCGGAGCCAATGGTGGGGAGCGCTGTGGTGGCGATGCTCACGAGCGTGGAGCCTGGGAGCTTCGCCCCTGGTGTGCTGGAGGCCTCTCTCGGCTCGCTCGCCAAAGTGAGCCGGGCACTGGTCGCGCAGGGGAACTTGCTGAATAGGGACGCTCTGCAGAATCGCCCTGCGGACATCGTGGCGCGCGCCCAGAGCGTCGCCGCAGCAATCGCCGCTATGGTGCGGTTGGGCGTGCGCATCACCGACCTCAGCGGCATCTACTGTGTCGGGTGCAAGTTCGGAGGTGTCTCTCTCAATGGCGTCAGGTTCAACAACGCCGACCTGTACCTCGCTGACTTCTCTAATGCGGGTTTACAGGGCGCTTCGTTCGACGGTGCCGACCTGGAAGGCAGCCGCTTTGTTGCGGCCGACCTGCGGCAGGCCCGCCTCACCCACAGCACGATCGATCGTCTCGACCGGACGGAGGAGACCTACGTCACGCGCCGGTTCCAAAAGCTTTCTGGCCAACCCGTCCCCATTATCGAGGTTAGCGGTCCGAACTTCAACTGCGCGGATCTGCGAGGGGCTGTCTTCTCAGGGCAGCCCATCTTCGCGTTCGTTTCCACGAAGGCAGTGATCCATCGTGCTCGCTTTGACACACCCGCGCTGTGGGTGAAGCACACGACTTTCGTTAAAGCTGATCTCCAAGGTGCGGACTTCAGCGGAGTCGGGTTTTTTGGTGCCGGCCCGGAGTCTGCCACTCCACCGTTTCCTGTGCGATCGAAGCAACTTCGTTCCGATTATCCTGGGGTCGCTTTCTTCGAAGGTGAATTGTCCAATGACTCTCCGGGTGCGACGTTCGACCCGAGCTACGGGGTGAACTTGGACGTGCTGAGGGGGAGCTTAGCGGCGACTAATTGGACGAAGGCAATTCTGCCGAGGCCCCTCCAGGAATGGCTCAAGGCCAACCAGCCGCCAAGCTACTCGGGTTCCTCCAACCAGCAGCCTTGTGAGCCCCGATCCGCCCGTTCGCAGGGGCAATGACGTGCGACAGTCACAAAAAACCAGTGCCAAGCAGGATCTCTACGAAGCAGACCTCTTCAATCCTTGTTGTCGGCTCGTAGCTTAGATAACCGTATAAAGGCGTAAGAAGATTAGCATGGAAGACTATTATCAGATTCTGGGGGTCCCTCCGAATGCGCCGCTGGACGAAATCAAGGCACGCTTTCGGCTCTTGGCTACCGCCTACCACCCTGATAAGTTTGGCAATTCCAGTCTCAAAGCGCGAGCAGAAGAGGAGTTCAAGAGAATTAACGCCGCTTATCAAGTTCTGTCCGATCCAACAAAACGGGTTGAGTACGATAGGCGACGACCAGCCAGAGCCCCGTCGTCTGAAGAAGAGACGCGTCACGCAAGAGAGCAGCAGGCCGAAGCGGAACGGCGGCGGACTGAGTACGAGCGGCAACGAAGAGAACGAGCTGAAGCCGAATGGCGTCGCGCCGAGCGCGAGCGGCAAGAACGGGAGCAGGCTGAAGCGGAGCGGCTCCGTGCTGAGCGAGCCGAAGCGGAACGGCGTCGCGCCGAGCACGAGCGGCAACAACGGGAGCAGGCTGAAGCGGAGCGGCTCTGTGCTGAGCGAGCCGAAGCGGAACGGCGTCGCGCCGAGCATCAGCGGCAACAAAGGGCCCTGGACCGCTTGCTCTGGGCAGCGGCAGCTGTTCTTTTGCTCGTAGCCCTTATTCCGGCCAAGCGTCCGGCGCCTGTGTTTGTCCCTCCACCGCGTCCGCCCCACGCGAGACATGATCTGATGAAGGTGACCAAGGTCACTTTCTGTGAGGGTGAGTTCGCCAATGATCGTGCCACGTGCCAACCCGACGTTCCGCATCTGGGAGTTCTCTTCCATTACGAGGACGAGGGCGGCAACCCAGAACACGTCAACATCCACTATTACAGGGACGGAGACTTTCTTGGAGCTACTGAGACTGAGCACATCAGGCTCGGTAACGGGATCGGCTTAGTAAGGGGTAACTACCTGGCTAGCCGAAATTCTGGGCAGACTTCGGGTGGCGGATTGCTCCCTGGAACTTATGAGACGGTGCTCCTTACCTGGGCCGAGGTCGAGCGCGGTGTTTGGGGATCTAAGGAGCGGGGAAGGGGTCGCATCGTGGTTGGTCCAGACAAAACCCAACAGAGCGGTACGGCTGCCGCACCTCCGACAGCTCTCGAAGACCAGGGTGTATCTCAAAGCTTGAATTTCAATGGGACCTGGAGAGTGATGCAAAGAACGCATCCCGATATTAGTCCTGCTGGCGAGGTTAGGGTAGACCATCAAGGTGAGAGGATAGTGGCTACTAGGACCATGGGGAACAAGTATATTCCTGCGGGCCAAGTCTCTTTGAGGGCCACGGTGCGACCTGGGCAGTTATTAGGTGCCGGCAAGGTGCTGTGCGCAGATGAGGGTTTCAGGAATCCAAATTGGATAGATGTTCAAATCGAGGTCACTGACCGAAACACAATAGTTTTACGTGGTTCCGGTTTGGAGTGGTGGTGGGTTATGAGAAGAATAGAATAGCGGTTTCCATGAACCGGAGCGGTCCTCACTCCACAAGGGGGGAAACTGAGGGCCCAGTGACGGCGGCTAGGATCTAGGGGCCGATGAAGGAGCTGACACCGACTGCCCGGATGCGGAGTACCCAAGGAAGTACGATCCTGTCGGTGAGCTGAAAATCTCAAACGAGGAGACCACATGGCACAACGCGTCTGCAGCAACTGCGGGAAGACGAAGGAAGTAAACGGCGGGAAGATCTGCTCAAAGGATCATGTCGTCTGCAAAGACTGTGCATCGAGACACACGCACTGCCCCCTGTGTGGTCATACGCTCAGGTAAGGCGTCGTGCCTAACGGAGCGGCTGGAGGGGACGGCGGGTATGAACCGACTTGCTTTCGCGGAAAGCTCACGCTGCCGCCCTCCCGCTGGGCCGCGCAGTCGTTAACAGCTCCCCCCGGGGGGAAGAGCGGGGCCGACAAACGCGACCCCTAGGGGACGAGCGCTGCCCGGCGGATTCTGTTTGAGAAACGCCCTACCGGGAAACCGAACCAGCACTCGAATATCCGCCAGCGGCGACTGGGACTCCTCATAGCCTCAGAGGCGAATGGATACGACCAGGCGCCTGCCGGGGTTCGTGGTGCCGACAGCCGTGATGTCCACCGTGATCTTGTCATCCCGAGACAGCGGCCCCAACGCCCGTCCGCTTGGGGCGCCGGCGGCCGATGTTTGCCCGTCCAGGATGGTCAACTTGCCCCACGTTACGCCATTGCGTTTGACGGTGATCCGGATCGGCCCGCCGGTGGGGGCTTCCTGGACCGTGGCGAACAGATACCAGACGGCGGCGGCGTACGGCATCGAAAACGCGGGCACCGCGTCGCTCTGAATGGCGAGCGTTCCCTCGACCTCCAGGTCGATCTGGCCGCCCAGCAACGTCCGGATGATCGTGCCTGCGATATAGCATTGAAGCCGCGTGGGCGAGTCGCCGAAGGCATTCGTCAGGTACGCCTCCACGGCCACAATCCGCGCGTTGGGGAGATCCACAGATTGCTGCCAGTTGCCCGCAGCGGCGGTCCCAAAGAAGCCAGGCTCAAAGGTGGACGTGACGACGATCTCTTTCACCTCGAAGAACCGCGAACCGGCGATCGTGCCGCCGCCCGTATAGGCCCCGGTGCCGCTCGCGCCGATCAGGTACAGCGTGTCTACGTCGGCGGCGTTAGCGACCAGCGCATCCCAGTTGCCGTTCGCGCCGTCATTGCCACCCACGCCTGAAATCTCAACCACGTCGCCACCGTTGATTGGTCGAAGGTGGTTGATCGCCGTAATTTGAATCGGCGTGGCATTCGTGGCGCCGCTGATCGCCTTCGGGCCAGGGTGCGGCTCGGCGGTTGATCCGAACTGAGCGCGCTCCACCGTAATCGTGTTGGCCGCCGTGTCGCGGGCCGTCACCTTGACGGCCTCCCGATCAATGGCGTACACCTTCCCGATCGTGAAGGCCGAAGCGTTCTCTACCACCAAGACCGTGGCGGCAGGGGCCGCATCCGATGCCAGCCTGCCAGCCTGCGCCGCCGTTTCGTCGTAATAGAGAATCTTCCACGTCCCGGCGAAGATCGACCTAGTGTTGTTCAGCCTCGGGAAGCCAATGGCCGAGATGATGAGATCGCCGAGACCCCGGCTGCTGATGCCGAAGCTGGGTTCAGGCGGCGCAGCGCTGTCGCCCAGGGGATCGATCGGCACGGGCGACGCCGGCACGTCGGCAGGCTTAGGGCCGACGACCAGGTCGTACATCGAGTCCGTGGTGGTGCGGCCCTGGATGTCGATCGAGAAGTCCTTGTTCAGGCGCCAGGAGGTGACGCGGAACTCGCCGTGGCCGCCAGGCATGTCCGAGTGGGTCATCGAGCAGACCATGCCCGGCTCGGTGTTGAGCGCCAGGACCGTGGTCCGGAAGCTGATCTGCCGCGCGGCTTTCCATTCGGCGGGCGTGATGCCGCCTAGCTCCTCCCGGAGCCGCGCCGTGATGACACGTGCGGCCTGGGACTTGCTGGACGACCCCGACAGGTTCAGGTTCGACTTGAGGAACAGGGGCGAGGCGGCGCCGCCGACGAGTTTGGCGTGGTCGATGTCGTATAGGGTAATCGAGTTGTTGACGAACTCGAACTCCTCGTCGGCGAAGTTCGCGGTCAGGTGATTGAAGCCGGGGCGCAGCGGGGCCAGTTGCAAACTCTCGAACAGGATGTTCCGGACAGTGAACGCCTCGACCACCGAAGAGTTCACTCGGACGCCGATCTTAAGCTTGCCGAAGGCGAAGGTGTAGAAGCCCAGGCAGTTCATCAAGACTTCCTGAATCCAGTCCCGAAGGGGCTTTTCTTCCTGGAGGCTGCCCCGAAACTTGAACTGCGTCTCGGAGCCGCTGCCTACCAACTTCGAGACCTGCTGGTCGCAGGTCGACGCGGCCGCGATGGCCGCGTTCACATCGAAGTACTGCTCGGCCGTCGCCGCGTCGGCGAATCGCAGGCCGCGCGCCCGGAGCAGCATGTGCACCACGATCCAGATTGGGTTGGTGAGGACTTGCTGGGAGCGGGAGCCCGGCGCGGACCAGACCCACCCGCTCAGCCCCTGGTTCACGATGGCCTGCATCTGGTGCTCGCCGGGGCGGGACAGTTGCAGGCCCTTGGCGTCGGAGCGGCGGATCACCAGGAACGCCGTACCGGCGGCGAAGTTGTCCTTGTAGGTGGAGTTGCCGGAGAAGACCTTGCGCCAATCGCCGCCGGTCTGGTCGCCCGACTCATCGAGCGACATCCAGTCCTGCGCGCCCGCCGGATCGGTTCCCAGGACCTCGCGAAGCCCGAGGGTCCCCGGATAGCCGTGATGGAACTGCCCGTCCAGCTTGTGACCGCTGCCGTAAGCGCCGAGCGGCCCCTCGCCAACGATCCCCAGGGCCTCGTAGAAATCCGATTCGTCGCGGCCCGCCGCGATCTTGCAGTTCACCGGCATATCGGAGTCGGTGTAGATCTCCGGCAGCACCTCGTCGTAGATCGAGTCGGCCACAAGCGAGACGCTGGTGATCGAGGAGCGGCCGAAGCCCCACGTGCCGGTCGAGTTGTCCTTGATCCGCACGCCCTGCGGCTCGGCCAGGATGCCGCCGAAGTAGCGCTTCATGCCGTGCGCCAAGCACCCGTTCGGCGTCTCGTAGCCCTTGTCGCAGGAGAACGGGCTGGCGCCGGGGAAGTGCGCCACGTCGAGGCCGCCCTGCTGCGAGTACGGGCACCCGAGGCCGTCGTCGAACTGCTTCCAGCAGGTGCGCGAGATGCGGCGGGTGGGATAGGGCAGGTTCAGCTCGTAGATGCCATCGGCCGCACGGACGCGGAACTCCGGCCCCGAGTCGAAGGACCAATCGACGATGTCTCCCTTCCAGAGATCCAGCTTGATGCCGGTGCCGACGTGGAACAGGCTGAACTCGATGGAGGCCCGGAACAGGTCCACGTCGTTGGCCAGGTCGCGCATGACCCGGTCGGCGTTGCCGAAGACGAACTGAGCCTCGTCGGCCTCGTTCCCGAGGGACTGGGAGATGCCGTCGAAGTCGACGAGGCGGGCCTGGTAGAGCTGGCCGCCGATGGTGCAGCGCCGGTCAGAGACGTGAATGGCTGGGTAGCCGGTTTCCAGGGACTGGATCTTGACCAGCGGGATGAGCTGCTGGACCTGCGAGAGAAGGGCCGCCGACAACTCGGAAGAGGGGAACCGGGAGACGGCGGCGTTCAGGGTGTAGCTTGGCGATGAAGTGGAGATCTCGACGAGCGTCACGCCCACCGAGCACACGAAGTCCGAGACCATCTCCCAGGAGAGCGGCTCGTTTTCGAAGCGACAGGCGTAGCGGGTCGTGCCGTTGCCATCTTCATTCGGCGCATCGTAGTAGAAGGCGCCGTAGGGTCCGTACTGACTCTCCCAGAAGTCCCGCAGCGCGATGCGCTCGGACTCGCGCATCCGGGATCGGCGCACGGTGAACCGCTTGGCGCCCGTGCCGAGCAGAAAGCGCTGTTCGATCTTGGCGTTGGCGCTCCCAAACCGGTGCACAACCACGTGGGGCGGCTGGGCCCGACCGTGCGGAAAGTCGGATACGATTGGGAAGACGCCGGAGACAGCGATTGCCGTCACCGGCACCCTGCCGATGAAATCGCTCATTGCGGCTGGTATTCAATATCGGTCAGGTTGGATGCGACCGTCGAAGGCTGGTCCAGAGAGCATCGCCGAACCCAACAATCAAAGGAGTGCCGGCGAATGGAAGTTAGTGGACCGGGCCCCCGAACGAAAAAAAGGGGGCTGCTGGGAAGCAGCCCCTTTTTTCTAAAATAGGGGACGCCCTATTGGGAACCCCCTTTGGATAGCTCTCGGACTCTCGTCCTGTCTATAATATAACCGCCCCAATGCCAAATGTCAACGCCCTTCCGGCCCTTCCGGGATACGACGGATACATCGCGGCGCGGGTTCTGGACTTTTTCGGCCCTACGACTCCATGGCAGCGCGGCCTCTGGTGCACTGGACTTGTTCTCACGCTCAAAGAACTCTTGGAAGCCAGCGAGGCCGTACGTGCAAGGGTGCTCCACGAAGAGGCTTTTGGGTACCTCGCTGCGCAAGCTGTCAAGCTTGTGGGCATTGACCCCGGGTCTGGCGACAAGCAGCAGAAGAAGCTTATCCAAAAGTGTCTGACAAAGGACTTGAGTTTCGGCGGGCTCGATTGGCTGACGGTTTCGAAGATCACCGAGGACATCGAGAGTCACTACCTTGATCGATGGGCCCGCGCACTAAGAGACCCAACGACTCGCCCAGACCCGGAACGAGCCGCCCGCTCAATCGCGGCGCACCTTCTGGACGCCGGATTCAGCTCTCAGTTTCTTCAACGCTGGTGGATCTACAACATTCGAAGAAAGGGCCACGATCCGATCGCGAAGCTCGTGGCAGCCGCGCACGGGCTGGCTCGTGAGAAGCCTCAGGCGTACAAGGTTCTGATCGTGTTCGCAGGAATCCCCCAAAGTCGGTCCAGCATGCCGCCTAGCTGGGTTGACGCTCCCAGCGTCTCCCAATGGCTTCGTAACAATGGGTTTAAGGCCAAGGGCGTCAGCCAGGACGGTGGCGTCTGGCTCGGGGTCAATGCCCGAGACCTTTGGGCAGCCGTCGAATCCGCGATGGAGACCGTCGACAGAGTCGCAGCCCGTGTCACCGTGGGTACGAACAGTCAACTCACGCCGCTTTCGAGGGCGTGGATCGAGGGACAGAAACGTCATTTTCATCTGGGACCGCGAAGGCGAGGCGTTGAGGTTCGCGCACTGTATCTGCAGGATCAGATCTACTCAGAACGGGTCACCGGCATAGTTGATGCCGCCATCGAGCTTTTGGCACCCCTGGCATCGAGTTCGCCAAGCGCGGCTGCTGCCGGAGGTTGGGCCGCGATTGAGGCCCTTCTCAGCGGGCCAGGCGACAGCGAGCGTGTAAGCGCTGGTGACCGGATGGCATCACTCGTGGCATGTTCGTTTCCCCGCGCGGAATTGACGCCTCTATCATACCGGGTTGAAGAACTTGGCGGTGAACTGGCGGCTCATCTGAAAAGTTGCACATCTAACCGCGACCGCGCGAAGCTCTTAGCCGAAGCAATTTACAGCGGAGCAGATCCGGCCTTCCGTAACGGCTCGGATACTGCCGCGTTCGAACGAATGCAGGAACTCGTAACAGACCCCACGCGCACGCTGCACGATATTGAAGCTGAAGCTGCTGCCTGTTTCCGGAGGCTATATCGCCACCGCAACATGGTCCTCCACTGGGGCAAAACTGACGCTGTTGCACTCCGAGCCAGCGTGAGGACCGCAGCACCGCTCGTCGGTGCCGGAATGGACCGAATCGCTCACGCGTGGTTCGTCGAAAAAACGAGTCCGCTTGAGCTTGCGGCAAGAGCGAGGCTCCGTCTCGAGACGACGATATCAGGTACCGCGTTCGTCGACCTGCTGGCTCATGGGGGCCCGACGTGAATTCTGCGGACGTTCCAGTGAGCTTGGGCATTCACTCTGCGAAGACGGCAGAGACAATGTTGGCGTCCGGCGCGGTCCAGCGATCGGCGGTCACCCGCTCCGGGCGCTGCGCGTTGTCCAACTCAAGGGCAGCAGCCGGGAGGTCCGACAAGGCTGCCACGGGGACTTCGCAAAGCGCCGGCGTGGCCGTTATCGGCGTCCATTGTTCTACAGACTGGGCCATGACCGCCTCCCCTCCATCGCCTCGAGCTTGATCTCGAATGGTATGCACGGGTCACACGCTGGATCGCCGCAGGTCACCGCCATGCATCGCAAGCAGAACGTCCACCGTGCTCCGCTCCCTCGGCGGCTCACGAAGTGGCCGCCGCAGTGCGGGCACTGGAGCGTATGGGCGACCTCCCGGCCGTCCACGATGAACGCCCCGTGCGCGATGCGCTCGAGTTTCTCGTCCGCCATTCGGCTACTCCTCGAACTGGATTGAGAACGCCTGGTCCCAGGCCGAGCTGACCTGCACCGGCAGGAAGGCGATACCGTTGCTCGCCGCAGCCGGCAGCACGATCTCCTTACCGTCCTTCGGCGCCCATCGAAACGTGGCCCGCATGTTCACCGGGATCTGCAGCAGGTAAGCATTGGCGGTCAGGGTGGGACCGACCGAGAAGGCCGCGAGGCCCGAGGTCGCCAGCGCCACCGGCTCGCCGGGGTCGAGAGCCTGCGGGGTAATCGACGAGCCGGGCGTGCCGGTGCTCGTGCAGCGCTGCACCAGGTAGCGCGCCGCGTTGTCGGCGGGGCCGGCCCCAGACCCGAACATCAGGTCGTAGATGCGCGGCCGGATGTTGGCCGTGGAGAGCAGTGTGACCAGCGGCAGGGTCGAGGACTGCGTGTTGGTTGCGTTGCCGTTGACGGGATAGTTCCGAGCCATCTGGAGTAAGCTCCTTTCAGTGGCCGATCAGGCCAGTTCAACAAGCTCGATTTGAAGATCCGAACGGGAGATACCCGTCTCCTGGGACCAGGCGCCCTCGAATCTCACGGTGTACCGGCCCTGGCTGGCCGCGCCGGCCGGGTCGTGCGAGAACGGCGGGTTCGTCTCGTACGGGTCGTAGAACAGGAACGGCTCCTGTGGGCCGCCCCGCGCGTCGCAAAAGTCGCGCAGTGCGGCCAGGGCCGCCGGGGCAAGTCTCTTTTCGACACGCCAGCGTTTCCTGCTTGCGTCCGCCAGCCGCCCGCGCTGCGACTCGCCGCCCCGGTACTCGGTGATGTGCACCGGGTACTCGCGCGCCTGCGCGAACGCAGTGGACAGACTGGCCGGCATCACCACCACCGGGGCGGCGTTCTGAACCGATCCGGGCATTTAGCTGGTGAGCGTTCCGGGACTGAGTTGCAGCGCCAGCATCTCCCGCCGGCCGGCGCTTGATCGTGTCGCGTCCATCGTGGCCGCTTGCACCACCCGAGGATTCTCCAGGACCGCCGGCACCACCTCGCCGCGCAGGGCGGCAGCGGCGGATTCGCCATTGATGCTGAGCTGCAAGGTGACGTTGCCGAGATCCACGCTGACTGGCTGCGGGCCCGCGCCGGCCGGGACGCCAGTCGCAATCCGGTCGAGAGCAGCGCTGCCGTTCTGGAAGGCCGGCTGCTGGAAGATGCCGCCGCCGATCTGGGCTAGCGAGACAGGCTGAACCCTGGCCGGCAGGCCGCCGATGCTCTGGCCGGTGCTCATCGCGTACAGCTCCATCAGGTCGCGCACCTGCTGGCTTCGGATCGCCATGTCGAGGTTCCCGCCGAAACCCTGCTTGGCCATATCCACGATCTGCTGAAGGACGTTCTTGTCGTGGATGTCAACACCGTAAGTCGCCTTGATCTTCTCCCGCGCCTTCTCGCGGGCGCCCTTAACGAACAGACGCACTATGCCGGCACCGAATCCGACCGCCGCGCCGATAAGAGCCCCAACTGGGCCTCCGAACTTGAATCCGATGAGCGCGCCGCCCGCCGTCGTTTCTGCCACGCCGAGCTTACCGCCACGTTGGAGGCCGTGAAGGAACAGCCCAGCCCCGGCAAATGCGGCCGCATCGGACGTCGCGAGCGCCGCCAGGTTGCCGGTGATCCCGCTCCGCGCGATGGCATGTCCCGGAGCAATCTGCACGGACTGGGAGCCGAAGCCAAAGAAGTCTTTCAAACCAGCCAAGCCCCCGAACCCCGTGAGGCCCGAAAGCGCAGAGCCGCCTATCGGCGCGCCGGAGAACGTCGAACGTCCCGCCCGGACTCGCCGGATGCCCGATCTGGCCGGGCACCACACCGCCGAACGCCGGAACGGCGCCCAAGCCAAAGAAGCCAGCGAGGCGATCCACGACACCGCCGCCGGAGGCCGCTACAACGGGGCCGCCGCCGAAGCCGCCGCTTGGCGAGACGCGCACCCCGTAGAGCAACTGCATCAGCATAGCGGCGACGCGGCTCGTTACCACTTCCTTGATCGCGGTGAGGATGGCCGTCTTCAGCGCGTTACCGATCGCAGAGAACACGGATTCGGAGCGCGTAAGCAGCGCATCGAAAACGCCCTCGGCGGAACGCTTCAGGCTGTCGAACCGATCGGCGCGAGCAAGCAGTCCGTCACGATCACGAATGGTGTGATCGAATGTACGCCAACACAGCTCGCCTTGAGCATTCGATCGAAACCCTGGAGTCGACCGTCCCGTGCTGACGCAAGCTGCGACAGCCTTACCAGTCTCGGGCGCGATCGAGGGCAGCTACCAATCATCCAAATTCGCTTTACCCGCGAAAACCGCCTTGGCATCCTGCCCGTGGCAACCACCGTAGAACAGCTCCGGGCAACTGCCGATAAAGCAATGGTCCTCGTCTGACCACTCCACCAACTTGACGTACTTGTCACCCTTGCTCATCGCTTCGACTCCTCAATCGCCAATCGTACCCCCCTCTCTTGGTAATGCAAAGCGTCATCTCGTTAATCCGGTTCGGTCGCCTCCGGGTCTGGCAGCCCGTGGCAGAAGTCCAAACCACCCCTTGCTGACGCGCGCGGCCCAAGTAGAATCAGCGCGTTACCGAGCCGCGACCGTAAGGGTGGACGCCCAACCCCCAGAACATCGCCCTCCCTTGCGGTCGCGGCGGTTCAGAGTTTCA
>Ga0247727_10010347_pt1 | contig 16559 bp, 17 predicted proteins | sample WisWelCaveWW1625_FD_202498 | JGI IMG/M metagenome (GOLD analysis project Ga0247727, IMG submission 202498) | Biofilm microbial communities from Wishing Well Cave, Virginia, United States - WW16-25 | ecosystem: Environmental > Aquatic > Deep subsurface > Groundwater > Cave microbial mat | place... | reverse complement strand
CACGGCGATCGTTTTTATTATTTCTGCGCGCAACATATCATTCTTTCGATAGTTTTGATTAGTTGCTGCGCGCAACAGACCATAAAATAAATAGTTTCAATGAGTCTTTGCACGCAAGGAACAGTCCCGGCTATAGTTTCCATGAGTCTTTGCACGCAAGAAACAGTACAGGATATAGTTTTCATGAGTCTTTGCACGCAAGGAACAGTCCAGGCTATAGTTTCCATGAGTCTTTGCACGCAAGGAACAGTCCAGGATATAGTTTCAACGAGTCTTTGCACGCAAAGAACAGTCATATTTATAGTTTATATGAGTCTTTGTACGCAGAGGACCATCCCGGCGATAGAATCCATGAGTTTGTGCGCGCAGAGGACTGTCTCGGCGATAGTCTTAATTGAGCTCTGCGCGCCGTAGATCGTCCTGGTGATAGTTTCCATGGATCTCTGTGCGCAGCAGATTGACTTCGTGATAGTTATAGTTGATGCGTGCGCGCAAAGGATTGCCATATAATAATTTATAGCACACTTAGCACGCCACCATCAAGTCCGGTTTGCGCTCGGTGGCCACGGCGAGTTCGTACACGATTCGATTTCCCTGCTTGCCACAGGCACGCGCGGCGCCGCAGTGACGTAGCGTGTAGGCAACACGCCGCGCGAACCACGCGGGTCTGCCGAGGTGCCGGGCAAGCACGTCGGTCGTGAACGACGAGGGCAGGCCCGCGGGCAGCAGACGGATCAGGTCGTCGGCCGTGTCGAGGCGGCGTCGCGCGATCACTTGGCCTAGAAGTCGATCAACGACGCGGAAATCGGGGCGACGAGACCGGCGGCGCCGCCGGCTCGGCTCACGCAGCTCTTCTTCGTCCACCAGAACGACTTCAACGGTCAGGTTCGGGTGTGGAAACACGCGGGTGAATCGCACGAGGTCGTTGAAGATGTCGAGCAGCGTGCCGCGTTTCGGACTTAACCGCCGAACGTCCCAGTCGCCGCCCGGCCGCGACCGGCGCAGCAGCAGCTTGCGGTGCGCGATCGGTTTCACCACGAGCACTCGGTGATCGCGCACAAGGTCGGCGATCTTGCGTGATATGGCGCCTAGCGGGCTGGCCTGAATCTCGACGACGAGGTCGCCGCGCAGCACATCCGCTCGGTAGCCGCGCACGGCCGCCTCGGTCCGAGAACCTGCGGACGCGTAGAGAGCCTTCAGCGAGCGGTGAAGTGACGTTTCCATTTAGTTTTCAGTGTTCAGTGTTCAGTTCCCAGCACTGAAGCTGAAAACTTCTATCGAATGAGCACCCGCGACCCTTCGCTCACCATGTCGAAGAGTTCTTCGACGTCCGGGTTCCGCATGCGAATGCAGCCGCGGCTGGATTTTTGTCCGATCGAGTCCGGCTCAATCGTGCCGTGGATGCCGTAGCCGTAGCCGAGACCGAGCCAGCGCGAGCCGAGCGGGTTCATCGGGTCGCCGCCGGAGTACGTTCGCCGGTCGAGGTCGTCGGGCCACTTCGTCGGCTTGATCTGTTTGTCCTTCACCGTGTTCAGTCCGGTCGGCGTCGGCGTGTCGTCTCGGCCGATGCCGATCGGAAACCGCCGCGCGTACTTGCCCCGCCTCAGCACGGTCAGCTCGAAGTCCGCTGGTTCGACGAGCACGTCGAACGGGCCGTTCACGAGTTTGAGCGTTTGGCCGCGTCGCAGCCGGCGCGGATCGGAAATGCCGTTCAGTCGCGCGATGAATTCCGGCGGCACGCGAAACGGCTTGGCGAGCTTCAGCAGCGTGTCGCCCGCCTCGACGTCGTACAGCTCGCCGTCGTCAAGAATCGTGCGCGACCGCATGATCTCGGCGGCGAGCGGATCGAGTTCCTCGACGAGCCGGCGACGCTGTTCCTTGGTGAGCCGGTGGCCGAGGTACGTCGTGGACAGGAGGTCGCGGGCCTCGACGAGTTGGCCCTGCGCTCGAAACGACCGGGCCTGCTTGATCGATGCCATCATTTGATCGTTCGTGAACCCGTCGCGCGGCGTGGCCGGAAAGCCGGCAATCGCTTTTTCGGGCAGAGCCGCGAGGGCGGAAGCCGGCGCGGCGGGAGTCGCGGCGAGCACGGCGTCGCGTGGCGGCGACTCGACCGCGGTGTTCTCGGTCTTGCGCGCTGGCGCGACCGTGCCGACGTGCTGCGCGGCCGATCGCAGCGTCGTGGTCGATACGTTCGTCGCCGACTCGTGCGGCGCCTGCTCGAGTGACGCGTGCGTCGAGTCGCGTCCGCGCATCGAAACTTGAATCGGACCCCAAATCACGAAGCCGCCCAATACCGCGGCAAAACCGCACAGAATTGCCAGCCCGCGCACCATCGTCACTCTCCGATCCGGTACTGGCCCGTGACGGCGCTCACGCGGCCCTTCATTCGTATCGGCACGCGGGGAGCGAGTCTGAATCGGCGAGCGACCGCCGCGTGCTTGAGATTTCCGTCCGGAATGGACGAAAGAAGGGCGGCTTGGCCAGGCGTTGGGGTACCTCGGCTGGTAGCGACCCCTGTGAGATTCCTTTCTCGCACACCTCGATCCGGACCGAGCCGGACGTGACGTCGGAACGTCCTTGTGCCGAACGTCGCAGGCCAAGCCGCCCTTGTACAATTCGCCGCGTATCAGCAAACGCGGCCACTAAAAAAGGCCGAGTCACGGCGCGCCGGCGACTCAGCCTCCATCATGATCTGCTTGAACCCAACCGATCGGCCCAATGGCGTCGTGGCTGAGTTTGCGTTTCAATCATTCTTCACCAATGAATCGGTTTGTGACGCAATTGCTGGGGCGGGAAAATACCGAGTTTGCACAATTTGTCAAGCGAAGCTTGTCGCATTGGTCGCCTCCAGGCCACCGTCGTTGATGTAGAATGCTCGCCATGAATCAGCAAGGCCCGTTCGTGCTCGCCGCTCGCGTCGTTATCACCGTGCTCGGCTGGACGTTTTTCTTCGTCTCGTCCGCGCTGCTCTTTCCCGTCGCGTTCGTTCTGTGGATTGTGACGTTGTCGTTTGACCGGAATTTGGTGGTCCAGCACTTGTTCACGTGTTGGTGGGCGGCACTCTACATCTGGTGCCACCCCGGCTGGCGGCTGCGCATTGAGGGACGCGACAAGCTACCGTGGCGCGGGGCGGCCGTGCTGGTCGCGAATCATCAATCGCAGGTGGACGCGCTGGTGGCGTTCGCGCTGTTTCGGCCGTTCAAGCCGGTGTCGAAGACGGTCGTGCAGCTCATTCCGTTCATCGGCTGGAACATGATGATGAACCGATACATCACGCTGTCGCGCGGCGAGCGCAAGAGCGTGGCGAAGATGGCGGACGATTGTCGCTACTGGCTGCGGCGCGGCATGCCCGTGATGATGTACCCGGAAGGGACGCGTTCGCCGGACGGCGAGATCAAGGAATTCAAGAACGGCGCGTTCACGCTGGCCGTCGAAGAAAACTGCCCCGTGATCCCGATCGTGATCGACGGCACGCGCGACGCGCTCGCTAAGAACAGCGGGTTGCTGAGCCTGCGGGCCGACGTGCGTGCCTGGGTGCTCGACCCGATTCGGCCGGACTCCGAGGAACTCGCGCCGGCCGGCAGCCATCCGCGCGATCGAGCCGCCGCGCTCAAGCAGCGCGTTCGCGAGACAATGATTCGGCACCTGGCTTCCGTGCGGTCCGGATCGTCGGAAATCGCGTCGCGAGTTACGGCGTGACACCGCCTGACTGCACCGCAGTTGTCATTCGGACAATCTGAAGCCTGGCGTACGTTCTGGCGACGAATCTCGGCGATCGACGCGCTCAATTCATCTGTTCGACCTTGCCGTACCTGTCCCACTTTCTGCCTGGCATCGGCCGGCCGAATCGGCCCTTGCGGCCCTGACGGCGAAGCCGCGTGCTGGGAAGCATGATCGGAGTGCGACGACGTTTACGTCCAGCCATGATGGTTGTCACCTCGTTCAGAAGAAACGATTCGATCCAAACGCCTTGCCGTTCCAGCCATACTTCAATGAGGGCGGTGGGATTCGAACCCACGACCATCGCATTAAAAGTGCGGTGCTCTACCGGGCTGAGCTACGCCCCCGCGCGGGTTGCCATTATAGGAATGGCTTCGGATGTCGCAAAGCGAATCGCGGGCGCGGCGCGGCGGCGAGAGCGGTCGGCGCCGCCTTGCGGGTGCATTGCCGTGGTCCTATAATCGCCGCTCCCCAGTGTTACTTGCCCCTGTTGCGGGGCCGTGTGAATCAAACCGAATCTGTCGAAAGGAGCAATCCCGTGTCTAGTCAAGAAAGACTCATTTGTTTGCCGAAGCAGTCGCTCGTCGCGGTTGTGGCCGCGTCGGCGCTGGCGGTTGTTGGGCTGGGACTCGCGGCGGCCGACGCACCAAAGGCGGGTTCCGCGGCCAGCGCGGCTGAGTTGGCGGCTGCCGCGGAAGAAGTGATCAAGGCGTTCGACGCCAAACTCGGCGATGAAGACGCCGCGCGAAAGGGCTCGATCCTCGCACTGCTCGCCAACGCCGTGGCCGAGGCCGAGGGCGAAGCGAAGTGGAAGTCAAACGCCCTGGCCGTGCGCGATGCCGCGATCGCGCTATCGAAGGGTGCCAAGAGTCAAGCGACTGTGGACAAGCAGGTGCGTGAGATCAAGGGGCTGATCCAAGGCGGCAAGGGAGCCGAAGGCAAGCCGATGAAGTACCTCGAAATCGCGTCGCTTGAACACGTAATGAAGGAAGTGAATGACATCAGTCGGCCGATGACGAAGAATCTGCGCGGGACGCTTTTCGCAAAAAACAAGGATCAGGTTGCCCGTGACGCTCAAGTGTGGGCGGTGCTCGCCGCCGTCGCATGCACTGACACAAAGTCCGCCGTCACCGCCAAGAAGCCGCAGGCGGATTTTGAAAAATACGCGGACGAATTTTTCAATAGCGCGAAGGGTCTGGCGGCCGCTGCGAAGAAGGGCGACCAGAGCGCGGCCAGCGAGGCGCACAAGGCCGTCCGCAAAGCGTGTGCGGACTGCCACGCGGTTTACCGGCCGGACATCGAGTAGGACTCGCGGATGCTAACCGTTGATCGCAAATCGCGGGTCGGCGAATGAATCGCCGATCCGCGGTCGTCTTTTGAATGCCGCAATTGGCGATCGGCAATTAGCAATTCCCTCACGGCTCCAGAACGATCTTGCCGAACTGCTCGCGCTCTTCCATGCGTCGTTGCGCCTCGCGCGTCTCTCGCAGCGGCATGACGCGATCGACGACCGGCCGTAGCGCGCGGCGCTCGACGAGCTTGACAACTTGCAGCAATTCGTCGCGACTGCCCATGTACGAGCCGGTCACGGTGAGCTGCCGGCTGAAGAAGAAACGCAGGTCGATGTTGACCTGCGGGCCGCTCGAAGCGCCGCACGTCACAAGCCGGCCGTTTCGAGCGAGACACCGGAGCGAGTCCGTCCAGACTGATTCGCCGACGTGCTCGAAGACGATGTCCACGCCGCGCTTGCCGGTGATCTTCATCACCTCGTCGGCGAAGTTCGTCTTGTTGTAGTTGATCGTGTAATCCGCGCCGAGTTCCTGTCCGAGCTTGAGCTTTGCGTCGCTGCCAGCCGTGGCGATCACGCGTGCGCCGGCCAGCTTCGCGATCTGGATTGCGGCCGAGCCGACGCCACTGCCGGCCGCCTGCACGAGCACGTCGTCGCCGGGCTTCAACCCGACGCGGCGGAACAGCATGTGCCACGCCGTGAGGAAAACGAGCGGCACGGCCGCCCACTCCGCGAACGACCACGCGTCGCTGATCGGAATCAAATCGCTCGCCCGCGCCTTCGTGAATTCCGCCAAGCCGCCCTGCGTTTGAAAACCGAAAACTTTGAACTCGTTGCACAGGCTGTCTTCGCCTCGCGAACACCACTCGCAGTTCCGACAACTCAGCGACGGCGAAATCATCACGCGCTGTCCTGCGTTGAAGCCGCGCACCGACCGGCCGAGCTTTGCGACCTCACCCGTCACGTCGCTGCCGCCGATGTGCGGCATCGGAATCTTCGGCGACAGGCCCTTGCGCAGCCACAGATCAAGATGATTCAGCGCACATGCCTTCACCTGAACTAGCACTTCGTCGTCGGCTAACTCCGGTTCCGGCAGATCCATTGGTTCGATCACGTCCACGTCGCCGGTTTTTGCAAATGCCATCGCGAGCATGTGAGATCCTTTCAAATTCGCTCATCCAAGTCCGAGCGGTCGCGTGAATCGGGCAGACGTTCGAGCGGCGCGGCCGGCGTGTCGTGTGCTTCAGGGTCGCCCGGCGCGGCCGGCGGCGAACCCGCTCGGCCCCACAACAGATAATGAAAACCCGCGAACACCGCGATGCCGGCCGCCGTCACCATTACCCACAGAAACAGGCCGAGGCTCACGAAGATCAAGAACAGCACGAACGAGCCGCCGAAGAGCAGCGACAGCGTCACGACCAGAAACGTCGCAAGCTGATCGCGCTCGCGCGCGGCTGGATCAACCGGTGGTAATGGGCGTTCGGGTTGCATGATGTCTCGAACTTATAGCAGCGAATCGATGCCGCGCCCAGCATCGCGCGATTCCGCGCGGATGGCCAACAGGCTAGAATAGGTTACCCAACAACTGTGCAACAAATCGGAGCACACTTCATGTCGAGCGACAAGCGGCGGTTTGGCTTCATCGGTTCGGGCAAGATGGCCGGCGCACTCATTCAAGGAATTCTCCGGGCCGGACTGGCCACGACGAAGACGGTCACGGCGAGCGACGTGGCCACGGACGCCCGCGACAAGCTGCGCAAGCAGGCCGACATTCGCGTCACCGAATCGAACGAAGAAGTCGTGAAGTCGAGCGACGTGATCGTGCTGGCGGTCTATCCGCAGATTGTGCTTAACGTGCTGCCGGAAATCGCACCGCTCGTGACCGACCAGCATCTCGTTGTATCGATCGCGGCCGGCATCACCACGAAACAACTGCTGGACGGACTCGCCGCGCCGCGGCGCGTGGTGCGCGTAATGCCGAACACGCCGGCGCTGGTCGGTGCCGGCGCGGCCGCGTACTGTTTGGCCGGCATGGCAACGGAGGCCGACAGCGCCTTTATGGCCGAATTTCTGGGTGTCGTCGGCCGCGGTTGGCAAGTCGACGAGCGACACTTGGACGCCGTGACGGGCCTATCCGGCAGCGGCCCGGCCTATGTGTTCACGATGATCGAGGCCCTTTCCGATGGCGGAGTGCGCATGGGCCTGCCGCGTGCCGTGGCCACGGCACTTGCGGCCCAGACCGTGTTCGGCGCGGCCAAGATGCTGCTCGATACCGGCCTGCACACCGGCTCGCTTAAAGATCAGGTTACCAGCCCCGGCGGCACGACGATCGCCGGCATACACGCGCTCGAACGCGGTGGCCTGCGCGCGGCGCTCATGAATGCCGTCGAGGCCGCGACGCTGCGATCGCAGGAGCTTGGCAGGAACTCGTGAACAAAATCGCCGGACCTGTTCAATTTGGCCGGGGCAGTTCTTAGAATGACCGCGTTGGGCGACAGGCCCGCTCGGGAATGAGCGGGCATTTTCGTTTGATGGAGCAACCAAGTGGCTACAGCAACTTCCGCCAATCCCGCCGCACACGCTCGCGAAGAGCTGATTCTCGTCGTCGATTTCGGCTCGCAGTACGCTCAGCTCATCGCGCGGCGCGTGCGCGAGCAGCACGTGTTTTGTCAGATCGTGCGAAGCGACATTTCGCCCGCGCGGGTGCGTGAACTGGGTGCGAAGGGATTGATTCTGTCCGGCGGGCCGGCAAGCGTCTACGAACCGGGGGCGCCGCGCTGCGATCCGATGCTCTTCGAGTTGGGAATCCCGGTGCTCGGCATTTGTTACGGAATGCAGCTTGTCTGCCACGCGCTGGGCGAGCGCGTGTCGCCCGGCAAGTCGCGTGAGTACGGTCGCACGGAATTGCGCGTCGTGGACGCCGGCGATTTGATGAATGACATGCCGCGCGAGACGACGGTCTGGATGAGCCACGGCGATCAGGTGCAAGGTCTTTCGCGCGATTTCGTACCGCTGGCGGCGACGCCGAACTGCCCGGTCGCGGCGGTGAAGCATCGCACGCGACCGGTTTGGGGCCTGCAATTCCACCCGGAAGTGAGCCACACGCCGCACGGCGCGACGATCCTGCGGAATTTTTTGTATCGCGCGTGCGGCTACCGCGGGCTGTGGCGAACGGAGTCGTTTATCGAGCAGACGATCGAGTCGGTGCGGCAGCGCGTGGGCCGGTCGCGCGTGATCTGCGGCCTGTCGGGCGGCGTCGATTCGTCGGTCGTCGCCGCTCTGCTCTACCGCGCGATCGGCGACCAACTCGCGTGCATCTTCGTGGACAACGGCCTGCTGAGAAAGGGCGAGGCGGAGACGGTGCGTGAGACGTTCGGCCGCCATTTCAAAACGGACTTGCACGTCGTGGACGCTCAAGAGCGATTTCTGTCGGCGCTCGCCGGCGTCGCGGATCCGCAAGAGAAGCGTCGCATCATCGGCCACGTGTTTATCGACGTGTTCAAGGACGAGGCACTTAGAATTCGCGATTCGCACTTTCTGGCCCAGGGCACGCTTTACCCCGACGTGATCGAAAGCGGCGGCGCGGTTGACGGCCCGGCCGCAACGATCAAGACGCATCACAACGTAGGCGGCCTGCCGGCAGAACTCGGTTTCGAGCTGGTCGAGCCGCTGCGCGACCTTTTCAAAGATGAAGTGCGAGCGGTCGGGTCTTCGCTCGGTTTGCCCAACGAAATCGTCTGGCGTCACCCGTTTCCCGGTCCGGGCCTGGCGGTCCGTTGCCTTGGCGCCGTGTCGCGCGAGCGGCTCGACGTGCTCCGCGAGGCCGACGCGATTTGGATCGACGAAATTCGCCGCGCGGGGCTGTATCGCGACGTCGCGCAGGCGTTCGCCGTGCTGCTGCCGGTCCAGTCCGTTGGCGTGATGGGCGATTTTCGCACCTACGAAAACGCACTTGCGCTCCGCGCGGTGCAGACCGACGACTTCATGACCGCCGACTGGGTCAAGCTGCCGCACGACCTGCTCGCGCACGTTTCGACTCGCATAACGAACGAAGTCCGCGGCGTGAACCGCGTCGTTTACGACATCAGCACGAAGCCGCCGAGCACGATCGAGTGGGAGTAGTGCGGGAGATTGGAATATCGAATGGCGACACTCCAGGCGATCGCATTAGGCATTCTGCAGGGACTCACGGAATTTCTGCCCGTTTCCAGTTCCGCTCATCTGATTATCGCGCCGTGGCTATTCCGCTGGACTGATCCCGTGATGGGCAGCCTGACGTTTGACGTGTCGTTGCACTTGGGCACGCTCGTCGCGTTGTTGGCGTTTTTTGCCGCCGACTGGGTGCGGTTGTTTCGCGCCGGTGTCGCGAGCATCGTGCAGCGGCGGATTGGCGACGACCCGGACCGGCGGCTTGCGTGGTACTTGGTGATCGGCAGCATTCCCGCGGGTGTGGTCGGTTTGCTGGCGGAGTCCAAGATCGAACAGCTTTTTCACGAGCCGAGTTCGGGCGAACGGCCGGGCGGGTTCCTGGTGATGGCCGCATTTCTGGCGATTGGCGGGCTGGCACTCTGGGCCGCGGACGTGTTCGGGCGACAGCGGCGGAGCGTCGAGCAACTCACGCTGTTTGACGTAATCGTGATTGGGCTAGTTCAGGCGCTGTCGATTTTTCCAGGCGTGTCGCGATCGGGGAGCACGATCATGGCGGGGCTAGCCCTGCGACTCGATCGGCCGGCGGCCGCGCGATTCTCGTTCCTGCTGTCGGCGCCGATCGTGCTGGCCGCCGGAATGAAGGGGTTATACAACGTCGCGCGGCAACTCGGCTCCGGCGATCTGACGCTGCCGGACCTGCAGGTGTTCGCGGTCGGCTTCGGCGCCTCGATGGTCAGCGGCTACATCAGCATCCAGTTCTTGCTGCGTTTTTTGCAGACGAATTCAACGGCGGTCTTTGCCATTTACCGGTGCGTGCTTGCCGGAGTGATCGTCTGGATCGCACTCGATCGCGGTTGATTCGTACGGCCGCTGATTCGTTCGCGTGCCGCCAGTAAGTCATGAGGATAGGCTGCGAGCTACATCCGCCGCCAGACCGACGCGCGTCACTCCTTCGGCAACGGCGTCGCGCCCTGCGCCGGCGTGCCTTTGCCATCCTGAACGTACTTCGCGCGCAGCCGTGCGTACGTGTCGGGAGTCACCTCGTCTGCCTCCGTGACTCCGCCTTGCACGGACTCGCGAAAATACTTCTCCAAGAATGGCCGGCACCAGCCACAGCCGGTCCCCGCGCCGCCGCACTCGCTGATCTGACTGGCGCGACGCGGCTGGTGAACGCGAATGAAGTTCAGGATCTTTCGCTTCGAGACGTGGAAGCAGTAACAGATTTCGTCGGCGAGTTGCATGGCTTCATCATCGTCGCGGCGCGGACTTGTGTCGAGAGCGCGTTGCGATGCGCTCAACCGCAAATGAGATTGAATTCAGGCAACGGCTGGAGTGTGTGCCGTGCAGGCTGGCAACTTAACGGTAAAGGTCGTGCCGCGGCCGACGAGGCTTTCCACGCGAATGCGGCCGTTATGCGCCTCGATGATGTCGCGGCACACGGCGAGGCCGAGGCCCGTGCCGCCGTTGCCCGTGTCGTCCGGACCGGACTTCGTCGTGAAGAACGGTTCGAAGATGCGGCGAAGCTGCTCGGCCGGGATGCCCGATCCCGTGTCGGCGATGATGACTTCAACCAGGTTCGTGTCGGCGTTCTCGCGCACCTCGATTCGCAGGTGGCCGCCCGGCGGCATGGCCTGGCGGGCGTTGATGACGAGGTTCAAGATGATCTGCTGAATTTGCGTGGCCGACACGACCGCGTGCGGCCGGCCGCGGAATCGCTTATCCAGTTTGATGCGATGTTTTTGCAGATCTTTTTCGACCAGCACGAGCACTTCGCCGACGAGCGTGACCATGTCGGTCGGCTTTCGTTCGTCGGTCTTCGCACGGGCGAAACCGAGCATGCCGCCGGTGATCTTCGCCGCCCGCTCGCTGGCCGCCAGGATTTTTTCCAGCGCCTTCGTCCGCGCCGCCGTGTCTTCGTTCTTCAGGCCAATCTTCGCGTAATTCAGGATCGTGGTCAGGATGTTGTTGAACTCGTGAGCGACGCTCGACGCCAGCTCCCCAAGGCTCGTCAGCCGCTGTGCCTGCATGAGCTGCCGGCGCAGGGATTCCAACTCGTCGCGCGTGTTCGTCGATTCGATTGCGTCGATCATCCGTGGCTCCTGATTATATTGGGCTTTGCTGGCCCGGCGCGCGGCCCGACCCCGGACTACATCTCTCGTTATCGGCGGCCGCGCGATTGATCTTCATGCATCCTGCCGGATCGGTATAATTCCGCCCGCTCCAGTTCAAGGATGAGAATTTGGAGAAGCCAGGATGCGTACTCTCGAACTGCTCGACTATCTGATCGAGCTTGCCCGCCGGCTGGGTTACGAAGTTCGCGAAGAGTGGCTGGACGGTTCCGGCGGCGGCGGCTGCTTGCTCAAAGGCCAACGAGTCCTCTTTGTAGACCAGTCGCTGCCGCCCACTGACCGCGTCGCTCAAGTCGCCCGCTCGCTCAAAGGCTCGGAGGAACTCGCAAGAATTTACGTGCTACCGGAGGCCCGAGTGTTGCTGGAATACGCAGCCTGAGAGTCGCCGCACGTGCACGAAGGAAGCGACGTAATCGCGCCACCCGCTAGTGATCGACTTCCACGTACAAGCCGTGCGTTTCGATGTAACACTCCACCGCACGCGGCACGAGGAACCGAACGCTCTGCCCGGCTGCCGCGCGGGCGCGGATGGCGCTCGATGAGATCCCGATGAGCGGAATTTCGACGATGTTGTGCTCGATGCGAGCGATGGCCGCGGTGCTGAGCACGGTGCGGAGAGACGCGAGGTCGGGGCGATTGGAGCCAGGGCGCGTGGCGACCACAATCGTCGCCAGTTCCGCGAGCCGCGCGGGCTGGTACCACAACGGCAGGTCGGCCAGGCTGTCGGAGCCAATCAGGAAAAACAGTTCTGCGTCCGGATGCTCGCGGGCGAGCGCAGCGATCGTGTCCACGCTGTAGCTCGGCCCGTCGCGGTCGATTTCGATCGACGACGCCGCGAATGACGGGTGCCCGGCGATCGCCAGTTCCACCATTTCCAGCCGCTGCTTGCCTGAAGTAATCTGTCGTTCGGTCTTGTGCGGCGGCTGCCCGGCCGGGATAAACAGCACGCGGTCCAGCCGGCACGCCTCGCGGCAGTGCTCGGCCAGGACCATGTGCCCCAGGTGAATCGGATCGAATGTGCCGCCGAAGATTCCGAGACGCATGAGAAGGAATTCCGAAATTCGAGATTCGAGACTCGAAACAAACCCGTTGCACGAGATTCAAAACGTCGGCTGGCGCAAGTTCGCCTCAGCGCGGGCGTGGTCAGTTTATGCCATTCAATTTTCGAGCGTTGAATTTGCTTCGGATTTCGTGCTTCGGATTTGGGATTTTGCGCGTCGTCTACCGTCCGAGCAAGTGCAACCGTGAATGCAACCGAGCAAAAATCACTGTTCGTCGCCGAGCCGGAGCCGACGCCGTGGGAAGCTGATGACGAGGCGGACAGGCTGTTTGTCGAGATCGTCTTCAACCGGCCCCTTGACGACGCCTTCACGTACGAAGTGCCGTATCCGCTGCGTGATCGAATTGGGCCGGGCAAGCGAGTCGTTTGTCCGTTTGGCCGCGGCAACGAGCGGCTGATCGGATACTGCGTCGGTGTCGTGGATCGCCCGGAGCGGAAGGGGATCAAAAAGCTCGCGAACGTGATTGACGACGAATCGCTGATCACGCCGGCCATGCTGGAGTTGGCCAGGTGGATCGCGCGGCATTATTGGTGCGCCTTCGGCCAGGCGCTCGACGCGGTGTTGCCGGCGAGCGTGAAGGCCGGTGTCGGTTCGCGCGAGGTCGAGGTAGTGTCGATCGCGGCGGCCGCGCGGGAGCAGCTCGCGTCGCTCAAGGTACCCGCGAAGCAGCGCCGCGTGCTCGAAGTGCTCGCGGCGTCGCCTGAGTTGATATCGCTGATCGAAGTAGCCCGTCTCGCGGGCTGCACAACGGGACCGATTCGCGCGTTGCAGCGACAGAAACTGATCGATTCGACGTTTCGCACCGTGACGCCGACCGAGCTTGACGCCGGCCCGGTCGAGCCGGGCGAGCGGCTCGATCTCAATCGAGACCAGCGTGCGGCGCTCGATCGCATCGCGACCAAGATTGCCGCGGCGGGCTTTCATGCGATGCTGCTCTTCGGCGTGACCGGCAGCGGCAAGACCGAAGTCTATTTGCAGGCCATCGAGCAGGTGGTCGCGGCGGGCCGGCAGGCGATCGTGCTCGTGCCGGAGATTAGTCTGACGCCGCAGACGATCCGCCGATTCCGCAGCCGCTTCCCGCGCGTCGCCGTGCTGCACAGTCACCTGGCCGACGCCGAGCGGCACGCGCAGTGGCGGCGCATCGCGTCGGGCGAGGCGCAAGTCGTCGTCGGCGCCCGCAGCGCGATCTTCGCGCCGACGCGGCAACTCGGATTGATCGTGATCGACGAAGAACACGAGGGCACGTTCAAGCAGGACATGACGCCGCGCTACCACGCCCGCGACGTCGCGTGGCGGCGGGCGGAACTCGAAGCCGTGCCGCTCTTGCTCGGCTCGGCCACGCCGTCGCTCGAGAGTTGGCGACGCACTCAGACCGGGCGCTGCGAGTTGCTCGAATTGCCCGATCGAGTCATGAATCGGCCGATGCCCGAAGTAACACTGATCGATCTGCGGCACGAGACGATCGCGCGCGGAAGGCGCGGCGCGCTCAGCGCTCCGCTCGAAAACGCCATGCGCCGCGCGCTCGAGGCCGGCGGCCAGGTGATTCTCCTCTTGAACCGCCGCGGCTTCTCGACACACATTCATTGCCTCAAGTGCGGGCACGTCGAGAAGTGCCGCCGCTGCGACATCTCGCTGGTTTTTCACCGCGACCGCTCAAAGGCGATTTGCCACTTTTGCGACTTGGAAGTGCCGCCGCCGGCGAAGTGCGCGAAGTGCGGCGACCCCGGCATGAATTTTCGCGGACTCGGCACCGAGCGGCTCGAACAGGAAGTGCGCACGCGATTTCCCGGCTTCGCGTGCCAGCGGATGGACACCGACACGATGCGCGGCCGCGGCAGCCACGAGCGCGTGCTGTCCGCGTTCCGCCGCGGCGAGGTGAAAATCCTGCTCGGCACGCAGATGATCGCCAAGGGACTCGACTTCCCCGGCGTTACGCTGGTGGGCGTCGTGAACGCCGACACCGCGCTGAACATTCCCGACTTCCGCGCGGCCGAGCGAACGTTTCAGCTTGTCGCGCAGGTGGCCGGCCGCACCGGTCGTGGCGAACACGGCGGTCGCGTGCTCGTGCAGACGTTCAGTCCCGGCAATCCGGCGATTCAAGCGGCCGCACAGCACGACTTCCTCGCGTTCGCCGCCGCGGAATTGCCGCACCGACGCGACCACGCCTACCCGCCGTTCGGCCAGATGGCCCGCATCATCGTCCGCAGCAAGAACGAATCAGCCGCCAAAGACCACTGCGCGGAACTGGCCGCGCGTCTCCAAGAAGTCGCGAAGACCGAAGCCGCCGGCCTTCGCGTGCTCGGCCCGGCACCCGCGCCGGTCATGCGCGTGCAAGACTACTTCCGCTTCCATCTGCAACTGCAATGGCCGGAAGAATTGCCGCTCGACGACTTTCTGCGCTCGACGATCGCCGCCGTTCCCACCATGCGCCACGTCGAGATTGCCGTGGACGTCGACCCGCTGGCGATGCTGTGACGAGACGAGACAATTCTAAGCCCATCAACGCGACGCCACGGGTCGTTCCGCCAAATCACTCGCGCCACCTGTTTAGAGGGCGCGATGTATCACCGTTCAACTTCTGCGCGATCGACGCCAGCAACAGCCGCTACCGGACTATCCGATTCACAACCGAACTCGCCTCGACGGGCACGCCGGTAGACAGCCTTTCAACCGCCAATTGCATCACTGCAACGGCCGCGCGCAGGTCTGAAATCGAGACTGACACTGCCGCAATGGCAAGTTACATCAATTAAACTGCATGCGACACTGCCGCAATGGCAGCTTACGATGCCACAATGGCAGTTTACACTTGAACGTTGGATAGAACGTGCCGCCGTGCTTTTCGACCGCTTCAAAGTTCGGGTTGCCGGCGTAGGCTTTGTCGGCGCTCACTTCGCTGATGCAGAACGTTCGGGCCGTCGTCTCAACCAGTTCGGGCACCTGCGGGCTGTCGCCGGATCGCTGTTCAAGAATCTGCACGGCGGTAATCACGTTCGTTTGCGTGCCGACAGCGATGTGCGCCTTGACCCAATCCGCTTTCGAGCGGATGCCGCCGTACTTTTCGTCGAACCAGCGCGTGAACCGGCTCGTGGCAAAGCCAGACGAATCGACCGCGAACGTCGTCTCGACTTCGCGAAGCGGCTTCGCGGCCGTTTCAATCATGCCTTTGCGAATGTCGGTTACTTCCGGGCGGTCGAACACATCCAACACGCTGTTGAAGTGCGGCAGGCGTGACAGGTAGCCAGCGTCAAACGCCTCTTGCAGTTCGCCGGAGAAGCGGCGGGCGCTCATCATGCTGTACACCTTTAGCACGGCCGCGAAGAGCGCGTCACGAAGCGGAATCGGCTTGCGCCCCCTGAGACTCTTGCTGCGTTCCGGTTCGGGAATCGTGCGGCAGAGTTCGGCGAGCAAGTCGAGAAAGTGGCGGCGCTCATTGACCTGCGCGGCGTTGTAGTTCGGCCAGTCTTGCTTGTAGGTTTTCCGCTCGGTCGTTTCGACCTCGACGGCTTCCGTGACGCGCAGCGTTTCGGTGACTGTGGCGGTGCCGTCCAGATTAAGTTCGCGTTGAATCACGTACTCGACCGCCCAATGGTGCTTGCACTTCACGTGGCGCTCTTCATGGTCCGGGCAACTGCAAAACGGCTTGGCCCCATCCGGCCGGACGATGTACTTACCGCTGCCCGTTTGCGACGGAACAAACCAAAGCCCTTGCAGCTTTTCTTCCAGCCGTGCCGTCGCCGCAATCTGAAGTCCCCGAAGTTGCCGTGCGTCCATTGGAGTCGCCTTTCGTTCGTTGTTTTCATCAACTCTCATCATGGACTTATTATAGCTATGTAAAGTCTTAGGTCAATACCTGATTCTCAAAAATCTTGGGGTTGACGGACGGTCTTTTCGTGGCCATAATCAGGCCATGAAGACTGGACGCCCGCCGAAACCGAAAAACAAGGTCCGGGTGAAGCCCCTGCGCATCCCGCTGAATGGCGAAGAACGAAAGGCCCTCGACCACGCGGCCAGCCGGAAAGGCTTGGCAACGGCTACGTGGGCGAGAATGGAGCTTCTCGGAATCGCCAAGGCGGGATTCTAGTCCCTAACCAAGCGAACTCTTGGTTGGTGGGCTGAGCTGTTTATTGAAAAACTCGAAATCCTTCGGCGTTTTCAGGCGTAGTTGAAGTGTGTGAACTTTCAACAGACCTGACCACGGAGGGATTT
>Ga0247727_10010346_pt1 | contig 16559 bp, 10 predicted proteins | sample WisWelCaveWW1625_FD_202498 | JGI IMG/M metagenome (GOLD analysis project Ga0247727, IMG submission 202498) | Biofilm microbial communities from Wishing Well Cave, Virginia, United States - WW16-25 | ecosystem: Environmental > Aquatic > Deep subsurface > Groundwater > Cave microbial mat | place... | reverse complement strand
TCGACCGAGGTGGAGGCGACGGCGGTCTGTTGCGCCCGTTTGACGACGAGCGGATCGATTTGACGTGGTCTGGCCATGCCTCCACTCTACCACTGTTCGTCTCATCTTGAAAGCGAATTAGAATTAGAGATAGACAGTAACAATCATCCTGTCGAAATGCAACGCAGCGGAGATGGAGGCCGGAGCGCAGGTTCCCCCGCCGGCGATCGTCTGACCGTACCAATGGCCTTGATTCCCCGCCGGCGAGCCGGCAGAATGCGCCGACTCATGAAAGTGCTGTTGCTCAGCGAAAAGCATTACGCGTTGCCCCACGATTGGGTTGCCTGTCTGCTGGCGCAAGCGGGAGTGCAACTGCATTGCGTGCTGCGGACCGGCTCGCCGGCGGTCCCGTTTTGGCGCGAGCACGGGCTGACGGTGGAAGAGTTGCCATGGCGCGGGCGGTTTGATGGCGCGTCACTGCGGCGACTGCGCGAGATTCTGCGAGAGTTTCAGCCGGACATCATCCACGCCTATACGGGCAAGACCGGTTGGCTGGCGATCTGGGCGCAGTGGCCGCGCAAACAGGCGAAACTGGTGTTCTATCGCGGCGCCACCCGCTATCCCTCGCGCTGGAGCCCGGCCGACTGGCTGCTGTTTTACAGCAACTGGGTGGATGCGTATGAGTGCAACTGCCAGGGCGTGGCCAAATCCCTCGTCAAGGGCGGCGTGCCATGTGACAAAGTCGCCATCGTCTATTACGGCCACCGCCTCGAATGGTACGCCAACGGCGCCGCGCCGGCGGCGCTGGCGCAGAAGTCGGCCGCGTGGCGGATCGGCACGGTTTGCAATTACCGCAAGTGCAAAGGGCTGGAGACCCTCGTGGATGCGGCGGACATGCTGGCGGCGCGCGGCGTGGATTTCGAGGTGGTGATCGTGGGCCGAGATGACCGGCAAGAATTGGCGCGATACGTTTCGCGCGCCCGCTGCCGCGACCGTGTCAAACTGACCGGGCCGATCCAAAATCCCTGGGGCGTGGTGCGGACGTTTGATTGCGCGGTCGTGCCATCCCTCACCGAGGGCTTGGCGAAAGCGGCGCTGGAGGCGTTGGGCTGCGGCGTGCCCGTTGTCGCCAGCGACGTGGGCGGCCTCCGCGAGATCATCGAGCACGACGTCAACGGCCTGCTGGTGCCGCCGGCCGCGCCGGCGCGGCTGGCGGATGCCATTGTGACCGTCCTTGAGGACCCGGCTCTGCGGGCGCGACTGACGGCCGGCGGGCGGCGAGTCCTGGAAACGAAATTCAGTATCGATACCACGCGCGACCGTCTCATGGCGTTGTATCACCGGGTCTTGGACGGCAGACCGCCCGGCGACGGCCTGCCGGAGCCCGGCTGTCCCGATCGGTCCCTGTGAACCCATCCCTTTCCACCAATGCCCCGCTGCCGCTGTCGGTGGCCATCATCACGCTGGATGAAGAGGACAATCTCCCACGTTGCCTGGAGAGCGTCCGGGACGTGGCCAGTGAGATTATCGTCATCGACTCCGGCTCGCGCGACAAGACCGCAGAGATCGTGCGCCGCGCCGGTGGCATTTTTGAGTTTCATCCCTGGGCCGAGCACGTGGCGCAGAAAAACATCGCGTTGCGTCGGTGTTCGCAGGCCTGGGTGTTGGCGTTGGACGCGGATGAGGCGCTGTCACCCGAATTGGCCGGTTCAATCCGCCAACTCTTCGCGGGTGGAGAGCCGTCACGGGCCGGCTACTGGGTGAACCGCCGCACGTATTACCTCGGCCGGTGGATCTGGCACGTGTGGTATCCCGAATGGCGGCTGCGCCTGGTGCGCAATGGCCGGGCGCAATGGGACGGACTCGACCCGCATGATAATCTGCGGGTGGATGGGCCGACGGACCGCTTGCACGGGGATTTGCTGCACTACTCCTTCGACGATTTTCATGACCACCTGCAACGCACGATCAAGTACGCCCGCATCGCCGCGGATTCCTACGCGCGCGCGGGCCGGAAGTGCCGTTGGTATCACCTGGTGATCTCGCCGTGGGCGGCGTTCTTCAAGCACCTGCTGCTCAAGCAAGCCTGGCGGGACGGCTGGCGCGGGTGGATCATCTGCGTCGTGAGCCTGTTCGGCACGTTCGCGAAGTACGCGTTCATGCTCGAAGCCGAACGCGCACAACGGGACTCGGACATCAAGGCATGAACATCGTCGTCGTGTGCTCCGACACCTTTCGGTACGACCATCTGGGGTTTCTCGGGCAGCAGGCGGTGCGGACTCCTCATCTGGACAAGCTGGCCAGCCAGAGCGCGGTGTTTTCCGACTTCTGGCTGTGCTCGTTTCCCACGTTGGTGAATCGGATCGAGGTCTTCACGGGCCGATACACCTTCCCGCTCTACAACTGGGGGCCGCTCCCGTATGAGTTCCCGGTGCTCGCGGAGGTTTTCGCGCACCACGGATTCACCACGGCGTTGATCACCGACAACCTTCATTTCTTCGAGGATCATTTCGGCTTCGAGCGCGGCTTCGACTTCGTGAAGAATGTGCCCGGCCAAGCGCAGGATCCGTTTCAGCCGGCCACCGCGCCGATGATCGACCTGCCGTGCGCCCCGGAAAAACTCGAACCGCCACCGCGCCGGCTCGATCGCTATCGCCGCAATGCCTGCTGGTACCAGCAGCAGGGTACGAACACCACCGCCACCGTTTTTCGGTCTGCCATCGAATGGCTCGCCACCCCCCCAAAAAACTTTTTCCTTTGGATTGACGCGTTTGATCCGCACGAACCGTGGGACGCGCCTGCAGAATTTCTCGAGCCATACCCGTGGAATCCGCACGCCGACACCGTCTTCTGGCCAAGAGCCGGCAACGCCGATCAGTATTCGCCCGCCGAGCTTGAAAACATGCGGAGTCTCTACCAGGCGGAGGTGACGCAAATCGACCGGTGGGTGGGCAACCTTCTCGGTGCCATGAACGAGCGTCACCTGCTCGAGACGACCGCGATCATCTTCTGCTCTGACCACGGCTACTACTTCGGCGAGCACGGATTGATCGGCAAACCGCTCCGCACCAAGGAGCCGGCGAAAATCTATGAGGAACTGGGACACCTCCCGCTGTTGTTGCGGCATCCGCAAGGTATCGCGGCCGGCCAGACGATCCCCGGCCTGACTCAGCCACCGGACCTATTCGCAACAGCCTTGGAGTTGGCGGGCATCGAACGGGTCGGCTGGGCGCAAGGCAATTCCCTCGTCCCACGATTGCAGGGAAAACCCGGCGCGCAGCGGTTCGCCGTCGGCGGCTGTCACCCGCACAAAGGGAGGATCGGTTGTCTGACCGTGCGGACGGATGAGTGGTGTCTCATCCATTCACCCGTCCAACGGCTCAGTGGCTCTGAACTCTTTCATCTGCCGGACGATCCGCGGCACACGCGCAACGTGATCGGCGACCACCCGCGGGTGGCGCAGGAGTTGTTTGGGCTGCTCCAGCAGTGGTTCGACGAGTTGCGCGTCCCCGCCGCGCGCCAGCAGCAGATGCTTTTCAACCGGCCGTTCCCCGTCTGGCACAGACTCCAGTACAAGCTGTGGCAGTACCAACGCCGCCGTCATTTCCGGAAGCATTTCCGGGCGTACGCGCGGCGGCAGCGGGCGCTATGAGGAGAGGAATTGCAGATCGTGCAGCCGCTTGTACAGCCCGTCCCGCTGGAGCAATTCGTCGTGCCGCCCCTTTTCCACGATGCGGCCCTGGTCCAGCACTACCACCTGGTCGGCATGGCGGACGGTGGACAGCCGGTGGGCAATGACAATCACCGTGCGGCCGCGCATCAGTTCCATCAAGGCCTTCTGTACCTGCTGCTCGCTCTCGGAATCCAGGGCGCTCGTGGCCTCGTCCAGCACCAGGATAGAGGGATTCTTCAGGATGGCCCGCGCCATCGCGAGGCGCTGCTGCTGGCCGCCGGAAAGATTCTGACCCCGGTCGCTGAGAACCGTCTCGTACTGTTGCGGCATGGCCATGATGAAGTCGTGGGCGTGCGCCCGCTCGGCGGCCTCGATGATCTCGGCGCGAGTCGCGTCCGGTCGGCCCAGCCCGATGTTGGCGGCCACGGTATCGGCAAACAGCAGCGTCTCTTGGGTAACCAGCCCGATCAGGTGACGCAGGGACGTCGTCTTGACCGCGCGCAGATCATGGCTATCAATCAACACCCGGCCCGCGGTCGGATCGTAGAACCGCAGTAACAAGTTCACGAGCGAGCTTTTGCCCGCACCGCTCGGCCCGACCAGGGCACAGACCGTACCGATGGGGATGGTGAGTTGGATGTCTTGCACGGCCGGCCGGTTTTCCGCGTACGCGAGGCGCACGTTCTCGAAACGAATTTCCTGGCGGAACCCGGTCAACTCCACCGCTTGCTCCGCCTCCCGCACCGCGGGCTGTTCATCCATCACCTGAAAGACGCGCTCGCAAGCGGCCAGGGCTTGCTGGCTTTGATGATGCAGGCGGGCCAATTTCTTGAGCGGTTCGTAGAGCATGTAGAATCCCGCGACGATGGCCAGGAAATCGGAAAACCGGGTTTGGGTCAGATAGGCGTAGAGCAGGGCCACCATGATCCCCACCGACGCGATCATCTCAATCAACGCCGACAGCAGTTCGCGCTGACTCTTGATTTTGATTTGGCGGCGGAACTGGCGGTCGATCACCTCCGCGAACCGGGCATTCAACCGCCCCTCCAACAGGTAGGCTTTGATGACCCGGACGTTGGTAAACGTCTCGTGCATGGCCCCCAGCACCTGCGCCGACAGGGTTCGTTCCTCCCGGCTGATCCGGCGCACCCGGCGGCCGAAGTAGGTGATCGGAATCAGGCAGATCGCTCCCAACAGCAGCGCCACGAGACTGAACCAGGGATTGATGTAGCCGATCACGCCGATGGCGGCCACCACGGTGACCGGCTGTTTGACAACATCCAGCGCCAACTCCACCATGGAATCGCGCATCGTCGCCGTGTCCACGTTGACGTATTGGATCAGGGAGGCCACGCGGGTGCGCACGAAGAAATCCATCGACATCCGCTGCAAGTGCTCGAACAACTGCAGCCGGAGGTCACGCAACGCGCGGGTGCTGGCCCACATGAGATAATAACTGTTCAGCATGCCGGCCCCGGCCCGCACGGCGAAGAAGGCCGGAATGGCCACGCAGGTGGCGGCGACCGCCCACGGTGATGGTTGGTCGCCGGACTCAAACAGCTTGTGAAAGACAATCTGGACCACCTTCGGAAAGCCGCCCGAGATGGCCCCGCAGATCACACCCGCGATCGCTCCGATGATGAGCCGGCCCTGGTACGGTTTCAAGTACCGCACCAATCGCCGCACCTGGGCCAGATCGGTCTTGGAGCTGATCGGACGTCGGGCCGGCGCGTCTGGCTCCCGCTCGCCCACTGTCTCCCCGCCGGGGTCGGGAGCCGCTGTGACCGTTGACATGGGATGATTAAGGCGCGCCACGACCACTCACGCAAGCGGAAACTCGAAAATCCGGGTGCGGTCTCCGGCAATCACCAGCTTACGGCGCGGTCTGCAATTCGAAATGGGTGCGTTTGTAGTAGGCGACAATGCCGCGGGCGCCGCGGTACTGCCTGGTGTCCAGGGTGGCGATCCTGACAAAATTCACTTCAGCCTGGTAGGTCTGACCCGGCAGGAGAGTGCTGGCGGCGACGACGGCCGAAGTGGAAACACCGGTCAACGCTCCCGTTTCTCCGATGTCGGGCGTGCTGAAGACCTCGTCCTCCGAACCATCCCGGATGATCACGCGCACGAAGTCGCTGGTCTTGCCGCCGCTGAACGCCAGCCACCGCAGCGTGAAGTTCGTGGAGGCATTCACGGCCTGAGCGTTCGACCAGTTCGACACCTGCGGCGCATTGGTGGGATAGCCATCGGTGAGGAAATAGAGCACGGGCATCCGGGTGCCGTCCACCAGGGCAACGATATCGAACACATAGCTGCCCACGCCATAGGCGGCGTCCAAGTCGTCTTTCGTGTCGAACTCTTCGTCGTAGGCGAATTGACCCGAACCGTCATTCGTCAACGCCCGCAACGCATTGTCCGGCAGGTACAATTGGGCCGTAAAGTTCGTGCCCTCGTCCACCCCCATGACGGCCGCGTCGAATTCGTACGGTGCATCCACATCCAGCACGGGCGCACCCGCCCCGGTCTGCTGGAAACACTGCCCCTTGGCGATCCAATAGGCCGCGACGTCGGTGGCCGTGAGCGGTCCTTTCACCTGGCTGGCACTTGAAAACTGGCAGGTGCCGAAGGGATCACCCGCGCTGAAGTTAATCGTGAGCTGTCCAGCCGCGTTCATCGTGCCGGTAAAGGTGCCCTCGAAGCCCGTCAAGAGATCGTAGAAGTCGCCGCTGACGCCGCCACTTGCATTCACCGTGCCGCCGAGGTCGGCGAACAGATCCTTGTCCGCACCCGTGGTGTCGATGGTCGCCCCAAACTCGTTGGCCTCCTGCCACCAAACGTCCACGACGCCGGTCTGGCCGAACGTCCCGTTTTCGGACGAGTCCTCACAGCCCGTCTGGATCAGCGAGCCGGTGACGTTGTACGTGCCGACAATGGCCGGCAACCGGGTCCCCGACGCCGATCCCGACAGCGCGCAGGTTTCGCCTGTATCGAATTGTCCGTTGAGCGTGAAGCTGAGTTGACCGGTGGCCGAGACCGTGCCCAGGATCGTGCCGGCTCCACTGCCGATCTCGTCGAACGTCAACACATCGTACGACGTGAACAGGAAGCTGTCCGTCACCTGCCCCTGTGAATTCACCGTGCCGGTCACGCTAATGTTCACGTCCACTTCGTCGTTACCAATCCAGCCTTCACCGCTGAACGCTCCGCCCACCTGGTCGGTGATCTCCAAGAACCCCGTCATGCTCATCACGCCATTGTTGGCCGCATTGCTGCAGGCCGATTGCGTCAACGAAGCCGAGAGGGAATAGTTGCCGCGCACGTCACGGGGACCGTTGATCGTCAGCACGGCGTTGCTTTGCGCGCCCCGCGTCGCTCCGCCGGTGGGATTGAGCAGCTTGAGGTTGACGGTTTCATTGGTTTCCAGCCAGTCGTCGTCTAGCACCGGCACGTTGACGATCTTGAACGTGTCACCGGCGTTGAACACGAGGTTCGTCTCGACCGCTTCGTAGTCCGCACTGGCGGTCGCCGTCCCGTTGCTCGTCACAACTGTCACCCCGACTCCGCTGGCCGTCCCGCCCGTGCGGTTGACACGGATCGTCGCCATCACCCCATCGGCCTCGTTGGTCGCGTAGCCCGCCGCGCTAAACGCCAAGGCCCCTCCCACATCATCATCCGTAATGGTCACGGTCGTGTTGCTCAACGCCCCGACTGTCGCCCCGCCCGTCGCGTTACTCAACAGCACCCGGAAGGTCTCGTTGGTCTCATCCAGCGTGTCTTGCAGGATCGGAATTGTCACGTTGGTGCTGGTCTGGCCAGCGTTGAAACTCAGCGTGTTTGTCACCGTGGTGTAGTCCAACCCGTTGGTCGCTGTCCCGTTCGCCGTCGCCACGCCCACCGTCACCCCGCTGGCCGTACCGCCGGTGCGACTCACGGTGACGCTCGCGACAGGCCCGGCCTCGGCCACTGTGCTGCTGGCGGCCGAGTATACCAACACCCCGCCGCTGTCATTGTCGATGATTGTCACCACGGCGTTGGTTCGCGGCCCCAACAACGCGCCGCTCCCCGCCGCATTGCTCAAGATCATGCTGAAGGTCTCATTCGTCTCATCCAGCGTGTCGTTGATCAGTGGCACGGTGACCGCGGCGTTCGTCGCCCCCGGCCCAATGACCACGACTCCCACGCGATTGCTGTAATCCAACCCCGCCACCGCCGAGCCGTTCGCCGTCGCGTACTGCACCGTGTTACTGCCCGTCGCCGGCCCGGTGCGTTGCACGGTGAGCGTCGCCGTCGCCCCGGCCTCGGTGTTCGAGTACGTGACCGCGCTGAACTGCAGCACCACCTCGTTGTCCACGATCGTCACCAGCCCGGTCCTGATCGTCCCCAGCACGGCGCCGCCGGTCGCATTCAAAAGTCTTAGCTGAAAAGTTTCCGGCCCCTCACCCGCTCCGTCATCCGCGATCAACACCTGAAATGGCCGGCTCGTCTGTCCGGCGGCGAAGACCACGGTGTTGCTCACCGCCGTGTAGTCGGACCCGGCCGTCGCGGTCACGTCCACCGTCATCAGGTCCACCGTCACATTGCTGGCCACGCCGAGCGTCCGGTTCACCGTGCCGGTAAGCATTCCGCCCGCTTCTCCGACACTGTAGCTGGCCGCGTTCAGTTGCAGTGTGCCACCTGCGTCGTCGTCGGTGATTGTCACCACCGTGTTGCTCAACGCCCCGACTGTCGCCCCGCCGGTCGCCCCGCTCAACGACACCCGGAAGGTTTCGTTGGTCTCATCCAACGCGTCCTGCGTCACGGGAATAGCGATCGTCTTGCTCGTCTGTCCGGTGACGAACGTCAACACCCCGGTCGTCGTCGTGTAATCCGCCGACGTTGCGAGGATGTCCGCCGTCGCAAACTGCACGGTGACGTTGCTCGCAGCCCCGCTGGTGCGGCTGACCACCACGTTGGCCACCGGTCCCGCTTCGCCCACCGTGTACCCGGCCGCCGAGAACGCCAGCACCCCGCCGCTGTCGTCATCCACGATCACCAGCGTCGCCGTATCGCGCGGCCCGAGCAAGGCGACACCCGTCGGATTCGACAGGGTCAATTGCGCCGTCTCGTTGGTTTCATCCAGCGGGTCGTTGACCAGCGGCACCGTGAACGTCCGGCTCGTCGCTCCCGCGGTGAAAATCAGGACTCCGTTCGTCCCCTTGTAATCCCCCGGCGCCACAGCCGTCCCATCGGCCGTCGTGTACTGCACGGTGTTGCTGCCTGTCGTCGGCCCGGTGCGCTGCACCGTGATCGTCGCCGCTGCCCCGGCCTCGGTGTTCGAGTAGGTCAGGGAGCTGAATTGCAGCACCACCTCGTTGTCCACGATCGTCACCAGGCCGGTCTTGACCGTCCCCAACACGGCGCCGCCGGTGGCATTCAACAGTTTGACCTGAAACGTTTCCGGCCCCTCACCCGCGCCGTCGTCCTGAATCGGGACCAGAAACGTTTGGAAAGTCTGGTTCGTCGCAAACGTCAGGCTGTTGCTCACCGCCGTGTAGTCGGCACCCGCCGTCGCGGTGCCGTTCGCGGTCACATAATCCACCGTCACCCCGCTGGCTGCGCCTCCCGTGCGGTTGACCCGAATCAGCACATTGGTGCTGGTCTCGTTGGTGGTGTACCCCGCGGCGCTAAACGCCAGCACCCCACCCACATCGTTGTCGGTGATCGTCAGCACGGCGCGCTCGCGCGGCCCCAGCACGGCCCCACCGGTGGGATCGCTGAGCGTGAGGTTCACCGTCTCGTTGGTCTCGTCGAGCGTGTCGTTGATGGAGGGAACGGTGAACGTGCGACTGGTGACACCCGACGGGAACGTGAGCGTGCCCACCGTGTTGGTGTAGTCCACATCGGCCGTGGCGTTCCCGCCGCTGGTCGCGTAGTTCACGGTCGCGGTGCCGGTCGAGCCGCCGCTGCGGGTGACTGTGATCAGCGCCGCCGGGCCGGCTTCGGGCAGGGTGTAGGTGGCGGCGCTGAATTGGAAGTTGCCGGCCACGGGGGTGGTGTCGTTGTCCAGAATGACGAGCACGGTGTTACTCGGCGCGCCCAGGCCGGTGCCGACGGGGTTGCTGAGCGCGAAGGTGACCGTCTCATTGGTTTCCACCTGCGCATCTTCCTCAATCACGATCTCAAACGTCTTGGCGCTTTCGCCCTGCGCGAAGGACAAAGTCTGGGGTGAGGCGGTGTAATCGCCGCCGGACAGCGCGCTGCCGCCGGTGATGCTCACGTCCACTTGCGCCGCGCCGGTGTTGCCGCCGCTGCGCACGACCGTGAGGTAGCCGGTATCCGTGTGCTCGTTGTTGGTGTAGGACGCCGAGGTGAACTTCACCGTGCCCGTGCCGGCCGTCACCCCGCTCATCGTGGTGAGATTGAATTCGCTGGCCTTGCCGAATGCCGCGTAGCCGGTCGCGCCGGGATAGACGCTGGTGTTGACGTTGACCAGCCGCACAAACTGCACGCGCCCCGTGTAATTGCTGCCCGCGCCGAGGGTGTTGGCCGGGATGACGAGCGCGGTGTCGCCGCCGTGAAAGCCATCCTCAGGATGGGGCGGCGTGTCCAGGATGAGGTCACCGGCGGCATTGAAAATATCCACCTGAATGAGGTCGGTGGTCCGGCCGCCCACAAAGGCGCCCCAGGTCAGAATGAATTCCGCATCGGCTTTCACCTGCTGGGCCGCCTCCCAGTTGCTGATGTGCGGCGTGTTGGGATAAGCGTCGGCCGGCAGGTTCAGCGTCGGACTGTTCGATCCGTCATTGACGGCGCGAATGGTGAACTGGTAGTTGCCGCTGCTGAAAACCCCATCCAACCCGCCCTTCGACGTGAAGCCCTGCTCCAATTCAAAGCTGTCGGTGGCGGTGTTCGACAACGTGCGCGTGGCCGTACTCGGCAGGCGTAGTGTCACCCCGGTCACCACCCCGGCCGCCGTCGCGTCCAGATTGGCGTTGAAGAAGAACGAGGTCGTCCCGTTGACCACCAGCGCCGAAGTGTTGGTCTGACGGAAATCCTGGCTTTTCATCACGCCAAACGTCTCCACATCCGCTGCGTCCGCCTGCAGGACCAGGGAAAACGAAACGCTCAACATGACTCCCACAGCGACTCCGAAAAGTGCGAGTACAAGGATGGCTTGACGTGAAGAATCCCTCATTTGCTTTAAACTCCTATGCCCAGCATGTATTGATTTCTGCCGCAACTCTTGTACCGCGACCCCCGTCGGGAGTCAAGGAACCACAGGAAATTTGGTGCCAGGGGCGAGAGTCGAACTCGCGACCAACCCCGAAAGCTTTCGGGGCTGCTCGACTCCGCCAGCCACCGATCACCGCAATAAATTGGTGCCAGGGGCGAGAGTCGAACTCGCGACCAAGGGCTTATGAGTCCCCTGCTCTACCACTGAGCTACCCTGGCATCCAAGTTTGTACCAATTGCTCCTTCACGACTCGCGACCAACCCCGAAGGCTTTCGGGGCTGAGCTATCCGCCTGCGGCGGACAAGCCCTGGCACCGGAAAAGCGGCGTAAGATTAGCCGGCAGTCTTTAAATTTCAACCGTCAATTTCCCGAGAGTTCCTTCCCGCGCTTCGTTGCCGCCGTAATCGCTTCCCGAAAAATCTCCATCAACTTGCGCTCGGTCATTACTTTCAGCGCGGCTTCCGTCGTGCCGCCGGGCGAGGTCACTTTCTGACGCAGCATCGCCGGCGCGTCGCTCGATTCGATAAGCAACTTGCCGGCGCCATAAATTGTCTGCAGCGCCAGCTTGGCGGCGACCTCGCGCGTCAACCCGGCTTTGACTCCCGCGTCGATCATCGCTTCCGCCACATAAAAGATATAGGCGGGTCCGTTGCCGCTGAGCGCGGTGACAGCATCGATCAAACGCTCCTCAACCCGCACCGTGATCCCGACCGCACCCAGAATTGCTTCCGCCGTGGCCAGATCCTCCTCGGTCGCATGCGCCCCCTTGCACAACGCCGCCGCGCCCGCGCCGACCAGCGCCGGAGTGTTGGGCATCACGCGCACCACGCGCGCTTTCGCTCCAAGCTCCTGCTCGATGCGCGCCGTCGTCACACCGGCCGCGATGCTGATGATCAAGGATCGATTCGGGAGGCTCCGCAACGCCTCGCTCATCTGCTGCGGTTTCACCGCGAGCACCAGAATGTCAGCCTCCGGCGCGGTCGCGGTCGTGCGGATGCGGAACGTCTTCTTCAAAAACTCCAGCCGGTCAGGCCGCACGTCCATCGCGATGATGTGCTGTGGCTTAACCGTGCCAGCCGCGAGCAAGCCGCGGATGAGCGCCTCGCCCATGTTGCCGGCACCAACAAAAGCGATGGTCTTGTCCTTGAGATTCATCGTGCTCGTCCTCGTCGTCGTTCTCGTACTCGGTCGTTCAATCGGCCAGCGGCTCGGCGGGAGCCTCGCCCTCCGAGTTCGAGCGGTGTCGCTCTCCAAAAATGGCGGTGCCGATGCGGACCATTGTCGCGCCTTCCTCGATGGCGATTTCGAAATCGTGGGTCATGCCCATCGAGAGTTCCGGCAGGCTGAGTTGGTCACGTAGTCCGCGCAGTTGCCGGAAGTAGGGACGGACTTGTTCCGGCTCTTCGCAGAACGGGGCGATGGTCATCAGGCCGCGGACTTCGAGTCGGGGCAGTTTGTTGATCTCGGCCAGCGCGGGTTCCGCATCGCCGGGTTGGAGGCCGAACTTGCTCGCTTCGCCGGCGACGTTGACCTCCAGCAAGATCGGCTGGGTCTTGCCGGCCTGGTCGGCCCATTTGTTCAACTCGGTGGCGAGTTTGACGCTATCGACGGAGTGAATCAATTCAAACAACGCCACGGCGTCGCGGGCTTTGTTGCTCTGCAAATGGCCGACCATGTGCCAGTGGGCGCGGCTCGAGACGAGCGGGATTTTGGCTTTGGCTTCTTGCACTTTGTTTTCGCCAAAAACAGTCAGCCCGGCAACCAACGCTTCTTCCACGCGCTCGGGTGCAACCGTTTTGGTGACGGCGATGAGCTGGACGCTGGCCGGGTCGCGACCGGCTCGACCGGCGGCGGCGGCGATGCGGGCGCGGACGGACGCGAGGTGTTGGGTTGCCGACTCCACGACTGATTGTATTCAAAAATCTTCCCCGACCGCAAGACGCGGTATAGAGTGTCGTCGCGATGAGGCTGATCCAGGTGTTGTGCATGGTGCTGACGCAACTGAGCGTTGGCAGCCTGCTGCTGACCAGTCTGTTGTCCACGCGGGAGATTCGGCTCAGTTTTTTCACCTTCAACAGTCTGCTGAGCGCGATTCTGGCGGGGATCGCGCTGGTGTTGACGAAATTCCTGCTGCACGCGGCGTGGTCGGACGTGCGATGGCTGGGGTTGACGATCGTCGGGGCGACGGTGGCGTGGGGATGTTTTCGGCTGGATCGCGACGTGGTGGGGCGGTTGATGCTGATTGTGTCGGCGCTGTTGGGCTTGGTGTTCGGCGTGTTGCCGTTGGCTGATCGGATGCTGGGGCTGCGCGGGATCGCGACGACGGCGCCCTATTTTTTCGATGCGGGCGTCCTGAGCGGCACGCTGTTGCTCGGCGCGACCAACGTCAGCATGATTCTCGGCCATTGGTATCTGTTGATGCGCCGGTTGTCCTTTGAGTACCTGCTGCGGTTCACGCAAATCCTGCTCGGCGCAGTCGCGCTGCGCCTTGTGGTGATGCTGGCGGTGCTCACGCAACTGGAACGCTACGATCTCGCCCTCGCGAGTTCGATGCTGCCCGGACTGTGGTCGGCCGGCGGCAATTTGCTGTTCTTTGCTCTGCGTTTGTTGTTTGGTTTGGCGCTGCCGCTGGTGCTCGGGCTGGCCGTGCTGCGCTGCGTGGAGGCGAAGGCGAATCAGGCCGCAACCGGTTTGCTGTACGTGTGCGAGATCAGCGTGCTGTTCGGCGAATTGTTCGCCGCGTATCTGCTGGTGTGACAGCCTTGCGCGCAGCGCGGCGCGTGTGCTAGTGTTCGCGCCGGGAAAAACCGTCGGGACGTAGCTCAGCTTGGCTAGAGCACTTGCATGGGGTGCAAGGGGTCGTGGGTTCAAATCCCGCCGTCCCGACCATTTTCTGTAGCCGCGGGCCTTCGCCGCGCCGAAGTGGCTTCGGCCACGCAGGCGGGCGATGACCGCGGCGGGAGACAATCATGGACCCGCTACTCAAACTTCTCGAAGAGCACGCCCTGCGCGCGCCCGAAGATCTCGCGAAGATGCTCAACCTGCCGGCCGCCGAGGTGCAGCGGCGCATCAAACAATACGAGGACGACAAGATCATCCTCGGCTACAAGGCGGTGATCAACGACGACAAAGTGGATAGCGATCTCGTCAAAGCCGTCATCGAGGTCCGCATCCAGCCGGAGCGCGAAGGCGGTTTCGACCGCATCGCCCAACGCATCGCCAAGTTCGACGAAGTCACTTCCCTCTTTCTGATGTCCGGCGCGTACGACCTACTCATCTTTGTTGAGGGCCACTCGCTCCGTGAGGTCGCGCAATTCGTCGCCGAGAAACTGGCCACCCTCCCCGGCGTCAACAGTACCGCCACCCATTTCATGCTCCGCACCTACAAAGAGCAAGGCGTGCTGATGGAAGGCGGCGAGGAATTCGAGCGGCTGAAGGTCAGTCCGTAGATTCACGCACACGGTGTTTTGGTGGGAGCGGCGTCCCCGCCGCGACCGGCCCGTGGAGATCGCGGCGGGGACGCCGCTCCCACCAGAGGATTTCGCGCCGGCCCGCCAGAGAGTGTTTGCCCTGCCGGCAGGGCTTCGGTATTCTCTCGCGCGGTCGCGCATGGACAACACTGCTGACGGGAAAATCACTGACAAGCGCACCCTGCGGCGGGTGATTTTTGCGTCGTCGCTAGGAACGTTGTTCGAGTGGTACGATTTTTATCTGTACGGGAGTCTGGCGGTGTTTTTCGGGAGCAAGTTCTTCCCACCCGGCAATGAGTCCGCACAGTTGCTGGCCAGTCTCGCGACGTTCGGGGCGGGGTTTGGGGTGCGGCCGCTGGGCGCGCTGGTCTTTGGCCACATCGGCGATCTGATCGGTCGCAAGTACACGTTTCTGATGACGATGGCGACGATGGGGATTGCCACGGCCTTGGTGGGCTTTCTCCCGACGTATGAGCAGTGGGGCTTGGCCGCGACGGTGATTCTGGTGTTACTGCGGTTGCTTCAGGGGCTGGCACTGGGTGGAGAATACGGCGGGGCGGCAACGTATGTCGCCGAGCACGTGCCGGATGACCGCCGCGGCTACTACACCAGTTACATCCAAACCACGGCCACGTTGGGCTTCTTTCTCAGCATGGGGGTGATCGGAACGACACGGCTGCTGTGGGGCGAGACGGCCTTCAAAGCCGGCGGCGGGTCCGGACTATTCGCGATGGCTGGCTGGCGGATTCCGTTTCTGCTCTCCTTCTTGCTGTTGGCGGTCAGTCTTTATATCCGGCTGAAAATGCAGGAAAGCCCGCTGTTCACGAAGCTCAAGAGTGGGGGCAAGGTGTCCGCCAACCCGCTGAAGGAAAGTTTTACCAACCCGGTAAACTTGCGTTATGTGTTGCTGGCGTTGTTTGGCGCGACGGCCGGGCAGGGCGTGGTGTGGTACACTGGACAGTTTTACGCGCTCACGTTTCTCCAGACGACGCTCAAGATTCATTGGCTGCCGGCGTATTTGATCATTTCCATCGCGTTGGCTCTGGGCACGCCGTTGTTTCTGTTCTTTGGCCATTTGTCCGACCGGATTGGCCGCAAGAAAATCATGCTGGCGGGTTGCCTGCTGGCGGCGGCAACGTATGTGCCAATTTACATGGCCATGAAACAGTTCACACCCGTCCTCGCCACGGGTCAGACGGCGGTGCTGTGGGCGGACTTTCCGGTCTTCAATCTCGCCATGCTCGTGGCGCTGGTGCTCATCCAAATCGTGTACGTCACGATGGTGTACGGACCGATCGCGGCGTTCCTGGTGGAATTGTTCCCGACCAACATCCGCTACACGTCCATGTCCCTGCCCTATCACTTGGGGAATGGTTGGTTTGGCGGTTTTCTCCCACTGATCGCCACCGCAGTCGCCGCCTCGGCCACCACGCGGGAAGCATTCGGCGACGGCGCGATTTACGCCGGCTTGATTTATCCCATCGCCATCGCGCTGATCACGCTGGTGGTCGGCGGATTGTTCATCAAGGAAACGCGAGGGCACAAGATCGACACCGCGTTCCACACGCACGGCGAGAAGTTGGAGCCGTTCGACTGGGCCGTCGTGCTCATCTCACTGGCGCTGGGATTCATCGTCCTGTTTGCCGCTGGGCAGGGTTTCTGGTACTCGCTCGTCGGTGCCGCCGGCATCTTTGCCCTGCCGACGATCTTCTTCCGCTTGGAATGTCGGCGCTGGAACGCGATTGGTGCCGTGCTGGTCTGCGTGGCCGTCACCACCGCCATCTCCTGGTTTGTTTATCCGCACTTCGTGGCGCTCGGAGGGATTGCCAAGTTTTTCGCGTTCACGCTCGTCTTGGGGATCTATACCGTGCTCCTGGCCATCGCGTTTTATCTGCTCCGGCCCAAGCCGGAGTCGGCGCGCGCATCGCCGGCAAAGCACTGATATTCCAAGAGCGCGTGGGTGCCCAGTCGCATGTACCGCAGCCGTCCCCGGCTGCGAGTTTGGCCGGCGTCCCGCCGCCAGACCGCCGCACCGAGACGGTGCGTGAACTCGCAGCCGGGGACGGCTGCGGCACGGGGCCATGCCGCTCCTATCGGTGTCGCCGGGTGTGACTGGAAGTGGCGGTCAGTTACGGGTGAGTTCGGAAGTGAGCCAGTAGCGGTCCCACAGGTGGTTGGCCCGTGCAGCGCGCAGTCCCAGCATCGCTTCCGCGTGCGGTTCGGTCCA
>Ga0247727_10010345_pt1 | contig 16561 bp, 12 predicted proteins | sample WisWelCaveWW1625_FD_202498 | JGI IMG/M metagenome (GOLD analysis project Ga0247727, IMG submission 202498) | Biofilm microbial communities from Wishing Well Cave, Virginia, United States - WW16-25 | ecosystem: Environmental > Aquatic > Deep subsurface > Groundwater > Cave microbial mat | place... | reverse complement strand
GCGCTCACTACAATACACGCGATGCAGTCCGAAGCGCCCGGGATGAACACGACGGAGGAAAAGAAGGCGGCGCGGATAGGCGGCTCCATGAAAGAGGAGACGCGCTATCTCGGGCGCGTGCTGGGCCGGGTGCTGCGCGACCAGATCGGCATCGAGGGTTACGAGCGCATCGAGCGCATCCGGCAGGAAGCGGTGGGGTTTCGCCGCGCCGGAAGCGGCGAAGCGCAGGCGGTGCGCGCGAGGCTCGAGGCCCAGCTCAACGCCCTCACCCCCGACCAGACTCTGGACGTGGTGCGCGCCTTCAGCTATTTCCTGCATCTCCTGAACGTCGCCGAGGACCGCCAGACCAACCGGCTCGCCCTGGAGCGCGAACGCCGGAGCGCGGAGCCTGAACCCGGCAATTTCGCCTTTGCGCTCGCGAAGCTGCGTGCCGGCGGCGTGGGCGAAGCCGAGCTCGACGAATGGCTTTCGCGCGCCATGGTCGTGCCGGTGCTCACCGCGCACCCGACCGAAGTTCAGCGCCAGAGCATCCTGGATTGCGAACGCGGCATTGCCGCCGCGATGTCGCAACTGGAGGATGAACGGCTGCCTGCGGCCCAGCGGGCGCGCATCGAAGCGCGCCTGCACGCCCGCGTCCTCACCCTCTGGCAGACCGCGATGATCCGGCTCGCCCGGCTGCGCGTCATCGACGAGATCGAGAACGCGCTCTCCTTTTACCGGCTGACGTTCCTTGCCGAGGTGCCGCGCCTGTATGAGGAAATGGAGACGGCGCTCGGCGGCAGACCCCTGCCGGTGCTGCTGCGGATCGGTTCCTGGATCGGCGGCGACCGCGACGGCAATCCGTTCGTCACCGCCGAAGTGCTGCGCGAAGCGGTGACGCGCCAGGCCCGCACCGCTTTCGCCCACTATCTGGGGGAGGTGCATGCCCTGGGCGCTGAACTCTCCATGTCACTGCGCCTGCTGGATCCGACGGCAGCGCTGCTCGGCCTGGCGCTCGCCGCCCGCGACCCGTCAAAGCACCGCGAGGATGAGCCCTACCGCCAGGCGCTGTCTGGCATCTATTCCCGCCTGGCCGCCACCGCCAACGCGCGCACCGGCTTCGTGCCCCCGCGCGAACCGCATCGCGCGGCCGAGCCCTATCTCGATGAAGCCGCGTTCGCCGCCGATCTGCAAGTCATCGCCGATTCGCTCGCCAGCCACGGCGCGTCGCAACTGGCTGCAGTTCGACTCAAACCGCTGCAGCGCGCCCGACACGTGTTCGGCTTTCATCTCGCCGCGATCGACCTGCGACAGAACGCGGACGTGCACGAAGCGGTGGTGGCGGAACTTCTTTCCGCCGTAGGCGTGCACTCCGGCTATCTAGCGCTGGATGAGCCGGCGCGCGTGGCGCTGCTCGAGCGCGAACTCGCGACGCCGCGGCCGCTCGTTTCCCCGCATCTCGCTTACGGCGAAACGACGCAAAGCGAACTGGCCATCCTGCGCGCTGCCGCGGAACTGCATGCCCTCTACGGCCCGGCCGCGCTGCCGCACTACATCATCTCCAAGGCGGCAAGCGTGTCCGACCTGCTGGAGGTGGCGCTGCTCCTCAAGGAAGTGGGCCTGTTCACGCTGGACAGGGGCCTCGCGCTGGATATCGTCCCGCTCTTCGAGACCATCGCGGACCTGGAGAATGCGCGCGGCGTGATGCGCGCCGCCTTCGCCCTGCCCGCCTACCGCGGCTGGGTCGCGGGCCGCGGTGAGGTGCAGGAAGTGATGCTCGGCTATTCCGACAGCAACAAGGACGGCGGCTACCTGACCGCCAATTGGGCGCTGCACAAGGCGCAGCGCGCCCTGGTCGACGTGCACCGCGAGGCAGGCGTGCGCCTGCGCCTGTTCCATGGCCGCGGCGGCACGGTCGGGCGTGGCGGCGGCCCGAGCTACGACGCGATCCGCGCCCAGCCCAGGGGCGCCGTGGACGGCGCCATCCGCCTCACCGAGCAGGGCGAGATCATCGGCAGCAAATACGCCGACCGCGACGTCGGACGGCGCAACCTCGAAACGCTGGTTGCCGCGACGCTCGAGGCGAGTTTCGCGGGCGCCGGGCCGAGCGAGGGGGACAGCCGTTTCGATCCGGTCATGGAATCGCTCTCGGATCGTTCCTACGCCGCCTACCGCTCGCTCGTCTACGAAACGCCGGGCTTCGCCGACTACTTCCAGGCCTCCACCCCGATCGCGGAACTAGCCGAGCTGAACATCGGCAGCCGCCCCGCCTCGCGCACTGCATCGCAGCGCATCGAGGACCTGCGCGCAATCCCCTGGGTGTTCAGCTGGAGCCTGTGCCGCCTCATGCTGCCCGGGTGGTTCGGCTTCGGCACGGCGGTGGAAGCCTGGTGCGCGGAGCGGCCCGACGGCATGACAGTCTTGCGCGAGATGGTCCGCGAGTGGCTTTTTTTCCGCACCGTCACGGCGAACATGGAGATGGTGCTCGCCAAGAGCGACCTCGCCGTGGCCTCGCGCTATGCCGAACTGGTGCCCGACGCAGCCCTGCGCGAAGCCGTATTCGGGCGCATACGCGACGAATGGCAGCGCACGGTGCGGGCGGTGCAGGCGATCACCGGGCACGATTCGCTCCTCGCGGACAACCCCGCCCTCGCCCGTTCGATCCGCGACCGCCTGCCCTACCTCGATCCGCTCAACCACCTCCAGGTGGAACTTCTGCACCGCCACCGCAGCGGTCAGACCGACGACCGAGTCAGGCGCGGCATCCACCTCGCTATCAACGGCATCGCCGCCGGGCTGCGCAACAGCGGTTAGTCCGGCAAATTGATTTTCTCCAGCTAAACGACTATAAGTCACTGTTTCTATGTAATTGTGTTCATTTCCTAATCGGTCAGTAGGGCTTGCATATGTCAGTAAAATAGTATATTTTGCTGACATGAAAACCGCAGAAGCCATCAAGAGACGGGTCGCACAACTCCCTCTTGGGGAGCCGTTTACTACGCGCATCTTTATGCCCCTTGGCCCCAGGACGGCCGTGGATCAAACGCTGTCGCGTCTGGTGCGTGCTGGCGCTATCGCTCGCGTAGGTCGAGGCGTTTTCGTCAAACCTCGCATTAGTACCTACGTCGGTGCGGTCACCCCTGAGCCGCTCAAGGTTGCGCAAGCCATTGCCTCAGCCAACGGAGAAACGGTGCAAGTGCATGGTGCAGAAGCGGCGAGACGACTTGAGCTTTCCACTCAAATGCCTACGCGAGCGATTTTCTACACAAGCGGGGCATCGCGACGCTTACAGGTAAAAGGCACCTCCGTGGAACTTAGACATGCCGCACCGAGGAAGCTTGCTCTCGCCGGCCGGCCGGCCGGTCTTGCGTTGTCTGCACTCTGGTACCTCGGGAAAAACCAGACGACGCCTGTCGTGCTTGAAAGGATCAAAAACCGACTGCCGCCCGAGGAGTTTGAGGCACTGAAATCCGCAATGGCTTACATGCCTGCTTGGATGGCGCAGGCGATTCGTCGCTATGAAGCGCCGTCACCACATGCCTGAGTTCTTATCGCTCTCCAAAGAGGAACGTCAGGGCATCCTCTCGGAAGGCGGAGCAAGAATGGGCCGTCTTCCAAACGTGCTTGAAAAGGACGTATGGGTATGCTGGGTCCTCGATCGTCTTTTCAAGATGCCAGGGGCTCTCCAAATGGCGTTCAAGGGCGGCACTTCCCTGTCGAAGGTCTACGGTGCCATTGCACGTTTCTCCGAAGACATAGACGTCACGATCGACTATCGGGCGCTCACGGACGTCGATCCTTTCGGGCTTTCCAACACCAGGAAGGCCCGGCTGCGCGAAGAGCTTCAGAAACTGGTGGCGAAGCACATCGAAAGCGTCGTTTATCCATACTTCAAGGCGGCACTCACGAATGACTTTGGCGAATACGCTGCGTCGCTCGAAATCCAAGGCGAAGATGCCGATCAGCTTGTCGTTCGCTATCCCAGCGCGTTCGATAGTGGTGGCGGCTACTTAGCCGATTCCGTACGCATCGAATTCGGCGGCCGTAACGTCACCGAACCGCAAAGCCGTCGAGGTATCACAGCCGATCTCGCGGGCGAATTTCCGGAGATTGAGTTTCCCAAAGCGGATGCTCCGGTGCTGCACATGGAGCGCACGCTATGGGAGAAAGCAACGCTGATCCATGTCGAATGCAATCGCGAGCCCCGCGAGAATGCGGATCGGCTCAGCCGACACTGGTACGACCTCGATCGCCTCTATGTGCTTGAGGCGGGCCAACTAGCCCTAAAGGATCATGGCTTGCTTGAGGACGTCGTAAAGCATAAACGCGTCTTTTTCCCTACCAAGTTTTACGACGGCTGCCTCAGTGGCAAATTACAGTTGGTTCCCGAGGGCAAGCTGAGAAAACAATTGGACGCGGATTTTGGTCGGATGGTCGGAGCCGGCATGTTTTACATCGCGCCGCCGAAGTTTGACGAGATCCTCGGCCGACTTTCCGAAATGCAGTCAACCATCAACAAAGCGCGTCCGCCTCGCGCGGCCTGACCTAATCTTGATTTAAAGTGCTCCTGCGCAACTAGGCTGGCACGACAGGTAGTGTAGCGAAAAAGGGGGATCGCAATCAGTACGTTACCGCACAGTCCCATGATGCAGCAGTACCTCCGCATCAAGGCGCAGCATCCGGACATCCTGCTGTTCTACCGGATGGGGGATTTCTACGAGCTGTTCTACGAAGACGCGCAAAAGGCCGCGCGCCTGCTCGACATCACGCTAACCGCGCGCGGCGTTTCCGCGGGTGCGCCGATCCCGATGGCGGGCGTGCCTTGGCACTCGGCCGAGCAGTACCTGGGGAAGCTGGTGAAGCTGGGCGAGTCGGTCGCGATCTGCGAGCAGATCGGGGATCCGAACACCGCCAAGGGCCCGGTCGAGCGGCAGGTGACGCGCATCGTGACGCCGGGCACGCTGACCGACCCGGCGCTGCTGGATGAGAAGTCCGAGAATATTTTGTTATCCATTTCCGGGGATAAGACAACTGCAGGACTGGCGTGGCTGTCTCTGGCCAGCGGGGACCTGCGCGTCGCGGAGGTCGCGCCGCAGGCGCTGGCGAACGAGCTGCGGCGGATCGGGCCCGCCGAGGTGCTGGTTCCGGATTCGCTCGAGCTGCAGGACTTCGTCGTCACCCGGCTACCGGCGTGGCATTTTGATTTCGAGTCGGGCAGGAGGAAGCTGCTCGAGCAGCTCGGTGCGGCGAGCCTCGCCGGCTTCGGCTGCGAGGACCTCGGACCGGCGATCGCGGCCTGCGGCGCGCTGCTCGAATACGCGAAGAAGACCCAGGGCCAGGCCCTCGCCCACGTCAGCGCCGTGCGTGCCGAGCGCCCGGGCGAATACCTGCGCATGGACGCCGCCACGCGGCGCAACCTGGAGATCACCGAGACCTTGCGCGGCGAGCCGGCGCCGACGCTGTTCTCGCTGCTCGACGAATGCGCCACCGGCATGGGCAGCCGGCTGCTGCGCCACTGGCTGCACCACCCTCTCAGGGATCATAGGGTTCTGATCGAACGGCATGACGCGGTTCAGGGCCTTGAAAAATCATTCCTGGAAATTCAGACCGTTCTTCGAAAGCTCGCCGACGTCGAGCGGATTGCATCGCGCATCGCGCTCAAGACCGCCCGTCCGCGCGACCTGTCGGGCCTCAGGGAGAGTCTGGATTTGCTTTCGAGTTTGACGCCGGCTGTTCCTGTTTCATCGGAATTGCTGAAAAACCTCGCGGAACATCTGCAACCCCCCGCCGAATGCCAGAACCTTCTCAAGAGCGCAATTGCGCCGGAGCCCGCGGCGATGGTCCGCGACGGCGGCGTGATCGCCGGTGGTTACAGCGCGGAACTCGACGAGCTGAGGGGGCTGCAGTCGAACGCCGGTGAATTTTTGATTTCTTTAGAAGAGAAAGAACGGGAACGTACCGGCATCGCCAACCTGCGCGTGGCCTACAACAACGTCCACGGCTACTACATCGAGGTCACCAACGCGCACGCGGACAAGGTCCCCGCCGACTACCGGCGGCGGCAGACGCTGAAGAACGCCGAACGCTACATCACCCCGGAGCTGAAGACCTTCGAGGACAAGGCGCTTTCGGCGCGCGACCGCGCCCTGGCGCTGGAGAAGTCCCTGTATGAAGAGGTATTGAATTTGCTGCAGAAGGAAATACCCGCTCTGCAGAAAATCTCCCGCTCGCTGGCGCAGCTCGACGTGCTGGGCTGCTTTGCCGGGATTGCAGCGAGAAAAAATTATTGCCGCCCGATTTTTACAAATGAGATTGCAATTGAAATTACGGCGGGAAGACATCCCGTGGTTGAAGCCCGCGCGGGCTCGGAACATGCGCCCTTCATCGCCAACGACTGCCGGCTGTCGCCGGCGCGGCAGCTGCTGCTCGTCACCGGGCCGAACATGGGCGGCAAGTCCACCTACATGCGCCAGGTGGCGCTGATCGTGCTGCTGGCGCACACCGGCTGCTTCGTGCCGGCCGCCGCCGCGCGCATCGGCCCGGTCGACCAAATCTACACCCGCGTCGGCGCCTCGGACGATCTCGCCGGCGGCCGCTCGACCTTCATGGTTGAAATGACCGAGAGCGCGAACATCCTGCACAACGCCACCGCCTCGAGCCTGGTGCTGATGGACGAGATCGGCCGCGGCACGTCCACCTTCGACGGTCTGGCGCTCGCCTGGGCCATTGCAAGGCATCTGCTGGAAAAAAATCGGTGTTTGACCCTCTTTGCCACCCATTACTTCGAATTGACCCGCCTCGCGCTGGACTACAGGGAGGTCGCCAACGTGCACCTCGACGCTGTCGAGCACAAGGACACGATCGTGTTCCTGCACGCGGTGGAGGAAGGTCCCGCCGACCGCAGCTACGGCCTGCAGGTGGCAGGGCTCGCCGGCGTGCCCAGGCCCGTCGTGCGACAGGCGAAGAAGTACCTGGAGATGCTGGAGCAGCAAAGTCTCTCGCGCGGCGGACAGGAGGACCTGTTCGCAAGGATCAAGTCCTCCGATCCCGAACCCGTCTCCGACCCCCTGCGCGACACCCTTCAGGGAATCAACCCGGACGAGCTGTCGCCGCGCGAAGCGCTCGAGCTGCTTTACCGGCTAAAGAAGCTGTAACGGACCCCGGCCGCGCGCGACCGATTCGATCTGGTCGCGCCGCAGGCCGATGTCGCGCAGGCTGCGGTCGCTCAGCGCCGCAAGCGCGACGGCCGTCTGTCTCGCCCGGATTCCGGAAGCGAGCAACTCAAGCAAGGATGCAGCGCGCCGCAGCAGCCACTCGAGCGCCGGCGCCGTAGCCGGCCGCAGCGCGATCCGCGCCGAGCCCGTGGCGCGGGTGTCGGTACCGACCAGGACCAGGCCGTCGCCGCCGACCTCGAAGCGGCGCCCGCGTTCCACCAGGGCGTCCGCATGGCGCCCGGCCTCGGTCACCCAGACCGCGCCCTCGAGCACCTCCAGGGCCGTGCCGCGCGCCTGGGTGAGGCGCAGGTATTCATTCGCGCAAAGGTTCAGGATCATCTTCGTTCTCCGCTGTCCCTCGTCCGTGCCGTTATCCTGCCGCCGCGGCGCCGGGCAGAACAGATGCAGATGGCGTACACTGTGCCCATAACAGTTTACGTTGGATCAAACTGTGCTGGATACGGCGGGCGGCAACTGTATCTGGTTCCGGCACAGCCGCGCTGCCAGGATGGCGCCATGCTGGAAACCGCACCCCTCTATCACCAGGTCGCCGAGCACGTCCACGACCTGATCCGCTCCGGCACCCTGCGCACGGGCGAAAAAGTGCCTTCGGTGCGCCGGCTCTCCAGCCAGCAGCGCGTCAGCGTCGCGACCGTGCTGCAGGCCTACCAGCGGCTGGAGGACGCCGGCGTGATCGAGGCGCGGCCGCAGTCGGGCTACTACGTGCGCCGGCCGGCGGCGCCGGTAGCCGAGCCCGAGCCCTCGCGCCCGCCGCAGCGCGCCCGCACCGTGGAGGTGAACGCGCTCGCGGAGGTAATGCTCGCCGCCGGCCAGGACCCGAAGATGGTGTCCTTCGGCTCCGCTTGCCCGGCGGGAGAATTTTTCCCTCTCGAGCGGGTGCGCCGGGTGCTCGCGTCCAGGGCGCGCCGCGATCGCGACGCGCTCGGGCGCTACGGCCTGCCGCCTGGCTCGGATTCCCTGCGGCGAGCGATCGCGCGCCGCGCGCTGGAGTGGGGCTGCAAGATCGATTACCGCGCTCTCGTCACCACCAACGGCTGCATGGAGGCGATCAACCTGTGCCTGCGCGCGGTGACGCAGCCGGGCGACACGGTGGCGCTCGAATCGCCCACCTATTACGGCTTTCTGCAGATCCTGCAGTCGCTCGGCCTGCGCGCGCTCGAGATTCCGACCGATCCGCGCAGCGGCATCTCGCTCGAGGCGCTCGAGCTCGCGCTCTCCGCGCAGCCGGTGAAAGCGGTGCTGGTGATGCCCAACGTTTCAAACCCGATCGGCGCCACCATGTCGGACGCGGCGAAGAAGCGCCTGGTCGGCATGCTGGCTGCACGCGGCATTCCCCTGATCGAGGACCACATCTACGCCGAGCTGAACTACGAAGGCGGCGCCCGTGCCGCCAAGGCCTACGACCGCGGCGGCAACGTGATGTTGTGCAGCTCGTTTTCCAAGACTCTCGCCCCCGGGCTCAAGTCGGGCTGGATCGAACCCGGCCGCTGGCGCGACCGCATCCGCACGCTCAAGTTCGTGGCGAGCGGCGGGCACACCGAGCTGGTCGAGCTGGTGCTCGCCGACCTGCTCGAGTCGGGCGGCTACGAACGCTCGCTGCGCCAGCTGCGCCGGCGCTGCGCGCAGCAGGTCGACGCGGCGCGCGCGGTAATCGCGGAGTCCTTCCCGAAGGGGACCAAGGTGACGCGCCCGGCCGGCGGCTTCATCCTGTGGGTCGAGCTGCCCAAGGACTGCGATTCGATCGTGCTGTTCGAACGCCTGCTGGAACGCGGCATCAGCATCGCGCCCGGCCCCATGTTTTCGGCCTCGCAGCGCTGCCGAAACTGCATGCGCATCAGCCTCGGCCACCCCTGGAACGAGCGCGCCGAGCGGGCGCTGCGCGAAATCGGCCGCCTGGCTTCCTGAATTCGCCTAGCGGCAGCCGGGCTGCGCGGCGACCCAGCCGCCGAGCTCGGCGATCGCCCGGTCGACGGCGCGGGCGAATGCCGCTGCGCCGGAGGCGGCATCGGAACCCGCGTTCGGTTCCACGATGGTCAGCCCTCGCGTGCTCAGCCGCGAGGCAAGAGAAAGCGACGCGCGCAGTTCGATCCGGGCCTGGCTTGCTTCCTTCGACGGGAACACCTGGGTGAATTCGTGGATCTCGACCTCCAGTCCGCATTTCCCGGTGTTCTCGTTTGCGGCGCGCAGCAGCTGCTTGCGCAGCAATTCCGCGGGCGATGCGGCCCAGCGGCTGTTGGCGAATGCCGCGATTTCCGATGCATTGCGCCAAAGCAGGCGGTAATGCATGTCCGCACCCTCGAAAGGCGCGACTGCCCGCACCGAGGCATTGCGCAGTGCGGGCAGCCTCGTGCTTGGCGCATTCAGGCCAAGATCGAACGCGCGTGCTTCCGGCGCAGTGCTTCCTCCGCCGCAGCCAGCTAAAAAAGCCATGAAGGCAAAGGCTGAAAGAATCCGCTTCATTCGAACCCCGGTTCGCCGGGCCCGGGCCGGGCCGGCTTGCGCCCCCAGATCGCGCTCTGGGGATCGCGGTCGAGCTGCAGTGCGAGGCGGCCGACACGCTGCGCGCCGCGCTCGACCGACTCGGCGAGCGCGTTGACGCGCGGCAGCGTGTCGTCGCGCACCGCGCCCGCCGCGCCTTGAGCGGCACCTATTGCGCTGCCGGCCTCGATCGAGAGCTTGCCGACCTGGCCGGCCAACTCGCGCGCGTCCTTGACCAGCTGCTGGGTCTCGCGCGCGAGCTCGGGCAGCGCCTTGACGGTCTCGTTGATGCGCTCCAGCGAACTGGCCGCCAAGCGTCGGTTTTCTTCTGCGAGCCATGTTTCGGCGCGCGCGATGGTGGCGGGCATGCGCGCCGACGCCATCTCGAGGTTGGCCGACATGCGCTCCAGCGAAGCGAGCGTCGTCGCGATGCGCTTGCGGTTGTCGGGGGTCATCAGCTCGTTGAGACTCGCCATCAGCGCGCGCGCATCGCGCACCGCGCCCTCGGCGTTGTCCGAGAGCATGTCGAAGAACGACGGCCTGAGCGCGATCTCGGCCAGGCCGTCCGCCGCCCTGGCCGCCGGCTGCGGGTCCTTGTAGTCGTCGAGCAGGTGTACGTAGGCGATCCCGGTGATGCCCTCCATGCCGAGCTGCGCATAGGTGCCGCGCGTTACCGGAATGTCGTTGTCCACTTCGATGCTGACCAGGATGCGCTTCGGGTCCTTGGCATCCAGACCGATCGCGGTCACCCGCCCCACGCCGATGCCGCGGTAGCGGACCTGGGCCTCCGGGTTGAGGCCGGACACGGCGACCGTCGACACCACGCGGTAAGGCGTGCGTTCGAGCGGCGTCCTGGCGAGCCAGTGCGCCCACAGCACGATACAGCCGGCAATGCCGAGGACGAACAGGCCAGTGATCAGAGCGTAAGCGCGGCTTTCCATGCTCCAGCGACCGGGCGCTCAGCCGTGTTGCAAGGCGCGGCGGCCCCGGTGCCCTCCGAAAAAATTCTGCACGAACTGGTGCTCGAGCCCGCGGACCGCCGCGAGCGTGTCGCAGGCGATTATATGCTGGTCGGCGAGCACGGCGACCCGGTCGGTCAGCTCATGCAGAGTGTCCAGGTCGTGGGTCACCATCAGGACCGCGAAGCGGTGGTCCTGGCGCAGGCGCTTGATGAGCTGCACGAAGCGCAACGCGCGGTCGGGGTCGAGTCCCGCAGTCGGCTCGTCCAAGATCAGCAGATCGGGCGAGAGCGCGAGCGCGCGCGCGAGCGACACCCGCTTCACCATGCCGCCCGAGAGGTTCGCCGGCAGGAGCTTGCCGTGGCGCGGCTCGAGCTCGACCTGCGCGAGCTTGGTGTTGACGATGGCGCGGATGTCCTCCTCGGCCAGGCCGCCGCGCTCGCGCAGCGGGAAGGCGACGTTGTCGTACACCGTGAGCGCGGAGTAGAGCGCGCCGTTCTGGAACAGCATGCCCATGCGCCGGCGCGCGTCGCGCACCTTCTTGGCATTGCGGTCGTCCCAGGAGACGCCGAACACGCGCGCCACGCCCGCCTTGGGGCGCTTCAGGCCGAGGATCACGCGCAGCAGCTGGGTCTTGCCGCTGCCCGACCCGCCGACGAGCGATAGAACCTCGTCGCGCCGCACGCGCAGGCTGAGGTCGCGGTGCAGGACCTGGGTGCCGACGAGGTTCAGCAGCCCTTCGATCTCGATGACGTGCTCGCCCGCTTCAGCCGACATTTCTAAGCATGATCGCGAACACCGCGTCGAGAATGATCACGCAGGTGATCGCCGCGACCACCGAGCGCGTGACGCCGAGCGCCAGGCTGTCGGTGTTGGGCAGCACCCGCAGGCCGTAGTGGCAGGCGACGAACGCCACCGCGAAGCCGAACGCCACCGACTTGCCGATGCCGATCCAGAAATTGACCACCTCGACCGCCTTGGGCAGCGCGACGAGGAATGCCGCCGGGGTGATGCCGAGCGTGAACTGGGACACCAGCATGGCGCCGGCGAGCGCGGCGATGTCGGTGCAGAACGCGACCAGCGGCAGCGCGATCGCCAGGGCCAGCACCCGCGGCAGCACCAGACGCGCGGTGATCGAGACCCCCATCACCGAGAGCGCTTCGACTTCCTCGGTGACTCGCATCACGCCCAGCTGCGCGGTGAGCGCCGAGCCCGAGCGGCCCGCGGCGATGATGGAAGCGAGCATCGGCCCGAGTTCCCGCACCACGCCGACACCGACGATGTTGATCACCAGCAGGTCGGCGCCGTAGCGCTTGAGCTGCAGCGCCGAAAGGTAGGTCAGCACGATGCCGACCAGGAACCCGACCAGCATGGTCACCGGCAGCGCCGTCACGCCGGCGCGGAAAATTCCCGCCGAGAACTCGCGCCGCGGAAAATCGCGCGGCCGGCGCAGCATGCCCAGGCCGTCGCGCACCAGTTGCCCGAGAAGCGCGACCGCGTCGCGCAGGTGCACCGCGAATTCGGCCGCCGCCTGCCCGAGCCAGACCACCGCCCAGAGCGGGTCGAAGCGGCCCCCTGCCTCGGTCGGCGCCAGCAGGCCTTGGCTGACCTGCCTGAGGATGTCGCGATGGCGCGCCGACACCGCCACGCGCTGAGCGCCGTGCATGGCGTGCGCCAGCCATACCGCGCCGGCGTCGTCCAGCTCGGTAACCCCGGTCAGGTCCCAGGCGACCCGCTCGGCGGGCTGGCGGGCCAGCTCGGCGAGGTTGTGCGCGAGCTCATCGCGCCGCGCCTTGAGCCCGTTGAATGTCCACTGGCCGATGGCGCGCGCGCGCACCGGCACCGGGTCCTGCGCCAGGGTCTCGATTTGGAGCGCGGCATCTGTCGCCGGCATGGCGCGCGAGTATACTCCGCGCGCCATGCAACTCGTTGATATCGGGGCGAATCTCACCCACCCGGCCTACCGCGACGACTTGGGCGAAGTGCTGCAGCGGGCGAGCGCAGCGACCGTGGCTTCGATCATCGTGACAGGTACTTCGATCGAGGAGAGTCGTCGCGCGATCCAGTTGAGTGAACTTCAGAATGAAAACCTCTTCGCCACTTGCGGCATCCACCCGCACCACGCGCGCGCGTGCGACGCCACGAGCATTGCGGCGCTGCGCGAGCTGGCGCGGCATGCGCGCGTCGTGGCGATCGGCGAGTGCGGGCTGGATTTCAACCGCAACTACTCGCCGCATCCCGACCAGGAAAAATGCTTTGTCGCGCAACTGGAACTGGCCTGCGAAATAGGCAAGCCGCTGTTCCTGCATTCCCGGGATGCTTTTCCCCGTTTCGGGGAGATTCTCCGGCAACACAGGATTTCAAAGGCAGTGGCCCATTGCTTCACCGGCGGCAAGACCGAACTGCATTCCTATCTGGACCTCGGCCTCTACGTCGGCATCACCGGCTGGATCTGCGACGAGCGGCGCGGCGCGCACCTGCTCGAGCTGGTGCGCGATGTTCCGGCCGACCGGCTGCTGCTCGAGACCGACTCGCCCTACCTCACCCCGCGCGACCTGCGCCCGCGGCCGAAGGCGCGCAGAAACGAACCGGCCCTCCTGCCGCACGTCCTGCGCGCCGTGGCGCGCGCCCTCGGCCGGCCGCCGGAGGAGATCGCGGCGCAAACGACGCGCAACGCGAGGTCATTGTTCGGATTGACTGTCCGTGAATCAGGTTCAGTTGCTGCTTAGCAGCGCACGCCGGCTGCCGGACCGGCCCGCGCTTGCGACAGGAAGTGAATCCGTTCAAAGCTACGGCGAACTCGCGCATCGCGTGACGCGGCTTTCGGCAGCGATGCTTTCGAAATTCCGGCTGCAACCCGGCGATCGCGTTGCGCTGGCGATGAAGAACTGCCCCGAATACTGGGAGGTGCTGTTCGCCTGCTGGCACGCGGGCCTTTGCGCGGTGCCGATGAACGCCAAGCTCCATGCGAAGGAATTCGAATACATCCTCGGCGACTCGGAGGCCAGGCTCTGTTTTGTCACGCCGGACCTGAAAACGTCCTTGTCTTTTTTCGACCGGGTGGTTTGCGTTTCCTCGCTTGAATACAAACGCATTCACGGAGAACCGCAAAGCCCGCATGCGTCGAAACCCGACGATGCGGCGTGGTTGTTCTACACCAGCGGCACCACGGGCGTGCCCAAAGGCGCGGTGCTGACGCACCGCAACCTGCTGTTCTCGACGCAGGCCTACTTCGCCGACATCGACCGCCTCGGCCCCGGCGACGCGATCCTGCACGCCGCGCCGCAGACGCACGGCTCGGGGCTTTACGGGCTGGCGTATTTCGCCGCCGGCGCGGTCAATGTGGTTCCGGAGAGCGGCGGCTTCGACGCCGCCGAACTGTTCGCGCTGCTGGAGCGGTGGCCGAACGCATCGTTCTTCGCCGCCCCGACCATGATCGTCCGGCTGCTCGCGAGCCCCGCGGCCCGCCGGCCGGACAAGCTCAAGGCCATCATTTACGGCGGCGCGCCGATGTATGTCGCCGACTCGTTGCGCGCGATCGAGCTTTTCGGGCCGCGGCTGTACCAGCTGTACGGCCAGGGCGAAAGCCCGATGACCATCACTGGGTTGCCCCAGACTTATCACATGACCAGGACCAAGCTGGAGACCTGCGGATTCGCCCGCACGGGAGTCGAGGTCAAGATCTTCGATGCCGAAGACAAAGAACTGCCCCCGGGGGAAATCGGCGAGATCGTGACGCGCTCCGACTGCGTCATGGCGGGCTACTGGAAGAACCCCGAGGCGACTGCGCGCACCGTGCGCGGCGGCTGGCTGCACACCGGCGACCTCGGCAGCCTGGACGCGCAGGGTTTCCTCACCATTCGCGACCGCTCCAAGGACATGATCATCTCGGGCGGAGCCAACATCTACCCGCGCGAGATCGAGGAAGTGCTGCTGCGCCACCCCGCCGTGGCCGAGTGTTCGGTCGTGGGCAGGCCGCATGCGGAGTGGGGGGAAGAGGTCGTTGCCTTTGTTGTTTTGAAGGAAAAATTTCCAGAAATAAAATCTGAAGAGCTGGACACTCTCTGCCTGGCCAACATCGGTCGCTTCAAGAGGCCGCGCGAGTATCGCTTCGTCGCGAGCCTGCCGAAGAACAACTACGGGAAAGTCCTCAAGACCGAGCTGCGCAAGCACCTATAATCGTCCGCCTATGCGATGGCCACGATCGACGCCGCCCGCGAAATCGTCGCCCAGGAAGGCAAGCAGTTCGATCCCAACGTCGTCGCCGCCTTCCGCAAGGTGGTCAAGGACTTCGAGCAGGCGAGACTGAAGTACAAGGACGAACTCGAAGGCATCCACGACCTCGATTTCGGCGCGTAGAAGAAGCGCTCGTAGCGGGGCAATCTCACAGCGCTCTTCTCCTAAAGGGTCGGGCTGACGATGTCTCCGCCCAGGGCCGCCAGCCCCCAGGTCGAGAACTGCGCGTCGGTATTGAAGCTGATGTGTCCGGCGAGCGAGTGCGCGTCGCGGAAGATGCGCTGCATCGGGTAGGCGTCGTAGATGCCGTTGGCGCCTGCCATGGCGTGCAGCATGTCGACCGCCTCGGTGCAGATGCTGACCGCGAAGGCGAGGTTGCGCTTGAAGCGCAGCTTCGTTTCGGGGTCAGCGATGACGTTGCGGTTGGCGATCTCCTGGGCCTCGAAGCAGTCGTGCCGCAGGATCTGCTGCGCGGCGTCGATGCGCGCGCCGGCGGCCCCCACGCGCAGCTGCACCGTCTGGATGTCGCGCATGCTCAGGCCGGTGTAGCTGGTGCTACGCTCCTTGACCGCTTCGCAGGTGAGATCGAGCGCGGCCCGCGCGTTGCCCACCGCGACGCCGCCGATGCCGTGCCCGCCGAGGGACGACAGCGGCACGCGATACATCGGGTTGGGATTGCCGCGCGCGCCGGGGAAGCGGTCGCCGCCACGCGCCTCGTAGACGCACAGCGCGCGATGCGCCGGCACGAACACGTCGTTCGCCACCACGGTCATGCTGCCGGTCGAGCGCATGCCGAGCACCTGCCAGTCGTCCACGACCTCGTACTCCGACCTGTGCAGCAGGCACATGCGGTGGTCGGTGACGCGGTCTCCGTCGCGCACCGTCACCGCGAGCATGTTCCAGTCGGCGACGTTGACGCAGCTGGAAAAGTTCCAGCGCCCGCTGACGACGAAGCCGCTGTCGGCGCCGCTTTTTACTGCCCTCCCGCGGCCCTGCGCGAAGGCGATGCCCGAGGCGATCAACGCGTCCGGATTCCGCTCCCACACCTCCTCCTGGGCGCGCTCATCGAACAGCGCGAGCATCCAGTGGTGGATCAGGAGATTGGCGGCGTTCCAGCCGGTCGAGGCGCAACCCCGCGCCAGCTCGTAGGGAAAATCAAAGTAGGCGACGAAGTCGAACTCCATCCCGCCCCAGCGCTTGGGCTGCATGGTCCGCAGCAGCCCCGTGCGGTGCAGGTCGGCCTCGGTTTCATCGAGCATGACACGTGCCGCCTCGCCGCGCGCCGCGCGCTCTCGCAGCGCCGGTATCAGAGAGCGCGCGCGCTGCAGCGCTTCCTCGTAGTCGACGCCGGCGAATCCGGGCGCGCCGGAGCCTGGCACGGCCGCCCCGAGCGCGGCCTCGGCGGGCGCCTTCATTTCACGGTCTCTGCGGTCCTGGGCATCTCGAGGTAGCTCTCGCCGCCCCAATCGGCTGCCTGCTTGACGCCGAAGAAGTTGAGCTCGATGGTGAGGCCGTTCGGGTCCTTGATGAAGAGCTGGAACAGCTCCGATTCCGGCAGGCTGCGCGGCCGATATTCCATGCCGAGGGCCTTGAAGCGCTTGACGAAGTTCTCCGGCTCGCTGGCGAGGAAGGCGATGTGGTCCACGACGCCGGAATTGTCGGTCGCCGCGTTCT
>Ga0247727_10010344_pt1 | contig 16564 bp, 10 predicted proteins | sample WisWelCaveWW1625_FD_202498 | JGI IMG/M metagenome (GOLD analysis project Ga0247727, IMG submission 202498) | Biofilm microbial communities from Wishing Well Cave, Virginia, United States - WW16-25 | ecosystem: Environmental > Aquatic > Deep subsurface > Groundwater > Cave microbial mat | place... | reverse complement strand
AGAATCCCATTTTCAATGCGTTTGTTCTGTTGGAGAGGCTGGGAGAAACCCGGCTGCGTTTGATCACCAATTCGCCGACCACCGGCGGTTTCCCGCAAGTTGATGGTCTCGCCACGATCGCTGCGGACGGCTCGGTTGCGGTGGCGATCTGGAATTTTGATGAAGACGCCAAAAAATCCGGCGGCGCGAGCGTACTCCTGGAGGTGCGGAGCCTGCCTGCTGGATTTAAAAAAGTATCCGTCGAACGATTTCAAATCGATCACGAGCACAGCAATTCCTATTCTGCCTGGAAAAATTTCGGCGCGCCGCAAGACCCGTCACCGGAACAGATCAAATACATCAAAGAGAACGAAAACCTTAAATTGATGGAAGGCAAGAATACGGAAGTAATGGAGGGGGTGGTGCGATATGTGTTTGAATTACCGGTGCACGGGGTGAGTTTAGTCAAAATTAATCGGTGCGAGGAGTGAGTTACCTGCGACGCACTTCAAAAGGGCGTCGCAGGTTTATGAGGGTTACTTTGATCATTGACCCAGTTGCTTGAGGCGTTCGCGCGCCCCTTCGTGGCCCAAGTCGGCGGCTTTGCGATACCATTCCACCGCCTTCTCGTCGTCTTTCTTTTCGACTCCGCGGCCGTGTTCGTACATCGCGGCCAGATAGTACATCCCTTCGGCATCGCCGGCTTCAGCGGCCTTCGTAAACCACGACACGGCCTGTTTAGCGTCCGGTGTTACGCCGTGGCCGTAATAATACATCACCCCCAAAAGGGTCATGGCTTCGGCATTGCCGGCCTGCGCGCTTTTGTTAAACCAGTCGGCTGCCTTTTTGTAATCTTTCAAAACTCCCAGGCTGTCGGAGTACATTTTCCCCAGGTATAGCATCGCCTCCGAAATGCCTTGCGCCGCGGCTTGCTGGAATAACGGCTCGGCTTTTTCATCTTGCTGCAGATCATAAAATTGCTTGGCTTCGAAATAGACATTGGAGAGATTGGATTTATCAAGTAAAAGTTCGAGTTCTTCGCGGGTGTTCACAAAGTCCGCTTTGCCGCCGGTGACGCGGGCAATTTCGGCAAACGAGCCTTCCTGATTGCGCGGAATCCGCATCCCGACAATCTGGATGCTCATTTTTATTTTGGTGTCCTTGAGTCGTTCTTCGATGTCGGCTATCTTAGCCCCGGGACAGGAATCGAACCGGCCAGTAATAATGATGATGTTGGTGTTCACGTCCTGAAATAGCTCCGGCGGGTTGAAATCGCCGATGGCGTCAATCACGGCGCTCACCAGCGTGGTTTCGCCTTTCAGTTCGTTGTCTTTGATTTTCGCCAGTTCTTTCTCGACTTTTTTTTCGTTCTTCTGCCCAAACTTGACGGTCAGTTTGCTGCTTTCACTATCAAAACACGGGCCGCCAAACAGGCGCAGGGCCAGGTTATCGTTCTGCGCCACTTTCACCAGGCTTCTTTTAAGCAAGGTATTTCTGGCAATCTCGAATTTGTTGCTGCCGTCAAACGGTTCGGCCATGGCCGTTGACTTGTCCAGAACGATAAGCGTATTGTTGAGCGTCTTGACCAGATCATTTGAAGATGGATTAAACACCTTCCAAAATTGCTGCAGTCCTATAATGGCCGCTACGATCGCACTGACCAGCGCCAGCATGGCGCGCATGTTTTGGTACCACTTTTTCTTTTCCAGCGTGGTATCTTCCTCTTTTTTCATTTCCATTCCCTCCTGATTTGGTTTCGTTTAATGCAAAAAACTTATGGGCACACGTTTAGTTTCGCCGCAGTGATTTTTTCAAAGCTGTAGTTGCAAGTGGAAAGCTGGCAGCCACAGGGTTATTGAGTGGCTGGCTTTTTCAAATCTTCAGGATTTAGTCTTGGGAGACGGCGTTCATGAACCGGCTTGGTAGGACTTGAATTTTCGCTTGGAATCCCGCCATTTGTCCTGGGCGTTTTTAGTGTGGAAGTTTCTTTCTTTGAGTTTTTAGAATTCGCCTGGCCATTTTGTGATGGTTGATCGCCGGGTTTTGGTTTCCCGGCCAGGATTAACACTTTGTTGCTGCTCGAATTGTTATGTTCATTGCGATCAAATCGAGCTTCGACTCGGCTTTGATTAACCAGCGGATAGGCATCGCGGTTCGGCGGCAGCGAATCGACTTTTACTTTGTAACTGATTTCTGTGGATTGAGCAGGAGCGAGTGCATCGATCTGCCAGAGCAGCTTGACGTTGCCATTCGATCCCATAGTCGGTTCTTTGCTGATACTTCCCGGAATGATTTTAACCAGTGGAGGCAGCTCGTCTTCCACAATAATATTTTGAGCCAGGGCGGGACCAGAGTTGGTCAACTTTAAATGGTAACCAATGGTTGCGCCCGGGTATACCGCATTTACAATGAGTTTTTTGTTTATATTAGAGGAATCGCATTGCACGCGCGAGTCAAGAATAGTAATCTCCACCCGGCGGTTTACATGGTGCAAATTGCTAATTGGTCGCGTCTGGCCGTACCCCACGTCGCAAATTCGTTCCGGGCTGATGTTGAAATGCTGTTCGAGATGGTGCCGAACGCTGCGCGCCCGACCTTCCGAAAGTTTCTGGTTGAGGCGCATACTCTGGGCTTTAGTGTAGCCGCGAAATCCTTGCAGATCAGTGTGCCCTTCAATTTTGATAAAGGTATTCTGCAATTCCGGAGAAACCAGCGCGCGACCCAAGGTGTCGAGCTGATGCCGTGAGGCTTCGGTCAGCGTGCTGTCGTTGAGATTAAATTGAATGGCCGGCCGCAGTGGCTCCACGATGGCGGTTTTGGTTAATTGCAGGTCGTATTCGACCCCCTCGACTACCGTACTGTCCGTATTATTGGTCGGCAGAATATCGCACACATTTGAAATTTTGCCAATGCTTTTCAAATCTGGCATCGTGGAATTGACGACAACGCGGTACGACACGTTCCAGACTTCAGTTGGCGCGAGCGTATTCACCCACCAGGATACCGAGTGCTCAAATGCCGAGTCCGGGTAAACACTGTAACTCGAATCGATCACCGTGACGAATTCCGGAATATAATTATTGACTACGAAGTTGCGGGCGCTGGCCGTGCCGTGATTCTCGATTTTTAGCGAGTACGAAACGATTTCGCCCGTGCGCGCCATCGACGGTTCGGAGCGTATGTTCACTTCCAGTTCGGGCAACCGGATGGCATAGCCTTTGACGTTGTTCTCCTCGTCGAGCTCGGCGACCAGGTTTTCTTCGTCAACGTAAGCGACGATGTGATCGGTGCTTTCCGGGGCGCGGCGCCATGGCAGGAGGAGAGTGTGTTCGCCGCCAGCCGGGATTTCGTCAATCACCGCGTGATAAATTGACTGCAGCAGCGGCGTCCGCGGTATCTCATCCGGCGATCGTATGGTCAGAAGACGAGGGTCAACGCGCAACGAATCGTACACATTCAACGTGAAATTTTTTGCCGGACATTTGCTGTGGTTGGAAAGAGTGACTTCGATTTCGCCTTCGCAGGCGTCGCCGTCGTTGACCAGATGATTTTTCGGCTGCAAATGAAAATCAATGCGCGTGATTTGCAGGTCCGGTTGGTTGGGCGTCGGTACCCGGAAGCGGCCGATGCAGTCGGCAAAGCGCAGGTGCTCGTCCCGGTCATACGCCGCCACCGTCCAGAAATAATCTCCGGGCTCCTGAACTGGCGGCATGCGATGGCTGAACTGTTTTTGTTTTTTGCTGACGTGATAGGACGCGGTTTGATTGACGGCAAAATGCAATCGGTCAGTAATTTTGTAGAGTCCGTGTCCGTTCTGCAGCGGCTGCCGCAGCGTTTGTAGAAAACGGAAATCGATTTGGGTCGAATCGAGATGGTTGGGCGGGCCCAATTCGATTAGTTGGAGTATGGGTTTTTCATTGGCATTAGATGCGAGCTGCGACATCGCCAGACTGTCCTCTTTTACCACCAGCAGCAGATAATGCACGTCGTCGAATATGTCCGGATCGCGACTGGCCTGCCAGCTTAGCTGCGGGCTGCCGTTATCCGCGCAGGCTTCCGGGCCGAGGTCGATAATGTCAAATTTCTCCGGGCCAATGGGATATAAATTGACACCGCCTTGATACACGGTGGAAAAGAAATCGTTATCTTCCAATCCCGCCAGGTCCAGGCGCAGGGCGTTGTTTCTGCCGGGAATGGCGTGTTTAATCGGCGAGGCGTGATCATCGAGACGGAGACTCAGGCCAAACGAAAATTTGCTGAGGATGTTGCTGTTGAAATTATAGCCGCCGCGCAGGGCCAGGTTGTAACTCCAGGCGACCTCCGTCCCCAAACTGAAGCGGCTGATTTCGTCGCGCACTTTGTGGTAATCGCCGGCGAGCTGGATTTGCAGGCCGTTGTGCGATCCGATTTGGATGGCCGCCCCGGCGCGCAGGGTAGTGGGCAGCGGGGTATTTTGAGAGATAAAATTCAAGGAGCTGCCGAGCTGGGTGACTGCTACGCCTGCCGAAATCACCCCGTAATCAAATAGACCGGAATTAATTTTGAACCGTTCGGAACGATAGAGCAAGCCGCTATCGAAAATCACCGTGCTGGCGGTGAAGTCATCGAGATGGCTTCGGAGATACTTAACATTCGCGCCCAGGGAAAGATTACTCGAAATGAAGCTCAGCGGGTTGCCGATGCTGGCGGTGAGCAGCAGGTCATTCGCCGAAGTCGAGGGGTGGGCGCCGGCCGTGCTTTCGAAATCGCGCACGCCCTGGTAATGCAGCCCGAAGGCCAGTCGGGTCGACCGGCTCCACGGCGTGCGAACTTGGCGGCCGTAATTCACCGACAGACTGTAGATGTCGGCAAACCACTCCGTGTAGGTGGCCGACCACTGCCACTCTCGGAAAAATCCCGTCGCGGCCGGATTGGCGTAGAGCGCGTACACCTCATCGATGGCGCCGGTCAGGCTGTTGCCCATCCCCTGAAAGCGGGCGCCCGGCGGAATTTTGAGGAACGCGCTGCCGGAACGGATTTGCGCGCGGGCGGAATCCGCGATGAAAGTCTGCCACGCGAAAAGCGTGATCGCCGCCGTGATGCAGAAACGTATTTTCGAGTTCGGTCTCATCGCGCTACGATAACTTTTTTCCAACAGATTAAATCGCTGGAGCGCAGGGTAATCACGTAAACGCCAGCGCCGATCTTCTGGCCGTTTGTGCTCTGTCCGTCCCAATCGAAGCGATGGGGGCCGGGCGCAAATGTGTCGTCCACCAATTTTCGTATATGATAGCCGCTGATGTCGTACACATCCAGCCGGATTACCCGGCTGGTGTTGAATTCGAAATGGATGCCTAGCGGCGCGCCTTTTTCCGGCTCAAAAACGTTAAAATCCAAACGAAAGAACTCACAGCCGCCGCGGCTGAAGTCAGGCACGGGCGTCACAAACACCGGCGGTGACACGTTGTTGGAGGTGTTGGTGTTGCAGCCGTAGATAATCCGTGCGCTATTGGGGATGGGGGCGTTGCCAGCCGGCGCGGCGTTGATTTGCGCGGAAAAGGTAATGGTCGCGGTCTGATTTACGGATAGCGCGGCGATGCGCCAGACCAGTACATCGCCCTCGCGGGTGACATTCGGGTCTGGGGTAATAAACTCGGAAATGGAATCTCTCACCGTGATATTAAAAGCCGGGTTGGAGCCGAGGTTGGAAACTGTTAGCGTATAGAAAAACGGCTCCCCGATTCTGACCGAATCTTTGCTGGCCGATTTTGAGATCGACAGGTCTGTGCACGGAACAGGGCATTCGGTGATGGCCACCACGCTCGCTCGCGCGACGTTGTTGGCGGAGCTGGTGTCGTTCGTCGCGCTGACTGCGCTGGTGTTTATAAGTGTTATAGGAGAAGACGGCAGTTGGCTGGCTACCCGCGCTTTATACGAAAGGGTTATGACCGTATCCGGCGAGGTTCGAGACGACGCCAGCAAATCCACGCGCCAGAACAGCACGTTTCCGGAAATCGAGTCGAACTGGGATGGCGTAAGCAGATCGGGGATGGTGTCGCTAACGAGAATATTAAACGCGGCGGCCGGGCCGAGGTTTGTTACTACAAGGATGTAGTCAAATTCTTCGTTCACGCACACGGTATCTGTGCTGGCGCGTTTGGTTAATTGCAGGTCGTAATTACAATCAATCGCTACCACGGTTGCGCTGGCGGTATCGTTGGCAGCGTTAGTATCCTGCGGCGCCCTTACCACGGCGGAATTGATCAGCGGCAGCGGTGAGCGCGACAGCTTTCCCACCACCTTGGCCGCGTAACGAATAGTGGTGTCGGCGCCGACGGCTAGCGAACCGAGATGCCAGACCGCGACGTTGTTGAGCAGCGAATCCACGTTTATGGGCTGAATCAAATTGGGTAAGGTATCACGCACCGTGATATCAAACGCATCTGTGGGGCCGAGGTTTGTTACTACCAGGGTGTAATCAAATTCTTCGTTCACGCACACGGTGTCTTTGCTGGCACGTTTGGTTAATTGCAGGTCGTAATTTTGTGGCGGACAATCAATCGCTACTATGGTATCGCGGGCGACGTTGTTGAAAGCATTGGTATCGTTTGCGGCAATTACTTCGCCGACATTGATTAATGGAATGGGAGAAACTGGCAGTTGGCTGTCAACTTTTGCTTTATAAGAAATTATTAGAGAGTCCTGTGCGGCGAGCGAGTCCACACTCCAGCACAGGACGGTGTCGTGCGGTGATGGCGTCAGCAGGGCTGGGATGGTGTCACAAATGCGAAAATTAAAAGCGGTGGCAGGACCGAGGTTCTTCACAACCAGAGTGTAATCAAATTCTTCGTTCACGCACACGGTGTCTTTGCTGGCGTATTTGGATAACCGCAGGTCGTAATTTCCGCCTATTTTGATGCAATGGAACAGCGTGTTATTGCTGGAGTCGGTATCGCACTCGGCGGTGAGCTGAACAAAACTGCAAAGTTCGGAAACGCCCGCCGGCAGCGTATCATCGACTTTGGCTTTAAAAACAACGTTGAGATTTTGGAACGGCGCGAGTGAGTCAAATTGCCAAATCAGCGGCTGTTCAGAATCAGGAACCGGTTCGAACGATCCGGGCACCGGCACGAGGTGGTTCGAGAGCGAATCCCGCAGGGCCAAGTTGGTAGCCGTGGCCGGCCCCCGGTTCTCGATGGTGACGACAAAACGAATCGTGTCCCCAGCGCTGGCCCGGTCCGGGCTGTCAATTCTCGCAATCGCCAGATCGAAATTCTCCTCGTCTTCGGAGACGGTGTACGATGCAACTGCCCGATCCGATCGATTTTGGCCATTTTGGGAATCGTTTACCGTGACGTCCACCACGCGCAGGGTGTCCCCGTTGCACGGCTGGGGCGCCGTATGCGCCATCACATAATAGTTTTGAATAGCATCGGATATTTTCTCATAAATGTCGGAAAAGTGCGCACCGCTATCGGTTTTAAAAAAGTGGCCGCCGGTTTCAATAGCGATGCGCTGCAGGATTTCATTACTGGTGGAATTGCCCAACGCCACCACATAAAGCGGGATGTTTCTCTGCTTTGCGGCGTTAATCACCGAGTCTTCGTTGGCCTCCCGGCGGTTAATTTCGGGACAATCTGAGGGTCGACCGGGGAGGGCGTTCTTGCCATCGGTATAAAGCACCACCGCTCGCCGCAGCGATTTTTCCGCCTCGATAGCCTCAATTCCTTCCAAGATGGCTTGATAAAGGGGCGTCCAGGGGCCGGTGACGAGTGAGTCAACGAACGACGTCAGCGCCAGTTTATCGCTGGTGAACGGCAGCCGTTTGATGTCGCAGGAAAACGCGATCACGCTGGCGCGATCAACTGGCCGCATGTTTTCTACGAAACGTCGAACGCCCGCTTTGGCGCTGTCGAGGGCGTTCGGAATCGCGCGGATGCTGCCGCTCACGTCCATGAGCAGCATAGCGCTGATGGGAATTCTCGCGGTGTCGCTGATCTCGGTGAACAGTGCGGACGGACGTTGCTGGTAGAGGTCGAACGCGGTCTGATTTTGAATTTCCAGAACCGGCTGCCAGATCTCCGAAATGCGAACACCGGTTTCTGCCAACGTGTCGCCGCCGACCCATTTGGTGGTGTTGGCGAGACCGCGCACGTGATTGGTATCGCGGTCGGTAACAGACATAACCGTGAACACCGGATACGGAAAGTCCGAAACTAAGCCGCGGATGGCGGCGCCATCCATGGAGATATTGGTAATTGTTACGGCAAGAGAATCCTGAGGCTGGGCTTTTACAAAGCGCGGCAGAGAGAAAATTAGTAAAGACGCGCATATAAGAAGCAGATTGCTTGTTATATGAAATCGTCTTGGTGATACATTCACCATTTCAACTCGATTCAATTCTGTTTATTAGCATAATTATTTTAGATATATTATACCGGCAGACTGGTATTTTGAGTAAAAACCTGTGGATAGGAAGAGAGAGTGTCATCATTTCAGCCTGGCCTGAAAGAATTTTTAAATTTATAGTTTAAAAATACATTTTATTATTTGAAAAGCAAGAAAAATATCATAGAAATAATGCTTGTAATGGCCGCGTGAACTATTTATATTTAAAGGGGAAATCGTACTCTTAACTCAAGGCATTTTGACCGGACTATGAAACGCAAAAACTTTTTAGCGGAAGTCGAAAAACGCGTCATCCTGTTCGATGGCGCCATGGGGACGATGCTGTACGAGCGCGGTATTTTTATCAACCAGTGTTTTGACCACGTCAACCTCACCAACCCGCGATTGGTTAAAGAGATTCACACCGCTTATGCCAAGGCCGGCGCCGACGTCCTGCAAACCAACACTTTTGGCGCCAATCGCTTCAAGCTCATGAAACACGGTTTGGACGATTCACTGGAAGCCATCAACTACCAAGGCGCGAAACTGGCGCGCGATGTGGCGGGGAACGATCTCTTCGTGGCGGGTTCGATTGGCCCGTTGGGAATTAAAATCGAACCCTGGGGGAAGCTCAGCCACGAAGAAGCGCGCGCGGCGTTCAAGGAGCAAGCGCAAGCTCTGGTAAACGGCGGCGTGGATCTGATCATTCTCGAAACCTTTTCCGATCTCAGCGAGATCGAGCAGGCCATTTTAGCGGTGCGCGAATTGGGCAATATTCCGCTCATCGCTGAGATGACCATCAACGAGTACGGGCATTCGCTTTACGGCACCGGCACCGAAACCTTTACCTTCAATCTGGACAAATGGGGTGCCGATGTGGTGGGGATCAACTGTTCCGTCGGCCCGCCGCCGATGATGGACGCCCTCGAAAAAATGGTGCACGTCACCAAAAAGCCAATCATTATTCAACCCAATGCCGGCAACCCCCGCGCCGTCGACGACCGCAACCTTTATCTCGCCAGTCCGGAGTACATAGGGGAATACGCCATGCGATTCATCAAAGGCGGCGCGCGGCTGGTGGGCGGCTGCTGCGGCACCACGCCCGAGCACATCAAGGCCATGGAAAAATCCGTGCGCATGCTCAGTCCGCGGCAGCATAATTTTGTCATCAGCATTCCACAAGAGATTATCGATGAGGCGAAACCGCTGCCGACGGCGCAAAAGAGTAAATTTGCCGCCCGAATTGCCCGCGGTGAGCTGGTCACCAGCGTGGAAATCGTGCCGCCGCGCGGCAGCGACCCCTCCGGAGTGCTAGCATCCGTGCAAAAGCTCAAGGAATTTGGCGTGAATGCCATCAACGTTCCCGACGGCCCGCGCGCCATGTGCCGCATGGGCGCCCAGCATCTCAGCATTTTGATCGAGCAGCGGGTGGGCATCGAAACCATTTTGCACTACTGCTGCCGTGATCGCAATTTGCTGGGGATGCAGTCGGATATCATGGGGCTGTTTGCCGTCGGCATTCGTAACATTCTCATTATCACCGGCGACCCGCCGAAAATGGGCGACTACCCGGACGCCACTGCTGTGTTCGACGTCGATTCCATCGGACTCACTAATATGGTGAATCGCACCAACCATGGCATCGATTTGGGCGGGACGAAATTGGATGCGCCCACCGGTTTTCACATCGGCGTGGGAGTTAATCCGGGCGCTATCGATCTTGCCCATGAAATCCGCCGCTTCGAGTGGAAAGTGGATGCCGGTGCGGAATATGCCATCACCCAGCCGGTGTTCGATCCGCAAATTCTGCTAGAATTTCTGCCTAAAATTGGACACGTGCGCATTCCGATCATGGCCGGCCTCTGGCCGCTGGTGAGTCTGCGCAACGCCGAGTTCATGAACAACGAAGTGCCCGGTGCCTCCGTGCCGGAAGAATACATGGAACGCATGCGCCGGGCCCAGGAAATTTCCAAAGACGAAGCCCGCGCCGAGGGCATTCGCATTGCGCAGGAGGCCGTGCAAAAATTGCGACCGCATGTGCAGGGATTTCAAGTGAGCGCGCCGTTCGGAAAAGTGGAGTATGCCATGCAGGTGCTTACGGTGTTAAAGGAGTTTGGGGGAGAGGTTTAGACTTGTATAGAAACACAGATCTGGTGTTTAGAGCCGGGCTGGTCATAAAGGAAAATTTTTTTGAATTATACTATATATTGGATGTCTAATACTAACTATATCCCTCTATATTGTTAATGTGCATTTTTTTCACGCTTTTCTTGCACCCCGCCGCTAAGCGATGGTTTATTGGTCAGATATGGTTTTTTGTGGCATTTATGGTCGTATACAGTCAATAATGGTTTGTTTGTGTCCATTTATGATTTATAAAGGTCAGGAAATGATTCTGACGCTTGAAACTGTGGCCATACGTGCAGGCTTCAAGCCTCCGGGGGTTAATTGAGATCAACATATATTTTTCTAAATCTTCCGGCGGTGGAACTTTATAGTTCGCCACAAATTCACGATACACATCCGGATTAGCAAAATAGGCCGCGAAAAACTCACGCTCGAAAAGCTTGCCTTGTCTCAATCCAACAAATTCCAGATAATTTGAAAAAGACCAATCTTGCAATTCCTTCACTAAGCTCGCCTTCAAAGGATTCAAATGAATGTAACGGCACAAATGAATCAGGTAATTGTCTTTGTCAACATGAATGGACTTGAATCTCTCCGCAAACAGCGATCCAGAACGATGATAGCGTTTGTTCAAAGCCTGTACGTATGTATTCAAAACCGTCGAAACAAATTTCGACAAATCCTTCTCGCCATCCACTCGCACAAGTAAATGAAAATGGTTGGGCATCAGGCAATGCGCGATGACGGTGATTTGAAATTCTCCGGAGTACTTCTTGAGCAGTCGGAGGAAGTAGAGGTAGTTTTCGGATTCGTAAAAGATTTTCTGTTTGTCGGCGCCGCGGTGGTAAACGTGGTAGTAATTGCCTTTGACGAACTTAGTGAATCGTCGAGGCAAGGTGTCCTCCTTTCTGTTACGCTTTTAACCCCCGGAGGCTGGAAGCCTCCGGGGGTTGGAAAACTGGTTTTAACCTCCGGGGCTTCAAGCCCCCGGAGGTTTTATCACACCGAATACACCTTCATCACTTCATCGCCGTAATGGTTGATCACCTTCACCGCGATTTTGCCGGTTTTGGGCGAATCAAAAGGAAGGCTCTGCATGGAGTACAGCGCCGACCACGCTGCTTCGTCGATTTCCGCGCGCAGCGCTCGTTTAAGTTTTTCGTACGGTTCGTTGGCGCCGCTGAAATGCGCGTGGCGCACGAAGAAGCTTTCGCCGTTGTAGTTGGTGTCAATGAACCAACAGGCGATGTCATCGGTGGAGTTGGAGCGGACTTGGCCGGTGGTGGGATCGTACACGTCCACGCCTTTGATGGTGACCACCAGCTTGCCGTCTTTCTGTTTCTGTACGTCCAGGTCCGGCTCGCCGAAGCCCTCTCCCAGAGGGAGAGGGAGCGAAAAAGAAGTCCCCTCTCCGGCAAGCGGGAGAGGGTCAGGGTGAGGGCAGAGCGCGTCGCGTCGCCGTTTCCATCGGCCCCGAGCACGGCACCGTCGGCCCGGAACAGGTGAAAGAAGCGGCCAAGGAAGCGGTGCAGGGCCTCGGGTTCGACCTGCTCATCGTGTGCGGATTTGCCTTCGATCCGCACGTGACGGAAGAAGCAAAACGCTACGGCAAGTTGCAGGTGCTCATCGCGCGCATGAATCCAGATTTAGCGATGGGCGATGAATTGTTGAAGAAGACCGGCGCCGGCAATCTGTTCATGGTCTTGGGGTGAGGGTTCTCACTGTATTCGCCGGTCGCGTGCAGCCACGTGCCTGCAAATGATTCGAGGCGGTCGAACTTCAGCCGCTCATTTTTCACGGTGTTCTGCACACCCGCCTTTTTGAGGTTGTCGATAATCAGGGTCTCGAACTGGCCGATGGCGGATTGCTTCTGCCACTCAGTCTCGGCAGCGGGACGCTCAACGTCGGCGGCGAGGACGCGATGCGGCGAGAGACTTTCCACCGTGAACGGGCCGCTGACACGGATGCGCTTGTTGTCCTCGTAAGGCTGGTCGTAGAGCAGCTCGGTGTCGGCGTGGCGGGCGATGGCCTTATCAATCTCAGCGCGGCTCATGCCTTCTTTGATGTCCGGATTGTTGGCGATGGATTTGAGCGTGACGTGCGGCACGCGTTTATAGACGAAGCCTTTTTTGATGTCCCAATCAACAGGGTTAGATAACCTCCGGGGGCTTGAAGCCGGAGATTTATCCCCCGGAGGCTCAAAGCCTCCGGGGGATTTTATAGGCAACTTGCCCGATGCTTCCATTTCTTTCTTCAAGCCTTCGGGAGAATCGGCGAGCAGGTAATAGGGATATTTTGCCGCCATCAACCGCGTGCGCGCCAGCGCAATGGCGACGCGGCTGGTATCAACCGTGATCCAGCGGCGGCCCCATTGCTCCGCTACAAAGGCCGTGGTGCCGCTGCCGCAATTATGGACGGCACAAACCTCGGTGAGAAAAGAGTGAGCTTCTTCAACTTCCAAATCATAAACATCTTCCACACTTTGTTCTCCTCGTAGCTCAACGATTTTGCATGGTTGTTGATCGACTCCCATGTACACCGTATCGCCGACAGCAAGATTTTCAGCGTAACGCCATTGCTTCGAAAGATCTTCGGGCAGCACCTGTTCGCGCGCCGCTTGAAAAATCGTATCCACGACTTCTGAGAGATTTCGCGAAACCTGCGACGCATTGAACCGGATGACCCGCAGTCCCATCGACTGAAGAAAGGCGTCTCGTTGGCCATCATATTCGATGGCTTCTGACTCGTAATGTTGCGAGCCATCAACCTCGATTACGAGACCGGCGTCGCGGGTATAGAAGTCAACGATATACGGACCGATTGGGTGCTGGCGACGGAACTTGACGCCGAGTTGTTCTGAGCGCAGCCGGCTCCAGAGCAGACGTTCCGGTGGGCTCATTTCGGTGCGAAGTTTTTTGGCTCGTTCAAAGTGCGTTGGGGGAATGCCGCTCCAGCCGCCGTGTTCGCTTAATGCCTGCACCCGCCGGTTGGCGAGCACCAAATGGTCCGTGGTCAGCCATAAGTTTTGATTACAGCCTTCCTGCCGGATGCCGATCATCTTTCCGCTGTATCTCTTTTTGATAATGCGGGAGACCCGGTGCGGCTGGCCGTCGTGGGCATAGACATAATCGCCGGGTTGGAGGTCTTCGATGGGGACAGACCCCACCCCAATGGGCCCCACCCCAGCCCTCCCCGCATGCGGGGAGGGGGAAACATCTTTCCCGCCGTTTACGGGGAGGGAACTGTTTGTTTTCCGTCCGCTTGCGGGTAGCCCTCCTTTCTTCCCCCCGCTTACGGGGGGATTAAGGGGGGTCAAAACCCGCGTCCCCTTCCTCACGCACGTCGGGTCGAGCACCAAGTCGCCGGGGTCGGTCGTCATCAAGATGCAACGCTGAACGACTTTGGTCGAAGTCTGGACCACATAAACCTTGTCCTCTGTAAAACTTCCTGTTCCAGTGTCAGTCCAAAGACTGGTAACTGGTGCAGCGGGAAAATCATCAAGAAAGCGGACATAACGAATGGAACTACCAGATTTTTTGACACGTCGAGCGTTAATCAATTTTGAAATCCCTTGTTCATTCGTTTTCCAGAAGCCCCGTCCTGGTAAAAAAGTCTCATCACCGAATTTGACCGAAAAACTCGATTTCTCCCCCCCGCTTTGAGACGAAAGGCTGCTTAGTTGATAAGGTTTCGTGCCTTCTGGAAGAGTCGTGGGATCATCCATTTCGTTTTGAGTGAGACGCCGATGTGTTCCATCTTTGAGTTGCACGAAGCCATAAAACTGTCCTCCTCCAGTTCCACCCAACTCTTTTGCCATAAACAAAGGACGATATTTTATCCGCGAGATTTCCTTGGCATACCAAATCAAATAGTCTCCGACTGGGGATAACAAATCGCTTCCTAAACTCGCAGTTTTGACAAACATAATGATTCCAGCAAAATTCTCACTTCCAAACACCTCATCCAACAGCGATCGCACGAGGTGCACATTCTCATCACCAATCTGCACAAAGAGGCTGCCGCTCTCGGTGAGCAGCTCGCGCGCCACGATGAGGCGGTCGCGCAGGTAGTTGAGGTAGGAGTGAATGCCTAATTGCCAGGTGTCGCGGAAGGCGCGGATTTGTTCGGGCTGGCGGGTGGCGTCCTCGGCGCTGCCGTCTTTCACGTCGCGTTTGCGGGTGGAGACCTGCCAGTTGGAGCCAAACTTGATGCCGTACGGCGGGTCGATATAAATCATCTGCACCTTCCCCTTCAGCCCTTCCTTTTCCGCCAGCGAAGTCATCACCAGCAGGGAGTCGCCCAAAATCATGCGGTTCGTCCAGTTCTGCTCGTGGCGGTAGAAATCGATCAAATCCTCAAACGCCAGCCCGTTGAAATCGGCAAACAGAGAGATTTGTGTGCCATCGGGATTATGATGAATAATAGAGGCTAGTGATGGTTATTTTGGAGAAGCTCCGGTTTGAATGATTATCTTGCCGCTGGCGAGATTTTGCAGATCATGTTTGAAATTGGCTTCCTCCGCCGCATTGATCTGGATAAGATAATGGGCGCCGTCATCGAAACGGCTTTCAAGAACCTCTCCTCGGAATTTGTTCAAGGCCTGGTGACGAGATTCGTCAGTGGAAACGGGAAACGAAGACTCAACAGGACTTTCGGATAGTATGGAATAATGTCAGCCTGATTCAAAGCTGCAAATGCCGCAGAACTATACGCCCGCACCAGGCCGCCGGTGCCCAATTTGACTCCGCCAAAATAGCGCGTCACCACGACCACCAGGTTGGTGAGCTTCTTGGTTTCGATGGCCTGCAAAATAGATCGGCCTGCGGTTCCCGACGGTTCGCCGGCATCGCTGCAGCGCAATGGCGCCCGGTCTCCCACCCCGATTTTATAGGCAAAACAGTGGTGGGTGGCGTCGTGAAATCGTTTGGAAATGGCACTCACATAGTTTTCGGCGGCTTCCGTCGTTTCCACCGGCGCGCCGCGGGCGATAAACTTTGAGCCTTTCACGGTCAGCTTGGCGGTCACCTCGGCAGTGAGGGTGAAATGGGAATTTGGAGCGAACATTTACGGTAAGATGAAAACGCAAATCAGGGAAAGAAAACCAACTTAACCAGCATAGCGCCTAATGTGCCAAACATGGAGAGCACCAGGGCGAACAAAAGTTTCTGGCCGGTTTCTAATTTTCCGATGCGTTCGCTAAGAGTAGTTTCTACTTTTGCGATGCGCTCGTTAAGTTCATTCCTCAGATTGGCCAGATCGGCCTTCGTAGCCACGTTTTGCTCCATGGCTTCCAGCCGGGTTTCCAGGCGAACGATGGCCGCTGCGGGCGAACGGCGCACCTCCTCCATATCCTCGAACGTTAATTTGAGGTGCTTTTGTACAGACTTGTCGATTAATTCTTCGAGGGTTTTGGGATCAATAGTAATCTCTGCCATAACGGAATATAATATAGATGAACGGATAGTATTTGTCAATTAATTTCTTCATTTCAAAGAATGCCCCGTAAGCGCTACGCCCTTCGCTCCACGCTCTTCGCTCTTCGAATCACGTATGCTCCAGCAGCTCATCGAGATTCATGGGAAATACTACCGTAAAAGTAGAACCCTTGCCTACCTCGCTTTCCACCAGAATCTCCCCTTTGTGATCCTGCATAATCTGGTAACAGATCGAGAGGCCCAGGCCCGTGCCCACGCCCACGCCTTTGGTGGTAAACCCCGGATCAAATACTTTGGAGAGATGCTCTTCGGCGATCCCCTTGCCGGTATCTTTAAATTCGATGTGCACCTTGCTATCTTTCTGGCAAGTCGTAATGGTGATCTCGCCCTTCCCCTGAATAGCCTGTTTGGCGTTGATGAGAATATTCAGAAAAACTTGATTCAAACGGCCGGGATAACAAGCAACCGGCGGAATCTGTCCATAATTTTTAATCACGGTGATGTTATGTTTGATCTCGTGATGAACTATCGTGAGCGTGTCCTCCAGCCCCTCGTGGATATCGACGGTCTTCAGCTCGGCTTCATCGAGGCGGGCAAAACTACGCAGCCGCCGCACGATGTTGGTGACGCGCTCACTGCCGGAATCGATGACTTTG
>Ga0247727_10010343_pt1 | contig 16565 bp, 16 predicted proteins | sample WisWelCaveWW1625_FD_202498 | JGI IMG/M metagenome (GOLD analysis project Ga0247727, IMG submission 202498) | Biofilm microbial communities from Wishing Well Cave, Virginia, United States - WW16-25 | ecosystem: Environmental > Aquatic > Deep subsurface > Groundwater > Cave microbial mat | place... | reverse complement strand
TCCCTTCGCCAGCGAGATCGGGGTGTTGCGGGGGCACGAGCCTTGCTTACGCCGACGGCGTGGAGAGCGCCTTGCGTGCAGCGCCAGCGACCCCCGACGCGGTCGCGCGCGACGATGTCGCCATCCGGTTGACCCACGCCAGGATTCTGGTGGACTTGGGCCGCCTCGACGAGGCCGAGCGCGCCGTACGTGAGATACTCGACGAGCGCTCCGAGGACCTCGACGCGCTCAGCCTCTACACCAAGGTGCTCCACATGCGCGGCAAGATCTCGCAGGCGCTGGCCTGCTGGGCCCAGATCCACGCGCGCTCCCCGCACAACGAGAACGCGTTGGCGTATCTCGCCGCGATCCTCTCGTTCGCGCGTGACCCCGAGCGCGGCGCCGGTGAGTTCTCGGCGATGGGGCAGATCCAGCTCGCCCGCAAGCCGCGCGCGCAGGTCGAGTTGGAGGAGGCGTTCGTCTTGTTGCTGCAGCGCCGGCCCGCCGAGGCCCGCGGGGCCTGCGACGCGATCGCCCGGAGAAGCGCGGGCCGGGATCTCGAGCAGACCAAGCTCGCGCTTTTGGCCAAGGCGTGGATCGCGGAGTTGTCCGGCGATCTGGACATCGCGCGCGAGACGCTCGAGGACCTAGGGCGGAAGCGCGGGCTCGAGACCGACACGGACCGCGTCCTGTCGCTGGTCCGGGTCTACGAGCTCATCGGCGGCCGCGCGGAGCTCGAAGCCGCGGTGCAGATCTGCCGCTTCCTCGAACAGAAGTTCGAGAAGATGTCGGTGCTCAGCCGGCTCGCCACGATCCATGAGCGGCTCGGGCAACACGAGGACGCGGCGCGGTATGCGACGCGCTACCTGGCCCGTTTTCGTGAACGCATGCACCACCCGTCGCGGGCCGAGCTGCTGGCGACCGCCGCGCGGCGCTATCTGCCGCTTCCGGATCTGGCCCGGGTGCGGACCTGGGACGGCGCACCGTCCGACCTCCCGACGCGCGAGCGCGCGGTGGCCGCGGCGCTGGACGGCTCGCTTCGCGAGGCGCGAGTCGCCTTCGAGGGCGGCGGCGAGCCGATCGATCTTAAGTACCTCGCGGACCTGGCCGAGATCGAGGGGGATGTGGATCGAGCGGCAAGCGCCCGCCTCCGGGCGTACCAGAACGACCCCGCCGATCTGTACGTACTCGGGGCCCTGCTCGACGCCGCCGGGGCGAGCCCGCGGATCGCCGCCTGCTTTGGCGACCCCAAGACGGCCCAGCGGGCGCGCTGGACGCTGGAGTCGGCGCTGCGCACATCGCCGCTTCGCGCCGATCTGTGGCGCCGCCAGGGCACGTTGCTCGCGCTGGCGGGGCGCGTCGAGGAGAGCGCGCGCCATTTCACGCGCGCCGAGGCCCTTGGCGAGGCCGCCCGCCGCGACCGCGACCCGATCGGCCGCGCCCTCGCGGCTGCCGTCTATCAGTTCGTCGGCAAGGCCAAGGGGCTGATCCACGAGGTTTGGGCCGGCCGCCGGCCGGCCGAGCCGGGGCGCGGCGGGCACCTGGCCGCCGACGACGTCCTGGGCAACCTCACGCCGGAGATGACGCGCGCCGTGCGCAACACGTTCCTCTCGGTGCGCGAATACGCCAGGAGCAAATTCCCGCACCTGTGCCGGGACGTGATGGACTGGTCGTACACCTACAAGGTCACCAAGGAGGACGAGCCTTCGGGCGGGCTCTCGGCCGGCCTGCCGTCGGCGCTCGCGCTCCTGTCCGCGATCGTGCAACGCCCGCTGTCGCAGCAGATCGCCGCGACCGGGCTCCTGGTGGCGGACGCGCACGACGTGCTGGTGGTCCGCCGCGTGGGCGACGCGCCGCAGAAGGTGAAGGCGGCGTACCACCGCAACCTCAAGTTGCTGCTCATGCCCTCCGAGAACCGCGAGGACCTGGCGCGAAGCGGGCAGGTGCCCAAGGAGATCTGCCGCGAGATGGTTCGCTACGTCGGCAGCCTGGACGAGGCGGTCACGATCGCGTTCGGCGACGGGATCTGGACGGCCTGAGGCCCGCTCGGGGCCTCAGGCCGCGTGGGGCCGTGGGCAGGCGGCGGCTACAGGTTGAACGAGCCGGGAATCGGCGAATACGCGAAGGGGAACGTCTGGCTGATGCGCGCCAGCAACGCAAGGTCAATGGGCCGGACCCCGTTCAGCTCGCCGTTCTCGGCGGTGGTGTGGCTCAGGCCGGTCAAGAGGTTCGCCAGCGGGTTACCGAGTGCGGTCTGGCCCAGAGCGGTGGCCGCCGCGCCGTTGGCGGAAACCGGGTTCGCACCGACCGTCGCGCTCCACGCCGGATTCGTGGCGTTGGCCAGCGCAACGAACGGGTTCTGGGCCAGACCCATCATGGCGAGCTGGTTTGGGGTCGCGCTGGTGTGCGCCAGGCCGTGCACCGACAAGCGCACCTGGTTGAGCGCGTCGATGGTCTGGCTGATGCGATCGTTGAGCATCTGGAGCTTGCGGATATCGATCTTGGCCATTTCCATGCGGTCCTCCTTGGCCGGCGCGTCGGCCGGCTTGGTTTACGTGCTTTGGGCTCACGCCACGTCGATCGACGAGGCGGTAATCGGCTCGACGGGCACGCGAACCTCGAGCACCCCGTCGGAGAGCCGCGCGGTGACCGCCGCGGACCGCGCGCCGTCCGGCAGGCGCACCGTGCGCAGGAAGGGACCGGTCGGCACTTCGCGCAACACCGGCGCGGCGCTCTCGGGTGGGCGAACTCGCCGCTCGCCGCTGAGCACGAGGAGATCGCCGTGCACCTGGGCGCTCACGTCCTGCCGATCGACCCCAGGGAGGTCGGCTCGAACCACGACCTCCGACTGGCCGCCGGCCACGCAGACCGCGGGCGTCCAGGTCGGCCAAAGGCCGAGCAGACCCATGCGCAGCGAGACCTCCGCGGCCACGTCGCCGCCCGATCCTGCTTGCGGCGGCGGCTCCCGGCCGGTGACGGCGCGATAGAGATCCTCGACCCGTTCGATGGTTTGGTCGATCCCGTTCGTCATGCTGGCCTCCGTGTGATCACGTCGAGCTTGTCGGTTCCATCCCAGGAGTCGGCAGTTCGCGGGGAAAGCCCCAGGGCGCGTCAAGGAAGGGACGCCAATGCGCCGCCCTTTTGACGGGCCCGGCCCCTGTGGGCCTCGATTCCAGCGACATTCCACGGGACCCACCCACGGCACGAGGCTTGCTCCATCCCGCCCCGTGCAGTGTTCACAACCAGCCGGGAGTCACTAGATGGCCACCCAGACCGAGACGCCGGCCGGCGACGCCAAGCCGAAGTCCGGAGCGATGCTGTGGATCATCGTCGGCATCGTCAACGTGGTGCTGCTCGGCGGCGGCGCGTTCTTCGTGCTGACGCGCTCGTCCGCGGCGAAGACGGCCGAGCCCGCCGACCCACACGCCCCGCAACCGGCGGTTGCGGCGAACGCGGGCGGCGCCGGACCCATCCTCAAACTCGACCCGTTCGTCGCCAACCTCAACGAGCCTGACGGCAACCGCTACATCAAGTTGACGATGGCCGTCGAGATGGCCGACGAGCCCGCGCTCCAGGCGGCGGACAAGCAGGTCACCAGGCTTCGCGACGCGGTGCTCGTGTTTCTGTCCAGCCTCGGCGTCACCGACACGCAGGGCGCGGAAGGCAAAGAAGCGATCCGCAAGGAGCTGCTCGACCGCTCCAAACGCGTGTTGGGCGCGCAGGCGGTGCGGGGCGTCTTCTACTCCGAATTCGTGTTGCAGTAGCCGTGGAGCCCATCCTCACACGGGAGGAGCTCGCCGCGGTCGTCGCCGAGACCTCGGGCCTCGCCCGGGAGCCGGTGGTCGAACGCGTGGACCTGGCCGGCGGAGATCGCCTGCTCCGTGCGCTACTGCCGGCGCTGGATCCGTTCATCCGCCGTCTGGGCGATCGCCTCCGCGCGCTGCTCACACCGACCGTCAAGGCGGACGTGCGTGTCCAGGTCTCGCCCGCGGAGATCGTGTCGCCGTCGAGCTGGCCGTGCCACGGGGGCTACGTAACGCTGGCCAGCCTGCGTGTGGGCGACATGCCGTTTTCCGGCCTCTTGATCATCGATCCGGTGATCACCGGCCTCCTGGTCTCGCGTGCGTTCGGCAGCCGCCGCGCCGTCGAGGATCCCCCGCAGAGAGCGCTCACCGCCGTGGAGCGCCGCGTGCTGGCCCCCTTCGTCGAGTCCATCGTCAACGAGATCGGCGGCGCCTTCAAGAGCGTCGCTCCGCTGTCGTTCGCGCTGGGTCGGATCGAGGCCGACGAGCGCGCGCTCAGCCTGGATCGGTGGGGCGGCGCGGGGCTGCTGGTCACGGCCGCCGTCCACATGGCCGAGTTGTCCGGTTCGATGTCGCTCGGCCTGTCGAGCGCCGCGCTGGAACCGCTGCGCGCGCACCTGGGCCGGCGCGCCGGCGACGACGGCCCCGGCGCGATCGCCCGCGACTGTGCCGCCCGCATCGGTCGCCTGGTACGCGAGGCGACGGTCGAGATGACGGTGGTCATCGGCCAGGCGCGCGTCACGCTGGCCCAACTCGTCGCGCTGCGCGCCGGCGACGTCGTCCACCTCGATCGGGCGGTCGGCGATCCGATCCCGGTCCGGGTCGAAGGCATTCCCAAGTTCTACGGCCGCCCCGTCCTCAGCCGAGGAAGCCTCTCGGTCGAGTTGTCCGGACGCATGGAGGAACCACGATGAAGCGGATCGAGTCCAAGGACCCCAGGCGCTGCGCGCGCCGATCGCCCGCGGGAGCGCCGCGGCCGTGAGCGCCACGAATCGCAACGAAGGCGCCGCCAGGCCCGAGCAGGACTTCGCCATGGTGCTCGACTTGCCGGTCGAGCTGACCATCGAGCTCGGCCGCAAGCGGCTGAGCATCGGCGAGGTGCTGGCGCTGGGTCAGGGGGCGGTCGTCGAGCTGGGCAAGCAGGCCACCGAACCGCTCGACATACGCGTCAACGAGAAGCTCATCGCGCACGGCGAAGCCGTGGTCGTGGGCGATCGCTACGCGGTTCGCGTCACCGACATCGTGAGCCCCAACGAGCGCATGGGATCGGTGGGCACCGGAGGTCCGGCATGAGCCAGGTCCGCCCGGCCGGGACCCGGGTCCTTGCCATGCTGCTCGCGCTGGTCGCGCCGGTTGCGTCAACCGCCGGAGCCGCGCCCGCGATCGAGGTGACGACGCATGTGACCCGCGCCGACGCTCTCGAGGTCCGGCTGCAGGGAGATGCCGCCGCGCTGGCGCGCTGCCGCATCGTCGGAGGTGCCAATCGCGTCCGCGTCTGGCTTGGGGCGATCGCGGCGCCGCGGACCCTCACGTTCGCGAAGGGCCCGGCCAATCGCGTCTCGGTGCGCCGCAGGGGGAAGCACAGCGTCGTGTCCATCCACACGCGCAACGAGGCGACCGCACAGGCACGTCGCGTCCGCGTCATGGAGGCGAAGGGAGCGCTCACCATCGCGCTGTTCTCGAACGACGGAGCGCTGGCCGAGTGGATCGCCGCCCATGCGGGCGCGCGCATCCGCCCGCTGCCCGGCGCACGCCTCGTGGCCGCGCAGCGCGACGTCGCGCGTAGGACGGACAGCCCCACCGTGCATGTGGGCGTACCGACCCTCCTGCCGGCCGGAGCCGCAACGTCGCCGCAAAAGAACGACGCTGGCGAGACCGCCGCCGCTTCGCCGGTGCTGCCGCCGGTGGCGTCGCCGGTGCCGTCGATCGCCCAGATCGCCCAGGCGGCCGCCGAAGCCACCGCGCCGATCGCGGCGCCTCCAGCACTGCCCACGTCCGTCGCCCCTCCGACCGCTCCGTCCAGGCGGCGCGCCGCCCCGGCCGCGGCGGTCGTCCCGGCGCCCGCGCCCAGGGAGTCGGACCGCACGCGCGCGGCGATCCTCGGTGTGCTGCTGCTGCTCGGGGCCGCCGCCGTGTGGATCCGGCGGCGCGCCGGCCGGCTACCCGGCGAGGAGGCGTCGATCCGCGTGTTGTCGTCACGCGGGCTGGGTGGCAAGCACCGCGTTTCGGTGCTCGAGGTCGGCTCGGACCGCTTCCTCGTTGCGATGGACCCCGGGGGCACGCGCCTCATCAGCCGGCTGGATGTGGCCCAGACGCGCCCGAGTGCCGCGCCGGCAGCGGCGCCGGCCGATCGCGAGCTGCTCATGCCGGCGCCGACGCTGACCCGCACCGCCGCCGCACCCGCGCCCGCGCGTGCCCTGGGGTCGGCCTTCGCCGCCGAGCCGGGGCTCCATCCTCGCCTCACGCTCGTCGGCCCCGCGCGCATCGAGCCCGAGACCGTCGCCCAGCGGCGCGCACGCACCCTGACGCCGGCCGTTGCCGACGTCTCGCTGGTTCGCGCCCCCGCCGCCGCCCGCTCGGTTCCGCTGGCAAGCCTCGCCACCCACGCCGTCCCCGCTTCCCCTCCCCCCGCGCTCCGGCCCGTCTTGGCGCACCCGCGCACGCGCGTGGCGCCCGAGCCTTCACGCACGACGAGCGCCACGGGCGCTACGGTTCTCGCCGCCGCGGCCGAGCCGCTCTACGAAACGGACGTCGAGGGGTTGTTGCGCCTGAGGTCCGCGGCGAGGAAGGCGGCGTGAAGCTCTTCCCCAGAGATGCCGGCCGCCGCGGTGGATCGTGCGCGAGCGTGCTCTTCGTCGCGGCGCTCTTCGGCGTGCTGCTCGCGCCGGCGATTGCGCTGGCACTGCCGTTTCCCCCGCTCGAGCTGCGCATCGGGGAGGGCGACGAACCGGCCCAGATGTCCTCTCTGTTCAAGATCGTCGGCCTGCTGACGGTGCTCAGCCTGGCTCCCGCGATCCTGGTCACCATGACGGCGTTCACGCGCATCGCCGTCGTGCTCTCGTTCATCCGGCACGCGCTGGGCGTGCAAGGCCTGCCGCCGAGCCAGGTCATGGTGAGCCTGGCCCTGTTCCTCACGCTGTTCGTGATGGCTCCCGTCGGCCGCCGCGTGCACCAGGAGGCCGTGCGCCCCTACCTCGACGGAGAAATCGGCGACGCCCAGGCGCTCGAGGCCGCGACCGGGCCGATTCGCACGTTCATGCTTGCGCAGACCCGCGAGAAGGACCTGGCGCTGTTCTACGAGATCTCGCGGACGGATCGCCCGCGGAGCCCCGAAAACGTGTCGATGACGCTGTTGCTACCGGCGTTCGTCATCTCGGAGTTGCGCACCGCGTTCGAGATGGGTTTTTTGATCTTCCTGCCGTTCCTGCTCGTCGACCTGGTCGTCTCGTCGGTGCTCATGTCCATGGGCATGGTGATGCTGCCGCCGGCGCTGATCGCGCTCCCGCTCAAGGTGATGTTGTTCGTGCTCGCCGACGGCTGGCACCTCGTGGTCGGCTCGGTCGCCAAGAGCTTCGCGGCATGACGCCCGACTACGCCATCGCGGTGCTCGGACGGATGCTGCAGTTGGCGCTGCTGTTGTCGGCGCCGCTTTTGGGAGCGGGCCTGATCATCGGGGTCGTCGTGGCGATCGTACAGGCGGTCACCCAGGTGCACGAGGCCTCGCTGAGCTTCGTCCCCAAGGCCGTCGCGCTGGGCGCGCTCTTGCTCTATCTCGGCCCCTGGTTCGTGCAGCAGTTCAGCGGCTTCACCTTGGAGATGACGCGCGAGATGGCCGAGATCGGGCGGAGGGTCCGCTGATGCCCGGGCTGCTGGCGCTCGAGCCGCGACTGATCGTCTTCGGGCTGGTGCTCACGCGGGTCAGCGGCATGTTCCTCGCCCTGCCCATGCTGTCCGGAGAGGTCGTGCCCTTGCGCCTGCGCGCGGCCATCGCCTGCGCGCTGGGTTTCGCCTTGTCGATGGCGGTGCACGCGCCGCGCGTTCCCGCGGGGGCCGGCGAGGTGGTCGCGGCCGCCGCCGTCGAGCTGCTGGTTGGCGCGGGGCTGGGGCTGCTGGTGCGGCTCGCGCTCGCCGTGGCCGAGGGGCTGGGCGCCTTCGTGTCCATGCAGATGGGGCTCGGGTTCAACGCCATCGTCGACCCGCTCACGCACGCCGAGACTCCGCTCGCCAGCCTGTTCGGCCTGGTCGCCTGGGTGTTGCTGCTGGCCTGCGACGGCCATCACCAGGTGATGCGCGGCCTGGCCGACAGCCTCCGCGCGCTGCCCCCCGGGGCCATCCTCGCCGCCGACTCGGCCCCGTTCGCCGAGCCGTTCGCCGAACGCGTGACCGACGCCGGAGGAGCGCTGTTCGCGGCCGCGTTGCGGATCGCCACGCCGGTGGTCGGCGCCCTGCTCGGCACGAACGCCTGCCTGGCGCTGCTGGCGCGCGTGGCCCCCAAGGTGAACCTGCTCATGCTCGGCTTCCTGATTGCCGCCGGCGCGGGGCTGCTCGCGCTGGCGCTGGCCGGCCCATCGATGGCGCGCGGCCTCTCCAACCACCTGACCTCCGCCCTCGCCCAGATGCGCGGCGTGGCGGCTGAACTCGCGACGGGGCGCTAATGGCCGACGTCGATCGCGATCAAGGCACCGAGCCGGCGACGCCACGGCGCCGCGAGCGGTCGCGCCACAAGGGCGAGGTCGCCCACAGCGCGGACGTCGTCGCGGCGGCGGTCCTGTTGGGCGCGCTGGCGGCGCTCCTGCTGGCGGGCGGGAGCATGGCCGAACACCTCCTCGCGTACGCCAGAGACGTGCTCGGCCATCTCGACCGCGGCTTGCGGGCGACCTCGGCCGGCGACGGCTTCGCGCTCCTGGGGTGGGTCGTGATGCCGGTCGCGTCGGCGGGCGGCGCCTGTGCGCTGCTGGCGGGCTTCGCGCAGTCGGGCGGGCTGCTCTCCACGCAGCCGCTCGTGCCGGACCTCGCCCGGATCGATCCGATCCAGCGCTTCAAGCAGCTGTTCCTGTCGAGCCAAGCGCTCATCGAGGTGGCCAAGTCCCTGGTCAAGTTCGTGGTCGTCGGTGCGCTCGCGTTCTTCTACCTGCGCGAAGCCGTGACCGACCTCTGCGAGCGGTCGTTTTCCACGTCGGGCGAGGCCGCCACCGCGGTGTTCTCGATCCTCACCGGCCTGGCGTTGCGCATCGGCGCGGCGTTCGCCGTGATGGCGGCCGCCGACTGGACGGTGGAGCGCTTCCGCTTCGAGCGCCGCATCCGGATGACCAAGCACGAGGTGCGCGAGGAGATGAAGGAGGAGGACGGCGACCCGCTGCTGCGACGCCGCCGCCGCCAGCGCCACCGCGAGCTGGTGCGCCGGCGCTCGCTCGCGGAGGTGGCGCGCGCCGACGTCGTGCTGGTCAACCCGACCGAATACGCCGTGGCGCTGCGCTACGAACCTCGGCTCATGCGCGCCCCCAAGGTGGTCGCCAAGGGGCGGCTCCATCTGGCCGACCGCATCCGCGAGATCGCGCGAGGCGCCGGCATTCCCATCGTGCGCGAGCCCCCACTGACGCGCCTGCTCTATCACACCGTCGAAGCCGGCCGGGAGATCCCGGTGTCCGTCTACCACGCCGTCGCCGAGGTGCTCGCCTACGTCTATCGCCTGCGCCGCGGCGCAGCCTCCGCCGCCGCTCGCCTGACGCACGGGGCGGCGGCATGAGCGAACGAGCGAAGCGAGTGAGCGAAGTGAGCGTGGCCCGAAGGGCCCGCGGATCGAAACCTGCTCCCTGGTGCAACCCCCGCGGCATGAGGGTGGCGTTCGTCGGCACCCAGGGTGCACCAGGGAGCGCGGTGTCCAAACGCCGGAGGGCGCGATGAGCACCGCCGCCATCGCCGCCCGGCCCGCGCTGCGTTTCGACGGCCAGACGGCCATCGGCGTTGCGCTCGTCGGCCTGCTCGCCGTCATGGTGCTGCCGCTCCCACCGCTGGCGCTCGATCTGCTGCTGGCCGCGAGCTTCAGCCTGTCGCTGGTGGTGTTCCTCGCCGCGATCCAGGTCGAGCGTCCGGTGGAGTTCTCCGCCTTCCCCACCCTGCTGCTGGTCCTCACCCTGCTGCGGCTGGCGCTCAACGTCGCCTCCACGCGCGTGATCCTGCTGCACGGCGACCAGGGCCCGCAGGCGGCTGGGGCGGTGATCGCGGCGTTCGGCCAGTTCGTGGTGGGCGGCAACTACGTCGTCGGGTTCGTCGTCTTCCTCATCCTGGTGGTCATCAACTTCGTCGTCATCACCAAGGGCGCGGGCCGCATCGCCGAGGTCGCGGCGCGGTTCGTGCTGGACGCCATGCCCGGCAAGCAGATGGCGGTGGACGCCGAACTGGCCTCGGGCGCCATCGACGACAAGGAGGCCCGGCGCCGGCGCCGCGGCATCGAGCAGGAGGCGGACTTCTACGGCGCGATGGACGGCGCGTCCAAGTTCGTGCGCGGCGACGCCGTGGCGGGTCTCTTGATCACCGTCATCAACGTCATCGGAGGGATCATCATCGGCGTCGCGCAGCGCGGCATGCCGCTGGCCGAAGCGGCCCAGACCTTCACCATCCTCAGCGTCGGGGAGGGGCTGGTCACGCAGATCCCCGCGCTGCTCGTCTCCACCGCCGCCGGCCTGGTGACCTCGCGCGCCGCCGCGGAGGGTGAGCTGGGCCCGGTGCTGGGCCGCCAGATCTTCCGCTCGCGCCGGCCCGCCGCGATCGCCGGCGGCCTGCTCCTGGGCATGGGCCTCTTGCCGGGCATGCCGCACCTGGCCTTCCTCACGCTCGGCGCCACGCTGGGCGTGATCGCGTGGAAGGTGACAGGCGGCGCACCCACCCCGGTCGAAGAGGCGGCCGCCGAGCCCTCCACGCCGGCGCAGTCCGAGCGCGCCGAGCTCGAAGCGCTGCTGCACGTCGACCTGCTCGAGATCCAGCTCGGCTACGAGCTTCTGCCGCTGGTCGACTCGGCGGGTGGCAGCGAGCTGCTCGGGCGCATCGGGGCCATCCGCCGCCAGTTCGCGCAGGACATGGGGGTGGTCGTTCCCGCGATTCACGTGCGCGACAACCTGCGGCTGCCGCCGTCGGAGTACCGCGTGCTCTTGTCGGGCAATGCGGTGGGCCGCGGGGAGCTGCGCATGGGACGGCTGCTGGCGATGAACCCGGCCGGCTCCAGCTTCGCGGTGCCCGGCGAGCCCACGCGCGAGCCCGCGTTCGGCCTGCCGGCCCTGTGGATCTCGCCCTCGGAGCGCGAGCGCGCCGAGATGAGCGGCCACACCGTCGTCGACCCGCCCAGCGTCCTGGCCACGCACCTGACGGAACTGCTGCGCTGTGGCGCGCACGAATTGCTCGGGCGTCGCGAGATGCAGGAGCTGTGCGACGTGCTCGCCCGCGACAACCCCAAGGTCGTAGAGGAGCTCATCCCGCACCTGCTCCCGCTCGGCGAGGTGGTCAAGGTGCTGCGCGGCCTCTTGCGCGAGGGCGTGTCGATCCGCGATCTGCGGACCATCCTCGAGGCGCTCGCCGACCACGCCTCGCACACCAAGGACCCGGCCGAGCTGGGGGAGATCGTGCGCGAACGGCTCTCCAAGCACATCACGGCGCGGCACCGCGCCGACGACGGCGCCGTGTACGCCCTGGTGCTCGATCCCGAGATCGAGGCCGTGTTCCGCCAGAGCCAGCGATCCCCCGCCGAAGGGGGAGGGCAGGATGCGCGGCAGATCCCGCGGCTGCTCGGTGCGTTCGAGTCCGCGCTGCGCGACCTCTCGCGATCGCGACACGCGCCGCTGCTGGTCTGCGCTCCGGACATCCGCCGGTCGGTATCGGCCTTCTCCCAGCGGCACGCGGGCGGCATGACGGTGCTCGCCTACCGCGAGATCGAAACCGGAACCCCGGTCCGGACGCTGGGTGTCGTCCGGCCCAGACCAGGGAGTGACGCTTGATGCAGGTCCGCACGTTCCAGGCCAGGCAGATCCGCGAGGCGCTCTCGATCGTGAAGCGTGAGATGGGAGCCGACGCCGTCATCCTGTCCACGAGGAAGCTCAAGAGGGGGCTCGGGCTGTTGGGCGCGGCGGGGATCGAAGTGACGGCCGCGATCGAGGAGACCGCACGGCAGGTCGCGACGCCCGAGCGAGTGGACCCCGACACCGACAAGCAGTTCGGGACGCTACGCCGCGAGATCCGGGTGCTGCGGGAGCAGCTTCGCGAAACCTCGGACCTGGCGGCGAACTTGACCGCCCAGCTCCCCACGCCGGGTGCGGAGTGGCGTCGCGCCCTCGAGCAGGCCGACGTCGATCCCGTGCTCTGCAGCGAGATCGTCCGCGCCGCGCTCGCCAGGGCGCCGCAGCCGGAGGAGGCGCAGGCCGGGCCCGCCGTCCACGCGGAGATCGCCCGGCGCCTGCGCACGGCCGCGCCGCTGGGCGCCGCCGAACCCGGCGCCCCGCGAACGCGCGTGGTCGCGATCGTCGGGCCCAGCGGCGCCGGCAAGACCACGACGCTGGCCAAGATCGCCGCCCGAGCCGCCCTCTCAGACGGCCTCCGCGTGGCACTCGTGACCCTCGACACGCATCGCGTCGGGGCCGTAGCACAGCTCGCCCGTTATGCCGAGCTCATCGGCGTGCCGCTGCTGTCCGCACGCGATCCCGCGGCGCTGGGCGCCGCCTGCCGCCGCCACGCCTCCGCCGACCTGGTGCTGATCGACACCGCCGGGCGTGCCGATCCCGCTGCTCTCGAGCAGCTCGCCGAGTGCCTGCGGGCGGCGCCGGGAGCCCAGGTGCACCTGGCGGTTCCGGCCGCCGCCCGACGCCCCGACCTCCGCGCGATGCTGCGGCGCTTCGCTGTGCTCGGGCCGAGTCGGCTCATCGTGACCAAGACCGACGAAACCGCGCTGCTCGGTGGCCTGCTCAACGCCACCGTCTGGAGCGGCCTGCCGCTCACCTGGACCACCGGGGGCCCGCTCGTCCCCGAGGACCTCGAGCCGGCCGACGCGGAGACGCTCGCGTCCCGGATCCTCGACATGGAGGCGAACTGATGACGGACGATCGACTTTTTCGCCCGGCGCGAAGCGAGGGCGCCCAGGTGATTCCCGTCGGAGTCGCGCGTCGGGGCGCGGCCGGACGTACGCTCCGCACCATCGCCGTCACCAGCGGCAAGGGCGGCGTCGGTAAGACCAGCATCGCCGCGGCGCTCGCCGTCTCGCTCGGCCGATCCGGTGCGCGCGTGCTCGCGCTCGACGGCGATCTGGGCAAGGCCAACCTCGATCTCGTGATGGGCGTCCTGCCCGGCCGGTCGCTGATCGACGCGCTGGCCGGGCGGTGCTCGATCGAGGACACGCTGGTGAGCGGGCCCGAGGGCGTGACCCTCCTGCCGACCTGCTCGGGCCGATACGAGCTTGCCAATCTGGGAGATGAACAGCGGTACGGCCTGTTCTCGGCGATCGATAGCCTCGAGCATCGCTTCGACGTCCTGCTGGTCGACACCGCCGCGGGGATCACCAGCAACGCGGTCGCCTTCGCCGCCGCCGCGCGCGACGTGGTGCTGGTGGCGACGCCCGAGCCCACCTCGCTGGCCGACGCCTTCGCGATGGCCAAGGTCCTGTCCCGGCGCTGCCAGGTCCCGCGCGTGCGCGTGCTCGCCAACATGGTCTCCAGCCCGCGCGAGGGTGAGCTGGTGTTCCGCAGGCTCGCCAACCTGGCGGACCGCTTCCTGGACATCGGCATGGACTATCTGGGCTTCGTCTATCGGGACCCGTGCGTTCCCGCGAGCGTTGCGCGCGGCCGGCCGTTCAATCTGGCCGAGCCCGAGAGCCCGGCGAGCCGCTGCATCGCGGCGATCGCGGCCAAGGTCGGCCTGGGCGGCGCCGCCCATGGACACGGCGGCATCGGGCTGTTCTGGCGCCGTCTGATCGAGATCCAGGAGGCGCCTCCCCAGCCTCCGCGCATGGCCGTCCCGCAAGGAGCGAACCCATGAAGTCCAACCATTCGCTGGCAACCGCAACGCAGCCGATCGAGCCCGAGCCGGAGGCGCCGCCCGCCGCGCGCGCCAAGCTCCGCCTCTACAAGAGCCAAGGCGCGCCCGCTTCCGAGCCGGCGGCGCCCTTTCCGCGCGGGCGCGAGGACGCGCTGCGCTACGTGCCTTTCGTGCGCCGCATCGCGGTGCGGCTCGCGCGGGGATTGCCCTCGCACATCGCGCTCGAGGATCTGGTGTCGGCCGGCATGATCGGCCTGATCGACGCCCTCGATCGCTTCGATCCCGAGAAGGGCCAGCGCTTCGAGACCTACGCCGAGTTCCGCGTGCGTGGCGCGATCCTGGACGACCTGCGCCGATCCGACCCGATGGCCCGCGACGCGCGCCTCGAGTCCAAGCGCATCCAGCGCTCGATCGCCGCGCTCACCCAGCAGCTCGGCCACCCTCCCGAGGAAGAGGAACTCGCGGCCCACCTGGAGCTGTCGATCGACGCGCTCCGCACCAGGCTCCAGAGATTGGGGCACGTGCAGGTCTTCTCGTTCGAGGACCTGGCGCAGCGCGATCCGGAGGCCTGTGGCGGCTTCGCCAGCGGCGACGATCCCTTCCAACACGCGATGATCGCCGAGATCCAGGGCAAGCTCACGGAGGCGATCCCGCAGCTCGCCCCGAGGCTGCGCATGGCACTGACGCTCTATTACTACGAAAAGCTGCCGGTCAAGGACATCGCGGCGCTGATGGGCGTCACCGAGTCGCGTATCTCGCAGATGATGTCCGAGGCCGTGCACCGCCTGCGCGCCCTGCTGGGCTTGGACGGGGAGTAGCCGATGCCCGACGGACTGACCATCTCGTATTCGGGGGCGGTCGCTCAGAGCGAGGCACTCGAGGCCGCGGCCAGCAACCTGGCCAACGCCTCCACCGTGGGGTTCCGCGCGCAGCGCCCCGTGTTCGCGCAGGTGCTCGCGGCGTCACCGGAAGTGGGCGGCGCCACGCAGCGCGGCGTTTTTGTGCGCGAGACGCGGCTCGATCTGTCGCAGGGACCGGTCCGCGCGACCGGCAACCCGCTCGACGTGGCGCTGCGCGGCCCCGGCTTCCTCAGCGTCGCTACTTCCGCCGGAGAGCGCTACACGCGCGCCGGGCACCTCTCGCTGTCGCGCGAGGGCACGCTGGTGACGGCGGCCGGGCAAACCGTCCAGGGCGAAGGGGGCCAGCCGATCCGCGTCGACAGCCGAGGAGCGGTGAGCATTACTCCCGATGGCACGGTCCAGGTCTTGGGCGCCGCCGTCGGCCGTCTGAAGATCGTGGAGTTCGCCGATCCGGGACGCCTCGAGCCCGAAGGCGAAGGGCTGCTGCGCGCGCCGGACGAGGCGCAGCCGCGGCCGGCTTCGTCGACCGACGTGCTGCAGGGGCACCTCGAACAGTCCAACGTGAACGTGGTGCGGGGGCTGACCGACCTCGTGCGCATCTCGCGCGCGCACGATGCCTTCCACAGGACGATCCAGACGCTGCGCGAGATCGACCAGCGGGCGGCCAACGACCTGGCCGCCAAAAGGTAGGAGGACCCGATGTTCCGTGCACTCTCGACCGCCGCGACCGGGATGGAAGCGCAGCAGACGCAGATCGACGTGATTGCCAACAACCTGGCCAACGTGAACACCGCCGGCTTCAAGAAGAGCCGGGCGGATTTCCAGGACCTGCTCTACCAGACGATGCGTTCGGCGGGGGCGACCTCCAAGGAGGGCAACGAGATCCCGGTGGGGCTCCAGGTCGGGCTGGGCGTGCGCCCGGTATCCACGCAGAAGATGTTCTCGACCGGAGATCTCAAGCAGACCGACAACCCGCTCGACCTCGCCATCGAGGGGGGCGGCTTCTTCCAGGTGGTGCAGTCGGGAGGGACCGTGGCGTATTCGCGGGCGGGCGCGTTCAAGACCGACAGTCAGGGTCGGATGGTGACCAGCGACGGCTTCCCCCTGGAGCCCGCGATCAACGTCCCGCCCGACGCGGTCTCGGTCAGCATCCTGGCGGACGGCACGGTGAGCGCACTGCAGGCGGGCCAGACCGCGCCGGTCGAGCTGGGGCAGATCCAGCTCGCCACGTTCGCGAACCCCGCCGGTCTGGAGAACCAGGGGCGGAGCCTGCTCCTTCCCACACAAGCCTCGGGCCAGCCGGTGGTCGGAACGCCGGGGACGCTCGGCCTGGGGACGATCTCGCAGGGGTATCTGGAGATGTCGAACGTGAAGGTCGTCGAAGAGATGATCGATCTGATCGTCGGGCAGCGCGCCTACGAGGTCAACGCGCGGGTGATCCAGGCCGCCGACGAGATGCTGCGCACCAGCACGCAGGGCCGCTAGTGCGCGCGGTCCTCGCCATCGCCATCGCCGCCGCCGCCGGGGCCGCGCCGCCCATGCCCGTGCCTCCACCCTCGCCAGCGTCGGCGCCGAACCGCCAGCTCGCCGAGGCCGAGGTGCGCGAGCTGCTACGCGCGGCCGCCGCGGCCACGCTGGGCCCAGGCGTCGAGATCTCGGCGATCCACTACCGCGGCGGGCTGGCCGTCCGCGGCGACGACCTGGTGATCGAAGTTGAGCCGCCCCCAAGCCTGCCCCCAGGCCGGGCGTCGCTCCGGGCGGTGTTCCGCACCTCGCAGGAGACGCGGCGGGTCTCGTTCTCCGCGGACGTGGTCGCCGCCGGGCGTAGCCCCATCGTGCGGCGCGGCGCTTCGGTCCTGGTCCAGGCGCGCTCCGGGGCGGTCCTTGTGACCGCGGACGGAGAAGCGCA
>Ga0247727_10010342_pt1 | contig 16565 bp, 16 predicted proteins | sample WisWelCaveWW1625_FD_202498 | JGI IMG/M metagenome (GOLD analysis project Ga0247727, IMG submission 202498) | Biofilm microbial communities from Wishing Well Cave, Virginia, United States - WW16-25 | ecosystem: Environmental > Aquatic > Deep subsurface > Groundwater > Cave microbial mat | place... | reverse complement strand
CATAGCGCGTCACTTTGATGCCCCAGGGGTCGGCCGCTTTGTCCACGGCGTTGACAATTTCATGATTGATTTTCTCGCGCTCTTCAAACGTGCGGTCCAGCTCAATCTTGCCCACTTCGCTGCGCATGGTGGTTTGCGCGAGCTGAATCGAAGCAAAGCGATAATCGTTGATACCGTAAGAAGCCTTGGCGGGATCCATCACCGTCAAATATAAAACGCCGTCGACTTCCACCTGAATGTTGTCTTTGGTGATGCACGTTTGCGGCGGCACGTCGATCACCGTTTCTTTAAGCGAGTGTTTATACGCGACGCGATCGACAAACGGCAGCAGAATATGAAACCCGGCTTCGAGCGTACCGTGATATTTGCCGAGACGTTCGACGAGAAACACCGTTTTTTGCGGGACAACGACCGCCGTGCGCGCGAGGGTAATGAGCGCCAGCAGAATCAGGCCCAGCATGACGATGGTCTGAATTGAGAACGACATGTTTTCCTCCCTTTCGGTTACAGCGGTTTGACTTTTAAGGTGAGATTATTGCGGTTGACAATTTCGACGACCGCGCCGGACGCAATCTCGACGTCGGCTTCGGCCGGCCACGGCGTGCCGTTGAATTCCACTTTGCCGTCGAGACTGCGGGGCTTGATCGCCGTCAGCGCCACCGCTTTTTTGCCGCGAACCTCGTCGAGCGATTCGCCGAGGGTCAGGCCGCCGGAAACTTTGCCCTGATAATATCCCTGGCCGTAACGGCGAAAGACCACTAACGAACCGATCGACGAAACGAGAAACACGATGAGCTGCGCGTTGAACGACTCGATAATGCCGAGCATCAAACACAACGCGGTGATCCACGCGCCGACGCCGAAGAAAATAATGATCAGTCCGGGCAGGATAAACTCGGCGAGCGCCAAAACGAGGCCGATGACGAACCAGGTCAGCTCGGCCGCCTCACTCCAGAACGACATACAACCCTCCGGAAATAAAATTCACTACGGACGGAAACCGTCGCCGGCAAAGCGCGCCGGCCCGGGAACCAATTTATTTTCGCGCAACAGCAACGAAATGATTTCTCGCGCGATCGGCGCGGCATTGGCGCCGCCGCCGCCGCCGTTTTCGAGAAAAACACACCAGGCAATTTGCGGATCTTCAAACGGGGCAAAGCCGATGAACCACGCGTGGTCTTCGCCGTGCGGATTTTGCGACGTGCCGGTTTTGCCGGCGGCGGTAATGCCCGGCACCTGCGCGGCGCGACCGGTGGCATGCGCGCCGTGCACGACCATATACATGCCGCGTTTCACCAGTGAGTAGGTTTCCGGGCGAATTGCTGGAATCCGCACCGAGTCCGGTTGATCAAAAAATTCTTCGCCCGTCACCGGATCCTGCGTGCCGCGTTTAATATGCGGCTTGAAACTGTTGCCTTCGTTCGCAATGTTCATGGCAAAATAAGCCATCTGCAAAGGCGTCGTCAAGAGATCGCCCTGGCCGATGGCAAAATTCAACATCAACCCCTTGCTCCATTTATTTTTCCCGTAGGTACGATCCAGATATTTTTCATCCGGCACCAGCCCATCGGTCTCGCCGCTGAGATCGATGCCGGTGGGTTTGCCAAAACCAAATTGGCGCGAATACGCCACCCAGCGCTCCAAGCCGATTTTAAGGCCCATGCGGTAAAAATAGACATCACAGGATTGCTCCAGCGCATGCAACATGTCCACCGTGCCGTGGCCGCCTTTTTTCCAGCAACCGAACGCGCGCGTTCCGTAGCGATAATAGCCCGGGCAAAAAACGCGTTCATCCGGATCGATCAAACCGCTTTCGAGACCGGCGAAGAGCGTAATCATTTTGTACGTTGAACCCGGTGGATAAAGGCTTTGCAACATGCGATCATAAAACGGCTTGCTGGGATCATTCATTAATTGGTTTAACAGGCCCGGGCTGAATGGGCGGGAAAAAAGCTCGATGTCAAAATCCGGCTTGCTCACCATGGCGATCACTTCACCGTTTTTGCAATTCAGCACCACGGCGCCGCCACGCTTTCCGGTCAGCAGAGATTCCAGGTGAAATTGCAGCGAGGCATCAATCGAGACCAGCAAATTTTTTCCCGGCTCCGGCGCCTGGCTTTGAAACGCGGGATTATTCGACTCGGTGTACTCGCCGACGATCCGGCCCAACGCATCGGCCTGCATGTGGCGCCGGCCTTTTTTCCCGTGCAGAATTTCCTGGTATTGCCGCTCCAAACCTTTTTTGCCGATTAAATCGCCGGCTTCATAGCCCTTTTCCCGCCACTGTTTCAGCTCGCTTTCAGAAATCTCGCTGAGATAGCCAAACAAATGCGGCGCTTTCACGCCGGAAGGATACGAACGCCGCGACTCGGCGCGAAATTCGATACCGGGCAAATCGAGGCGGCGCTCCTGCAGCAAACTCAGCGTGCTGAAATTGACTTGGCGTTCAATTTTAATGGGAATAAAACTACCGCGCGTGTTGCGGCGAACGCGCTCGCGCAAATCCTGTCTGGTGATGAGCAGCGCCGACGCCAAAATGCCATAAGCGCTGTCGCTTTTGTTAATCTCCGCCGGCGTGGTGTAAAGCGCAAACGCCGGACGATTATCGACGAGGATCGTGCTGTCGCGGTCAATAATCACGCCGCGCGGCGGCTCGATTTCAAAAGTCCGAATGCGATTATCATCCGAGGCCTGCGCAAACTCTTCGCCGCGATATAATTGAATATAGGCGAAACGAATCGACAAAATAAAAAAACTCAACAACAGCACGGCGGAAAAAATCAGGCGTTTGTTGGTTTCGTTGAGTTCCATTACGATTTTCCCCACAGACCGCCGGGCCAAATGGCATTGACGACGATGCCGACGACCAACGTGTAAAAAAAATGCGGCAAAATATAACGCCCGATCGTCCAACCCAGGCTGATATTGGCGTCAAAATAATAAATGCATTGAAACAAGACGCTGTTGGTCAACGCTGTGGCCGCGACGACGCCGAGCGTGACCATGAAATTGTATTTGACTTTCTCGCGCGAAAAGTATCCGGCAACAAAACCGGCGATGGATTTGGCCAGCGCCGACAGCCCATAAAGCTGCGTCACCGCCGCATCCTGCACAAAACCAACGAGACAACCGGCCAGAATCGCCGCGGTCGAGCCGTGACGAATGCCGGTAATAATCACGCCGATCAACAACAGATCCGGATAAATATCCTGAATGGACAACAGCGGAATCAGCGTCGTTTGCAGCAACGTGAGAAAACCAAACATCAAAATATATTTAACAACGCGCATGAAAGCTCACAAGATTTTTGTAGCCGGCTTTTGGGCCAGCGTTCAGTGTTCAGTGTTCAGTGTTCAGTGTTCAGTGTTCAGTATTCAGTGTTCAGTGTTCAGTGTTCAGTTTACTGATTACTGAACACTGGTCACTGAACACTGTCCGCACGCGGCGCCAGCGAGGTAATCACAAAAACTTCTTCGAGCCGGGAGAAATCGACATCCGGCTGCAAGATAATCGTTTTGAACAGCGAGGTTCTGTCCTGAGAAATTTTTTTCACCAAACCGACGCGCAAACCGGGCGGGAACAACGCGCTGGAATCCGAGGTAACCACGGCGTCGCGCAATTGCACCACGGCGGTGCGCGGCACGAATGCCAACTCCAGGCCGCTGTTCTCGCTCCAACTCACGATGCCGTAAACGCGATTGCCCTGGATGCGGGCGCTGACATTGAAATTACGATCCAACATCAACTGCACGATGCTCGCCTGCGGAAAAATTTTATAAATTTTTCCGACCAATCCCTCCGGCGTGACCACCGGCATATTCGGCCGAATGCCGTGGGTGCTGCCGACGTCAATCGTCACCGACACCGGCGTTTGATCGCGTTCCTTGGTAATCACCCGGGCCGCGCGGAAATTCCACGGGGCGCTGGGGCGATAGTCCAACATTCGCCGCAGCCGATAGTTTTCCAACAGCGCTTCGCGCATGCGGCTGTTCTCCAGCATCATCTGCGTCGCGCGCCGGCGCAGCGCCGTGTTATCGCGCTGCACCTCAAAAACGCGGCGCATCGCGCTGAATTGCTTTTGCAAACCCGCATACGACCCCAGGCAAAACGCGCGGATCGCATCGATTTGCGGCCGATCATTATTAAACAAAGCATACAACGACACCAGAATCGCCACGATCAGCGTGAAATATTCCCGGATGGAAACGAACAATAAATTGGGGCGTTCCAGGAAATCTTTATTGAGCATATCTCAATACCTGCGCACTTTGGAAAGCACTTTCTGATAATGATCGAGATCTTCCAGGACTTTGCCGCTGCCGCGCACGACACACGTCAGCGGGTCTTCGGCGACAATGATCGGCAAATTCGTCTCGCGGCGCAGGCGTTCATCAAGGCCTTTCAGCAACGCGCCGCCGCCGGAAAGCACGATGCCACGGTCCAGAATATCCGCCGAGAGCTCGGGCGGCGTGCGCTCCAAACAAAGCTTCGTCGCCTCGACAATCGAGTTGACCGCCTCGGCCAATGCTTCCTGCACTTCGATGGAGCTGATCTCGACGGTTTTGGGAATACCGGCCACAATGTCGCGGCCGCGCACGCTCACCGTCGCTTTATCATTGAACGGCGCTGCGGAGCCAATCGAACATTTAATATGCTCGGCGGTGTTTTCGCCGACCAGCAAATTATAGTTGCGTTTAAAATGCTGCACGATCGCTTCATTCATCTCGTCGCCGGCGATGCGAATCGACATGTGGTTGACGATGCCCGACAGCGAGATCACCGCGATTTCCGTGGTGCCGCCGCCGATGTCGATCACCATGCTGCCGACCGGCTGCTCGATCGGCAGGCCCACGCCGATCGCCGCGGCCATCGGTTCATCGATCAGATAAACCTCGCGCGCCCCGGCATGCTCCGCGGAATCGCGCACCGCGCGTTTTTCCACCTCGGTGATGCCGCTGGGAATGCTGATCGCCATGCGCGGCCGCATCAAGCGCGTGGTTTGCACCCGCCGAATAAAATGCCGGATCATCGCCTCGGCTAATTCAAAATCCGAAATCACGCCGTCTTTCATGGGACGGACGGTGATGATTTCGTTCGGCGTGCGGCCCTGCATCTCTTTCGCCGCGCCGCCATAAGCGACGATCTCTTGATCGAGCTTGCGCACCGCGACGATGCTCGGTTCATTGACGAGAATGCCTTTGCCGCGAACATACACCAACGTGTTCGCCGTGCCGAGGTCCATTGCGATGTCATTGCTCAGAAAACTTTGCAGACTAAAAGCCATGCGGAGGTTACCTTTCTAACAACAGATTTCTCGGATTGCACAGATTATAGGAATTTTCAATAAACATACTCTGCGTTGTCGTTATGACTTGTTATTGAGTCCTTCTCAGAAGAATTGAATTGGATTTTGTGCCACGAGGCTCATGATCCAATTTTTCTTCAGGCCCATACTCTTCAGAGCTGGCGACTGCAAAAACAGTAAAATCGTCTCCTACCCCTCTTCGGGCTTCTCCTAAATAAGCTTTTCCAACCCAATCAGTATTACCCACTCCAATAAACTGTGCCGGAGCGGGTGGTTGTATATACCAAAACGGATCAATGAGCGGTTTTACGACGATATAGATTTTTAAAGCCGGTTCCGAGCTATGTCCTTTGATCTTTAACTCAAAACCAATACCTGGGTTGGGAGCGCCAATCTGATTTATCGGTTTATCATTTATTTCAGTAATTTTAATAATCGGGCTTGGTGGGTTGACGAACTCGTGCAATAACCCAAAAGACCCAAGTGTCACAAGCAAAAAGATGGATCCAATTCTAATTTTCCTTTTACCGCTTCTGATTTTTCTTCCAGCGCTTCTAATGTTCCTTTTATCGCTGCCGGTTTTACCTGGTTTCGTTTGATTTGGCTTTATTTTCTCAATTATATAATACGCAACCACCTCAGCAATCACGCCAGCAATCACGCCGATAATAAGTGATATTAATATATTAACATAATCTATTGACATGATTAATTCCTTTCATTGCCGAAAAAACAATCAGCGCTGCGTTATCTCTACGATCTGTTGTTTCTAATGCCGGAAATGCCGAACGCCGGTAAAAACCATCGCGAGATTCTGGCGATCCGCTGCGGCGATGACTTCGGGATCGCGCACGGAGCCGCCGGGTTGAATCACCGCCGTTGCGCCGGCGGTGGCAGCGGCTTCAATGCCGTCGGGAAAAGGAAAAAATGCGTCACTCGCCACGATCGTATTTTTAATCGAAAGCCCGGCGCGCCGCGCTTTTTCAATTGCCAGCAACGACGCATCGACGCGGCTCATTTGCCCGGCGCCGATACCGATGGTGCGGTCGGCGGCGCAATAAACAATCGCATTAGATTTCACATAACGCGCCACTTTCCAGCCGAAGCGCAGCGCCGCCCACTCTGCGGCGGTTGGTTGCCGTTTCGTCACAACTTTAAAAAGTTTATCATCATCGTCGCGCGTATCCTGATCCTGCACGAGCACGCCGCCGGCGACTTTTTTAAATTCGAGATTCGACCTCGCCTCCTGTAGCGCAGCCATCTTGGCTGCAGGCAAGATGCCTGCGCTACTTGCGCGCAAATGTGGAATCATCAATAATCGCAAATTTTTCTTGCTCGCCAAAATTCGTTGCGCGTCAACACTGAAGGCGGGCGCGAGTATGACTTCCGCAAAAAGCTCGGCGACCGCCATCGCAGTTTCGCCGTCCACTTCGCGATTGAAACTGATAATGCCGCCAAACGCGGAAACCGGATCGGTGGCTTTCGCCTTTTGATAAGCGTCGGCGAGGGTCGCGCCGATAGCTACCCCGCAGGGATTAGCATGTTTTACAATCACCGCGCCGGGTTCGCTGAAACTGCGCGTGAGCATCAGCGCCGCGTCGGCGTCGGCGATGTTGTTGTACGACAACGCCTTGCCTTGCAATTGCGCCGCGCCAGCAAGGCCTTTTTCGCGACTCAAATTGTCGCGATAAAACGCCGCGCGCTGATGCGGATTTTCGCCGTAACGCAGATCTTGAATTTTTTCGAGCGCGATGGTAAGCGCTGACGGCAATTTATCCGCCGTGGTTTCGCCTTGTAAATACGCATTGATCGCCGCGTCGTATTGCGCCGTGAGCGCAAAAGCCGTTACGGCCAACTCGCGGCGCGTCGTCTCCGCAAGCTCGCCGCGGCTTTTCTCCATCTCGGCGATAACGTCGTCATATTGCTGCGGACTCGTGACCACGCCGACGTGCGCAAAATTTTTTGCCGCGGCGCGCATGAGCGCCACGCCGCCGATGTCGATGTTTTCAATCGCGTCCGCGAGCGTCACCTCCGGCTTGGCGACAACCTCGCGAAAAGGATATAAATTCACCACCACCAGATCAATCAACGGAACGTCATGCAACCGGCTCTGTTCGAGATGCGCCGGCAACTCCCGCCGCGCCAGCAGGCTGCCGAAAATTTTCGGATGCAATGTTTTCACACGGCCATCCAGGATTTCCGGAAATCCGGTGATTTCTTCAATCGGCGTTACGGCGACCTTTTGTTCTTTGAGAAACCGCGCCGTGCCGCCGGTGGAAATGATTTCGATTTTTCGCGCCGCCAGAAATTTTGCCAGATTGAGCAGGCCGGTTTTGTCGTGAACACTGATGAGGGCGCGTTGGATTTTGGACATGGATATTTATTTTATAAAAACACTAATCTTTCGCCCTTCAGCACGAATCTGATTATCGACAAAAAGCTGCAACGCCTCGGGATAAATTTGATGCTCGATTTCCAACACGCGAGCCGCGAGTGTTTCCGGCGTGTCATGTTCTAAAACCGCGACACAGCGCTGCAAGATCGGCGGCCCGGTGTCGTATTCTTCATCAACAAAATGCACCGTGGCGCCGGAAATTTTGCAACCGTATTCTAACACCGCTTCATGCACACGACGGCCGTACAAACCTTTGCCGCCAAAACCCGGCAACAGCGCCGGATGAATATTGACAATGCGCTGGCGAAACTGCCGCACCACTTCAACCGGAACTTTTCGCATGAAACCGGCCAGCGCGATGAAATTGACCTCGTGCTTCGCGAGTGCGGCCAACAACGCGCGTGCATATTCAGAAGAACTGGCAAATTGCTTTTCATCGATCACAGCCACTGGAATCTTCGCGGCACGGGCAATTTGCAAAGCGCCGGCGTCATCGCGATTTGAAACGCACAACACCACCTGTGCCTGTAAACGCTGCGTTGCAATCGCCGCCAGAATAGCCTGAAAATTCGAGCCGCGGCCGCTGGCGAAAATGGCAAGACGAAGATTCATTGTTATTTCAGCACAACGCGTCAATATCGTGCAATTTTAAAAGCCATTTTCCCACGGATGAAAAACGGCAGACGGATAAAAAGCAATTGAACTGACGTATAAATTTAAAATCCGTGTGCCGCCTTTTATCCGTGTGTCATAAAGAACCGGCAGAATATAACCATTCAACTCACCGCCGATTCGACGATCCGTAATTTTGATTGTGTGCCGCGCGCCGTTAATTCGGCGCGGACCCCAAAAGGCAGCGTGTGTTTGACATTCACGTGACCATAATCCAAGCCGGAAATGGCGGGAATTTTCAGCGGCTTGATAAAATCGCGCATTAAATCATCCACCGTTTGCGACGGCTCATCATCGGTCGCCACGCAATCCGTCATTTGGCCCAACACAAAGCCGCCGATATTTTTGAGAATACCGGCTTCGCGCAATTGGGTCAACATCCGATCGATGCGATACGGCGCTTCACCGATTTCTTCGACGCAGAAAATACTGCCTTGCGTATCGGGGAAATGCGGCGACCCAACCAGACTCACCACCAACGAGAGACAGCCGCCGATGATCGGGCCGGCGGCGCTGCCGCGCGAGATTAAATCGTAACGGCCGGCGGCGGGCCGCGCCAACTCGCCGAACGGCTCGGGCTGCATCACCAGCCGCCAAAAACTTTCTTCGGTAAAGGGATCAATCCCCTTTGCCATTTCCGAGGCGACCATGGGTCCCGAAAAAGTCACCAGCCCCGTGCGCTGTAACATCGCCAGTTGAATGGCCGTGATATCGCTGTAGCCCACAAAAATTTTCGGGTTGGCCCGAATGGCCTCATAATCCAACAGCGGCAGCAGCCGCGGAGTGCCGTAGCCGCCGCGAATGCAAAAAATCGCGTTCACGCGCCGATCGCGAAACATGCGATTGATATCATCGGCGCGGTCACGATCACGGCCGGCGAGATAACCCTGTTCATGGTAAATCGATTTGCCAACTTTGGTTTTATAACCGAGGCTTTCCAGGTAACGGATGCCGTTTTCGAGCCGGTCATGTTTCATCGGGCTGGCCGGAGCCACGACGCCAATCACCTCACCGGGGCGCAGCCGGGGCGGCTTTAACAACTTGAGCATACTGTTCCTTAATACAACATAATCCGGGCGCGTCAGCATAAAAATTAATACCACACGGATTTAAAAACCACACGGGCAAATCGGCGTGGTTTTTTGATCCGCGTGGAATTTCTTTTCGGTTTTAACGCTTTAGATGCTAACGCAAATATTCTTCGATACTCAACGGATAAACCATGCGAAAATCGCCGTAACCGGTTTCGTCAAAAAACAAAAACTGCCGGTTCAATTCATAATACGTCCAGACTTCGGAGGCCTTGACGGTGCGGCCCTGATAAAACGAGGCATAACGATTATAGGGATTGCGTTCGATTTCATTGGGCGCGCCGAAAACGATATAGACCATGCCCATGTCGGTTTTCCAACCCTCGCGAAAGCCGCGAAAATTATCGTTGGCGTAATTGACCCGGCGATAATATTCTTCCATCACCTCGTTGGCTTCGGTGCCGGGCGTCGGATCGATCTCTTTCCAGAATTTCAAAAAAGCTTCGCGTCGTCTATCCGGCGGCGCCGACAGAATCTTTTTGACGACGTCTTTCTTGGCATAATAGCGCATTTGCTCAATGGCCAGATCAAGATCGACGATATTCGACGGAATGCCGACCCAATGCAGCATGATCTCGCGTTCCGTCGTCGCCATCAACTCGCGGCCTTTCACTTCCACGCGAATGACATACAGGCCATGCGCCAGACTCGTGCCCGGCAATTCTAAAATCACCGGCGTGATCTGCCCGGTGTGGCGGACCACCACCTCCTTCTGAAAAATCTTCTCGCCTTTAAGGCTCTTCAAGACATAGGAAGTTTTATATTCTTTATCTTTACCGCTGTCATAAATTTCAAAATAAGCGAAGAGCTGCGATTTTTCCCGCCGGGGCGCCGTCACCTGCGGCTGCGGAATGAGATTGCCGCTGCTATCGCGCCCGACGGCGTCGGCGATCAACACGTCGCTGAGCGTCAGTTTCGCTGCGCTGAAATCGCGCAGCACCAGGCTGGTTTTGCGAAAACTCGTGCGCCGGGTATCCAGGTCCATCACGCCGACGTTGAGGCGATACTTGCCGGGCGTAAGATTGAAACTGCTTTTCGTGGCGTCGAACAATTGCCGCGAGTTGGTGGTGGCAAAATCTTTTACGGTCACCGTGTCCCGCCAGATTTTACCGTTGACTTGAAAATCATCCTGATCCAAAATGATCGCCGAGATTTCATAAACCGCGCGAAAAGAATCCGCCGTCGCTTTAATGAATTGCAGCTCGTCATACATAATTTTGAGATAAACGTCGAGGCGCGTTTCTTTCGATTTTTCGGCGCGAAAATTGGCGAGATCAAGATTGAAAAACGGCACGTTTTCATCGCGCGGACCGGACAATTCCGCCTGCGCCAATAATAAACGACCGTTCAACAACAATAGCCACACCAGGCCGCACCGCTTGCACGCGTTGGCAAATCCGTTCTGTTTCTTCATCTGACAACCTCGCTTTGGTCAAGGTGAAACTCCCTGCTCATCCAACCGCTGAACTAAGATTGACCGGTCGCTGCAATCGTTGACTCACCGCGAAACGTTGACGTCAAGCGGCCGGTCAATAACTTTCTATCCAACCGGCTGGCCCTGATACAGGAGATACTTAATGCCGCCGACTTCAGTCACCGGAGCCGGCGCGGAATGTAAATGGGGGCGGCGCGCTGCTGTTGCAATCAAATCATAATCTTGCGCTTCAACAATATCGACTTCACAAAATTCTCCGACCTGGAGACCACTCGAATTTTTCACGGCAGCGCGCAAAAGCACGGCGTGATCGATCTCCGGACAATCCCAGGCGGTGCGCGCACGGAAACGATTTTCCGCGCGTTCAAATTCATCAACTAAAACCCGGAGCCGGCGCCCAACCTGTTTGGCGCTCCAGGCCGCGGCAACCTCCTGCTGCGTTTGCATCAACCCATCAAATCGCTCGCGCTTAACTTCGTCCGCAATTTGCCCGGGCAGGCGAAAGGCGGGGGTGTTTTCTTCCGGCGAATACGTAAAAACACCCAGTCGCTCAAAATTGCCGTCCGCCACAAAATCGAGCAGCTCTTGAAAATCATCTTCGGTTTCACCCGGAAAGCCGGCAATCACCGACGTGCGAATCACGAGTTCCGGAATCATCGCGCGCATTTGGGCGAGCCGGTTTTCCGTAAAGGCGCGATCCACGCGACGGGCCATGCGCTTCAACATGCGGCTGGAAATATGTTGAACCGGCATGTCGATGTATTTGACGATCTTCGGCTCGGCGGCGATCACTTCGAGCATCGTTGCGCGCAGGTAATACGGATAAGCGTACATCAAGCGAATCCATTCGATGCCCTCAACACGGCAGAGCGCGCGCAGTAACTCGGGAAGTTGTTGCGTGCCGTCGAGATCGAGGCCGTATTGCGTGGTGTCTTGCGCGACGAGGATGAGTTCTTTGACGCCTTGCTCGGCCAGACGGGCCGTCTGGGCTACGAGGTCGGGAATCGGCGTGCTGCGAAAATTCCCACGAATGCTAGGAATAGCGCAGAAGGTACAGGGATGCTCACAACCTTCGGAGATTTTCAAATAAGCGTAATGCTTGGGCGTGAGTAACTCGCGCTCGCCAATCAATTCGTATTTCAAACGCAACTGTTGCGCGAGGCCTTGCACGATTTTTTGCATGTCGCGGTTGCCGTAAAAACCGTCGACTTCGGGAATTTCCTGGCGCAGATCCGCGCCGTAGCGCTCGGAGAGGCAGCCGGTGACGTAAACGTTTTTAATTTTGCCGCGCTTTTTTAATTGCACCGCCTGCAGAATGGTATCAATCGATTCTTCTTTGGCGGATTCGATAAAACCGCAAGTGTTAATAATAACGGTTTCCGCGCCCGTCGCCTCGTTGACGAATTCCACGCCGCAGGATTTAAGCCCGCCTTTGATAAATTCGGAATCAACGATATTTTTCGGACAGCCGAGGGTAATGAGATTGATTTTCAATTTGGTTTATTTTAGGGTTAGTTGAGGCATTTTTTATTTCTCTTCACTGCATCCCGTGGCGGCAGATAGAGCATGGCAGACTTTCTTCATTAATTCATTATTAAGACTACCAATAAACTGCGTCAATTTGGATTTCTCCACGGTTTGGACATTATCCAAATTGATTGCCGAGGTATTCTTTAAGCCCTGATCAATTCCGACAACTACCTCGCCTGCAGAACCATGAATTGTTGATGTAATGGAGGCCACAATCACGGTATTAAGCACAGGAATTGCCTTGGATCGCGTGAGAACCAAAACCGGCCTCCGTTTATCAGGCGACTTAAATTCATAGCTCCAAATTTCACCGCGCTGAATCAATCGACCCATACTTGTTCATCGATCCATTCTTTTACTTCACGTTCCAAAGCTTCACGAACGCGAGGATCACCATAGACCCGCTCGTATTGTTTATCAATTTCCCGTTCGGCTCTCCATTTCAAAAATGATTTAATCGTCGCTCGAGAAAATTCCGAAATGCCCAATGCCTGAACTTCCTTATCATTGATCATGGCATCGAGCATCTCGTCATCGACCTCAATTTGAATGGCTTTCATGGTGAACCTCTTGGTTTAATACAAGCCGTTTCTAAAAAATTTTCAAATCACTCAAACAACGCTTCAACAAATTCCGCGGGATCGAACGGCTGCAAGTCGTCGATGCCTTCGCCGACGCCAATGAAGCGGACGGGAATTTTTAATTTTTCTTGAATCGAAAAGACGATGCCGCCCTTCGCGGTGCCGTCGAGCTTGGTGATGACGAGGCCGGTGACGCCGACGGCGGCGGAGAACACTTCGGCTTGCCGCAGGCCATTTTGTCCCGTGGTCGCGTCGATCACCAGCAAGACTTCGTGCGGCGCGGCAGGAATCACCCGGCTCATCACCCGGGAAATCTTTTTCATTTCCTCCATCAAATTACTTTTCGTGTGCAACCGGCCCGCCGTATCGACGATGACGATTTCGGTGTTTTTCGCTTGCGCTGACTGCACAGCGTCAAACGCCACCGCGGCGGGATCGGCGCCGTGTTGGGTTTTGATAATCTCAACATCGGCGCGCTTGGCCCAAATATCAAGCTGCTCGGAAGCCGCGGCGCGAAAGGTGTCTGCCGCCGCGACGAGCACGGAACGATCGTGTTCGCGAAAACGCTTGGCCAACTTGGCAATCGTTGTGGTTTTGCCGACGCCGTTGACCCCGACAACCATAATGATATGCGGCCGATTCGGCGGCGAAAAAAAATCGCGCCGTCCATGGCTCGACACCATCGCGAGACGCTCCTGCAAAAACTCTTTCATGCACGCCGCCACCGCTTGCTCCGAGCCGGCTTCGCGCAAACCGACGCGCTCGCGCAGCCGCGTGATCAAAGCTGACGTTAGATCAAACCCCAAATCCGCGCCGATGAGCGTGGTCTCCAACTCTTCAATCGTCGTCTCATCCAGCCGCGCCTTGCCGGTGACGGCATAAACGACGTTGTCAACGAGGCTCTGTTTGGTTTTTTTTAAACCGGATTTTAATTTTTCAAAAAAAGAGGCCATCAAATTTTCAACATTTTCGTAAAATAGAAAAACAATTCAACCCAAATTGGTTTCCGTTAAAAAAAGCCGGGGCAAAACAATTGCTGGCAAATGATTATGTCCAAAAAGAGCCGACGCCGGATTCGCAGACAAGCAGAAAACTGAAGCCCGGGGACAGCTTTAATTTTTCCCGCGGATTGAAGAAGCCCACGGATAAAGCAATTCATCAGCGGGCTTCTTCAATCCGTGGGGGCATTTTTCGGCCATACACTTGCAGATTTTTTTCAAACTTTCGGCGTTGAGTGTTTAATTAAAAAGAATCACTCATTTTGCCATTCATGACTCAGCTTTAAACGCCTGCTTCACGCGCGGCAAATAGGACACGACGGAAAACAGAAAGGACACGAACATTATCCAAAAGAACGGCCATTTCAGCAGTTTAATATCCAATGCATAAACCAGCAGCACAATCGCCAACTGGGTAACGGCAACTTTACCGGGCCAGTTGGATTCGGGAACTTTGACCCGAACCGTCATGAACAGACCGATAATTAAGATAGTAAAATCGCGCGCCAGAATCAATATTAAAAACCACTTAGGAAAGTCGCGATACAACGCCAGGTAAACCGCAATGCCGCCGACGCAAATTTTGTCACTCAACGGATCGACGATGCGGCCAAAGTCGGATTGTTGATGGAGGCGCCGGGCGAGATAACCGTCCAGCCAATCGGTGGCGCCAGCGACAAGCATAAAACCGAGGGCAATGGCATTGCCGCGCGGTGAATTTTGGTGCAAATAAAATAAAATCGGCAGGAGCAGCAGCGCGCGTGAAAAACTAAACAAATTAGAAATCGTCCACCACCCCGCATTGGGGCGCGAAGGATTTGGCGATTCAGCAAGCGTGTGAGAGGTTGGCATTAGCTCATGAAAACTTTCAAGACGTCAAAAATTAAACTCGGATGCCGAACCAATGCGGCTTTGAACACGTTGACCAGCGTGCGCTCCTCCGGCTTGCGGGCAAGCACCGCTTCGGCGGTGCGGTTCAATTCGTCATCCGTGAATTTATAAACCGCCTGTTTGATTTTATACATGCGCTCGTGATTTTTGCCTTGCGCTTCATGCCATGCTTTCGGATAAGGCTCCAGATTTTTGCTCGACACGTCGTCTCGAGCAATCGCGTCTGCCGCAACACGGCCGGCAATTTTTCCCGCGAGCATCGCCGTGACAATTCCGCCGCCGGTCATTGGGTTGATTTGATGTGCCGCATCGCCGACGAGCATCAAGCCATTGGCAACAATTTTCGTCAACGTCGGCGCACAGGTGACGCCGCCGACGACCGTGTAAACCGCGGCGGCTTTCGGAAAACGGCGATCGATAAATTCCTGCAAATAGCGCTGCGCCGATTTGTAGCGCGCAAAATCGCCGGAGATGCCGATGCCGACATTCGCGACGGTTTCGTTTTTCGGAAAAATCCACAAATAACCGCCGGGCGCAACGTCTTGTCCGAAGAAAAGATAAATGTAACGCGGATCGATTTTGATGTTCGCGAGCGTCACCTGCATGCAGCTTTCCATATCTTTGAGCTTGGTGAAGGTGCGGAGTCCCGCAAAGCGACCGACGCGCGATTCAATGCCGTCCGCGCCGATGACGATTTTCGCCGTCACGTCGTAATTTTTTCCGAGTTGTTGCACGCGCACGCCGGTGATGGCGCCGTTGCGAAGGAGATCGGCGACATAAGCTTTCGTGCGAATTTCAACGCCTTTCGCCGCCGCCATTAAGGAGAGCTCGAAATCAAAAACTTTGCGGTCGAGAATATAACCCGATCCCGGCGGAAAATCCAGCGCCACTTCGCGGCCGTTCGGCGCGACCAACACGGCGCCGGAAATCTCATTGGCAACGCCGCGCGGCAGCGGCTCCGGCTCGCAAACCGCGCGCAAACCGGCCGCGCCAATGGCTTCACCGCAGCGCACCGGTGAACCGACCTCGCGATCTTTTTCGAGCATTAAAACTTTGGCGCCGTTTTCCGCCGCGGCTTTGGCTGCCCATGAGCCGCCCGGTCCGGCGCCGACGACGATCACGTCGTATTCAGAAGGCATGCTTTATTGGTTATCTTATTTTGCTAAGATCATTCTGCACCTCACGGCGCATTTTTCAACAACGCCGGCAGTTGGCTGATATGTTGGATCGTGGTGTATTGCTTCGTCGCCAAATCTTCATCTGCCACGCGCTCATGCACCCACGTTGTTTGATACGGAATATAAACCGCCTGCCCGCCCATCGCCAGAACGGGCAGAATATCCGATTTCAGCGAGTTACCAACCATGAGAAAACGCTCCGGCGCAATGCCGTGCTTTGCAGCGAGGCGCTGATAAGTTTCAACGCTTTTCTCGCTCACCACTTCGATGTGACTGAAATAATCGCCGAGGCCTGAACGAGCAATTTTTGATTCCTGATCCAGTAGATCGCCTTTGGTAATGAGCATGAGCTGGTGTGAAACGGCCAGTTGCGCAATCGTTACGGCCACGCCGTCGAGAAGTTCGACAGGCGCGCGCAACATCTCTTTGCCAAACTCGATAATCGCTTGAATTTCGTTGCCGGTGACGCGGCCTTCGGAAAGCTCGATG
>Ga0247727_10010341_pt1 | contig 16566 bp, 18 predicted proteins | sample WisWelCaveWW1625_FD_202498 | JGI IMG/M metagenome (GOLD analysis project Ga0247727, IMG submission 202498) | Biofilm microbial communities from Wishing Well Cave, Virginia, United States - WW16-25 | ecosystem: Environmental > Aquatic > Deep subsurface > Groundwater > Cave microbial mat | place... | reverse complement strand
GATCTTCATTGGTTAAAATAATTTTATCGCAATATCTGGCTGCTATTTCTCCCATTACCGGACGCTTCCAAATATCCCTCCCGCCGCCAGCAGAACCCAAAATGCAAATCATTTTGCCTTTTGCTGCTTTACCGGAAGATTTCAAAACTTCTTTTTTCACTGTCAGATAAACTTTTTCCAATGAATCCGGAGTGTGGGCATAATCCACAATAACTGCAAAAGGAATTTTTTGGACGAATTCCAAACGTCCCGGAACTCCGTCAAATCTCTCAATCGCATCCCGGATAATATCCCAGTCAATGCCGCGACTCCGCGCAAAAGCAATGGCCGCGGCAATATTTTCCCGGTTAAATTCTCCAATTAATTTAGTCTTAATCCTCAAGGCAGCAATATCTTTCTTGTTATAAAAAATAATATTACCCAGACCCTTTACTGCATCAGAAAAATATTTATTGTCCCGGGCATCACTATTAATGAAAAAGGTTTTGGGTCTTTTCAGGGAATAATGGGCAGCATCATTAAAAAGCCTTACTTTGCTGGAGCGGTATTTTTCATAAGACCCATGCGCCTCAATATGTTCCGGTTCCATATTTGTAAGAAAAATTGAATCAAAATCAACGAAACGGTGCCGATATTGCAATATACCCTGCGAAGTAACCTCAACAATCGCGTATTGGCAGCCGATATTAGAAGCTTCAAATAAAAATTTCTGCAGGAAAAATCTTCCCGGCATACTCATCCCGGATAAATTAGATTTTGATAAGCCATTAACTTTAAACCGGACCGAAGAACTGATGGCGGTCTTTTTACCGGCAGCCTCTAAAATTGCATTCAATAATTCAATGACTGTGGATTTTCCCTTGGTACCAGTCACGCCGATAACAAAAATTTTCTTGGATGGCTGATTATATACTTGATTGCCCAGCCAGGCTAGAGAGTAATGATATAATGAACGTAAAAAATTCATTTCATTTTGATTTTAAAAGTCTTAATGCTTCTTTTATCCTTTCTTCCATTTTTGTAACCTTGGCGTCAATTTTTGCCAGCGCATCTCTGGCCTGTGATTTTGTGTAACCCAGATTCGAAAGCGCCTCAACGATATCGTGATCAGCTTCCATTACCCCGACTATTTTTCCGGTTCCTTCTTGCTCTAATTTATTCCGCAACTCTAAAATAATTCGGTCAGCAGTCTTTTTACCGACACCAGATGCTTTAGTTAGAAGCTCGGAACGTCCCTCAATAATGGCTGCCCGCAACTTATCGGCTTTTTCTACCCCCAAAATCCCCATAGCTGACTTCGGGCCAATGCCGGAAATGCTGATTAATTTTTCAAACAGATTAAGTTCTTCTTTATCTAAAAATCCGTACAGCTCCAGCGCATCTTCCCGAACATGTAGATAAGTAAATACATTGACTATTTGACCAATTTGTGGCAAACTCTTCACGACATTAAGCGACGACTTAATTTGGAAAGCCATTCCCCCCATTTCTACCACAAACCAATTATTTTGTTTTTCAATTAAATTACCCCTAAGAGAATAAATCATTACCTTAAGTATACTATGATCTCTAAAATAATATTATCACTAATTAACAAGAGCTATTTTATTCTAAATCCAAGGCGCGACAACGAGCTTGTGGTTTTACCACAGCGAGGAGGGGCAACGATGGAGTTAAATAAAATAGCCTTGCCCGATGGGATAATTGATTCTGATCAATTTCATCGTTACTCGTCAGAAATGTGGGTAACCCCACAATTTCTTCCTCGTGCCTTGAACTTAATACAAAATCAATTATTTAATTTAGTAAGAATATTAATTTAGAGATCATTTATGTTTAAATTAGTCTCCAATTTCAAACCGACCGGTGATCAGCCCCGGGCAATAGAAAGCCTGGTTAACGGAATCCAATCTGGGGCAAAAGACCAGGTTCTTTTGGGTGTCACCGGATCAGGAAAAACCTTCACTATGGCCTCGGTCATTGAAAAATTGAATCTGCCAACACTGATAATCTCTCCAAATAAAATCTTGGCCGCCCAGCTTTACCAAGAATTCAAACAATTTTTCCCGCACAATGCCGTGCATTATTTTGTTTCCTATTATGACTATTATCAGCCGGAGGCCTATCTGCCCCATACTAATATCTACATCCAAAAAGATGCCCGTATTAATAAAGAAATAGATAAACTGCGCCACGCGACAATCCAAAGCATTCTTAGTCGCAAAGATACCCTGGTCATTGCTTCGGTTTCTTGTATTTATGGAGTTGGTGATCCATCTGAATATCAAAGAATCCGCCTAGAATTAAAAGTTGGTCAAATTATCGGAATGGCTGATCTGGCCCGTCATCTGAATTTTCTGCAATATGAGCGCACTACCCGCGAACCTGATCAGGGGCAATTTAAAATTTTAAAAGATAAAGCCCTGATCAATTCCGTAACTGGAGAATTATTCGCTGTAGAATTCCGAAATAAAAAAATTGCTCAAATATTATCGACTGATTTTACCCCCATTGAGAATGTGGCCATTTATCCGGCAAAATTCTGGGTAACCCCGCAGCAAAAATTAAAATTAGCGCTTCAAAATATTAAAAACGAAATGGAAGAACGGGTGGAGGAATTGCAGTCCGCCAATAAATTTGAGGAGGCAGATAGATTAGAAAAAAGAGTTCTTTTTGATTTGGAAATGATGAAAAAAAACGGATACGTAAACGGCATTGAAAATTATTCCAGACACCTTGCTTTCCGCGAGCCGGGAGAACCGCCGGCAACCTTACTGGATTACTTTCCAAAACCTTTTATCTCATTTATTGATGAATCCCATATCGGTATACCCCAACTTAATGCCATGCAGGAAGGTGACCGCCGGCGAAAAGCCAATTTGGTAGATTACGGATTCCGGCTGCCGTCAGCATTAGATAACCGGCCGCTGAAATTTAATGAATTTAATTCTAGGATCGGACAAATAATATATGTTTCCGCCACTCCCGGACCATATGAACTAGAAAAGTCCGGAAGAAATATAGCTGAACAGCTGGTCCGGCCTACCGGCATTTTAGATCCGGAAATTGAAATCAGGCCGGTAGCAACTCAAGTTGCAGATTTATTAAAAGAAATTGAAAAGCGCATAGATCTAAATGAGCGGGTATTGGCGCTAACCCTGACTAAGCGCTCAGCCGAAGACCTGACTGAATTTTTACTTAACAAAGGAATTAAGGCGCACTATCTCCATTCTGAAATCAAAACCCTGAAACGTCCGGAAATTTTAAATGACCTCAGAAAAGGAAAAGTTGATGTAGTAGTCGGAGTAAATCTGTTGCGTGAGGGATTGGATTTGCCGGAAGTGAGCCTGATGGCAATCTTAGATGCCGACCGGGAAGGATTCCTCCGCAATTATCGCGGCCTGATCCAAATGGCCGGCCGGGCAGCCAGATCCATAAATGGAAAAGTAATTATGTATGCCGATAAAATCACCGACTCAATCCAAAAAACTATTACCGAAACAAACCGGCGGAGAAAAATCCAAAAAGAATATAATAAAAAGCTTGGAAAAATACCAATGGCCATCCGGAAAGCAATTATTGAAAATGACCTTACTCGCTTAGCCGATATAAAAACCGGGACTTAGATAAAAAAGAGCCCCTCTGCAACTTAGGTTGCAGAGGGGCTTGTTGTCACGCCACGGACGGTAGCGTGGGCGGCAGAACTGCCGCTGGCGCCTGCTTGGCACCAAACTTCTCCCGGCGCCGAAGCGCACGGCCGACCCGAGTCCTCGTGCCAGCCTTCTTGTTCCCCTTGGTCCGAAGCTGCCGCGCCGCAGCCTCGTTGATCTTGTCGTGGATCCACCCGGGCATCCCCTTCTTCGGTCCGAACCAGTTCAGCCGATCCAGCGCCACGGTGAGGCTATACTTCTTGGCGTACCTCTCCGCTTCCGTGTAGCCACTAGATCGGATGATCCTCCGCAGAACCCGGTCCGGATGCCTCTCGCGCGTCGGATGAGCCTGGTTGTTCGGCTTCCGCTTCTTGCTCGTCTTATTCTTTTTCTGCTGATCAGCCATGGTCTACCTCCTCACTATCTTTTTCACGAAGAGAATCATCTCCCCGCTAGCCGTATGCATCAGTGCCCGGCGGCACGAACCAAATTCCCAGCAGGAATGCGGAACCAAAATCCTGATTGCCTGCTTTGCTAAAATTAATACCGGACTAGGATTTACCCCAGAACGAAGCCGAGTTTTCCTTCCTAGTTGCTTGCTCAAAAATCGTTCAAGCGGAGTCGGATCTTTTACCATCCGAGATACTTGGCGACTACAGCAGCAAAGAGCAATACCGCTACCTCAGCGCAATAAGCAATAGTCTTGAGCGGCTCTTGTTCCTGCTTTAGCGTCAGAAGCGTTACCGTACGTAAAACCGAACAAATCATAAATAAACCCGTGGCCGCTAAAAACATTGTCTGCGATGCCATTTCTACCTCCTTATCAAAGATCAATTTCTTAAAGAGATATTAGCATAAAACTATCTCATTGTCAAGATTGACTCTAAAAGCGAAAAGATATAGACTAAAAGCTACTTTTACTATGATTACTCAATCAGCTAAAAAAGCTTACCGCCAAAACCTGAAAAGACGCGCCGTCAATCTTAAACGAAAAGAAGCGCTAAAAAAGGTTTTGAAAAATTACAAAAAACTGGTTACTGCCGGCAAATTAGACGAAGCCAAAAAGGAACTGCCGAATGTCTATAAAACTCTGGACAAATCAGCCAAAGTAAACCTGCTCAAAAAAAATACCGCTTCCCGGCTAAAATCTCGACTAACATCAATGTTAAGTTCAAATAAAAAATCCTCTGCCAAATAGAGGATTTTTAGTCCAAGACTAAATCCAGCAAAGCTTCATCGTATTCTAATTTCCCGGACTTTACTGCCGCATCATAATCAGCTATTTTCTCCTTCCAGTCTTTATCGGCATAAGGCGAAACTGCCATAATATTAAAAATCATCGCCGCATCCTCACTTCTGGACAGCAACTCCTCCAGCAAAAAAAGACGCTCGCTTTTTCTGAAAGAATTCCGGATCTGATTGATGGTGGAAAAAATATTTACCGGCAATGAAACGTCTAGATGATTTTCTAAAATTCTTAAGCTAATTTTCTTTTCGTCAAGCAAAGATAATTTATCCAGTTCAGTAATCAAACCCCATGCATCTCCAGCAAACGCCGATAAGATTAAATTTTTACTTTGTTCGTCAAAATTTAAATTTCTGGTTTTTATTTCCTGATCAAAAAATTTACTAAGCTCTGCGCCGGATAAATTTTCAAATTCCTGGCATAAAACGGGTTTCTCCAGTAAAAACTTAAAGTCTTTAGTTGGCTTCTTATCTTCGACGATTATTAATACCTGTTCTTTAACTTTTAAATTTTCTTTTAATAACTCCGCATATTCCTTTTGTGAAGTTTTTTCTAAAAAACTTCCACCCTTAATCACCCCTAATTTAAAACTGTCAAAAAGTGAAATTGCCTTAACAAAGTCTTTTATCTTATCTAAACCGCCGCCCTCTTCTAAATTAAAATGCTCTACCGAAAAACTGGAGTGCTTTTCTTTATATTCTGCGGCAATCTCTTTCAATTTTTGCTGGCGCCGATAAGAATCCGGGCCGTAGAGAAAAATAATCATATTTATAATTTTTGACAATAAGGACAAAAATGAGCTGATCTTCCTCCAACTGTAATGCGTTTGATTTTAGTCCTACATCGCCTACATGGTTCGTCTTCGCGCTGATAAACCAGGCGGTAGTCCGCATAATATCCTTCTTTTCCGGCCGTATCCCGGTAATCGCTGTAAGAAGTCCCGCGCAGTTTTACTGCTTTTTGTAAAATTTCTCTCATAGCTTTCCAAAGCGCCTTTAATTCTCCGGAACTCAATTTATTTGCCGGCTTTAATGGGTGAACTTTTGCTTTCCATAAAATATCATCGGAGTAAATATTGCCGATGCCCGCAATCACCTCTTGGTCCAGTAAAACTTGTTTAATCTTTCCCCTCTCTGAACTTATTAACTTTATAAACTTATCAACTTTAAAACTTGGATCTAACGGCTCCGGCCCAAGCTTCTTCAATTCGGGTAAATTTTCAATTTGCTCACAAGTACCAAGAAGAACTTTGCCAAATTTCCGGACATCAGAAAATCCGATCATCCGACCGTCATCCAAATAAAAAATCACGTGGATATATTGATTATAAGGATCTTCCACCGCCTCTCTTGGTTCAAGCGGCGTTACCTTTTTACCATCAACTTCCCACTTTCCAATTAAAAGATGCCCAGTCATTTTTAAGTGAATCAACATCATGTGACCATCGCTTAGATAAATTAAAATATTTTTTGCCCGACGCTTGACCTCTAAAATTTTTTTACCCTTAATAGATTTTTCAAAAACTGCTACATGCTTATGCGCAACTTTATTTCTTTGCTGATCCAGTGGATCTTTCAACATCTTCGGCCAGTCAAACCAAACCCCAACTATTCGCCGTCCGCGGATTTTTTTATTTAAATCATCTACTACGGTTTGTACTTCTGGTAACTCTGGCATTAGCAATTTTGCAAACCTTATTCTTGTACTCCCGCAATTTGTTTCTGCGGTATTAAACGATCATCAGTCGGCAAAGTAAAGTGAAAAGTGGTGCCGCGATTTAACACCGAATCAACCCAAATCTGCCCGCCGTGCCGCGTAATAACATTTTTAACAATATAGAGCCCCAATCCGGAACCGGCAGTTTCTTTAGTAAGCGCATTGTCTGCCCTGAAAAATTTAGTAAAAAGCTTATCCAGCGCATCTTCGGGAATACCCAAACCAGTGTCTGTAATATTCACCTGAATAAAAGGCGCATCGGTTCTCCGCTCTAAACTGATTACCACCTGCCCATTTTCAACATTATATTTAATTCCATTTTCCAAAAGGTTAACAACTGCCAACCCAAGCTTCTCCGGATCAAATTCAATTAATATAGAAGGTTCTTTGGGCGGTTCCATAAAAAGATTTACCTTATATTCTTTCGCAGCCGGCAATGCCTGGTCCAAGGTAGACTGTAAAAACTTAACCAAATCGTTTTGCTGAAAATTGTAGCCATGCCTGCCCTCCTCCACCTTGGCGATATTCAGCAAATCCTCAACGATTTTTACTAAATTAGACGCCGCCGCCAAACCAGTCTGGGATAATTCTTTCTGGCTGTCAGTTAAAGATTCACCCAAGAGGGACTGAAAAACCCAATTAATTGCAGAAAGTGGGGTTCTTAATTGATGCGCGGCAATAGTGATAAATTCACTCTTGGATCTGACTAAATCTACAGATCGGGTTCTATCGTGAACAACTTTTAAAAAGCCGGTCATCTCGCCCATTTCGTCTAAAACTCGGTGAGTGGTTACCCGCACTTCCAAATGCGGATCATCAAAAGAAATATCTACCACATTAGGCTCAACCCCAGGCGCAGATTGCCGGACTACTACCGGCGCCAATGAAGGAAAAATAACCTTTGCCACCACGCCCAAACGGGAATCCCGGACGCTTTCCGGTGATAATTTTTTCCCGACTACCTCTGCGAAAGTCAGGTTAAAAATTCTTTCAGCTGTGCCGCTAAAAAGCAGAATTTTAAAATCCTGATCATAAATAATTACCGCATCTGACATGCTGGAAATAATATTATTGAGGCGCTGATTCTCCAGCCGCGATTTAACATTAAAGTTTAAAGTCCGAATGCCAATAATCAATACTGGAATGCCGGTTAATAATATGATGGCTAAACCGGCTAAGGCCCAAACCCAATCCAACAGGGAAAAGTTAAGCGCCAACATAAAAAACGCGCCCAACAAAAAAATCCAAATCATCACGATTTCTGGAGTCTTATAATAATATTTAAAATTTTTAAAAAAATCGTTCATTTATATATTTCTAATTCTCCCCAACTTTTGCCGATCTTTGTAGTTACTTTTATCGACACCTCTAGCTCATAAGCTTCTTCCATGATCTTGGCAATGATCTTATTTGCTTCTTTTATTATATTCTCCTTGATTTCGAACAACAATTCATCGTGGATTGTCAGCAGCATCCGGACATCTTTTTCCCACCAACCCCGATTATTTAATTCCTCCCTAAGGCGGACCATGGCGATTTTAATAATATCCGCCAAAAGTCCTTGTACCGGCATATTAATCGCCGCCCGCTCCGCTTCGGCCGCCTCGCCTCGGAACATTGATGTCGCTTGTAAAAGCCAGCGCCTTCGCCCGCTAAGATTCGTAACAAAACCGAGAGTTCTTGCTTGCGCCTTTACCCCCTCCTGCCACTCTTTAATCTGCTTAAAATCATTAAAATATTCTTCAATGAATTTTTTAGCCTCAGAAAAACTTAGGCCGCTAGTTTTTGCAAAAGCATTTGCCCCCATCCCGTAAACCACTCCGAAATTCAAAGTTTTAGCCAAACGCCGCATCTCCGGAGTTACTTTTTCCAGCGGAACATTAAAAACGCTGGCAGCGGTTAATTTATGAATATCCTGATCGTTATTAAATGCCTCCATCATCTTGGGGTCGCCGGAAAGCGAAGCCAGAATCCTAAGTTCCATTTGCGAATAATCGAAAGCGGCAATCAAATACCCCTTTTCCGCAATAAAAGATTTCCTCAATTCTTTTGCCCATTCGCCCTCAGCCGGGATATTTTGCAAGTTTGGATTTTGAGAACTCAAACGGCCAGTGGCAGTTCCAGTTTGTATGTAAGTGGTATGAACCCTGTTATTCTTATCGGCCAGCTCTTGAAGCGGCTGGACATAAGTTGATTGTAATTTAAATAATTCTCTATATTCTAAAATATATTTAACAATCGGATGGCGATCCCGGATAGTAAGCAAGGTTTCTATATCAGTAGAAATAGCGCCCCCGCGGGTTTTTTTGACTCCCTTAATATCAATATTTAATTTTTCGAAAAAGATTTTACCGAGTTGTTTTGGAGAATTAATATTAAAAACTTCTCCAGCCTCTTTATAAATATTTTTAGCAAGACCCGACAATTTTTTTTCTAATTTATTATCTAAGTCCTTCAAACTCTTAACGCTCAACTTAATGCCCCGTAATTCCATATCTGCCAAGACTACCAACAAGGGCATTTCCATATAATAAAAAAGCTTCTCTAATTTATATTCTTTTAATTTCTTAACCGCGTAATTATATAATTCCTTAACGGTGGCTTTGTCTTTATGTAGATATTGCCTGCTCAAAAATTCCAAAGAGTATTCTTCATCATCCGGATTAAGAAGCCAAAATGCGATTCCTAAGTCAAAATAATTATTTTGACTTAGGAATCGTCCTGAGTCTGACGAAGGACTACCTTTTTTAAATTCCTTGATTTTTTCCTTAATATTGAAATCTATCAGCATAGTTCAATTTTAGCACTTGCGAAGAGATAAAGTTAGGCTATATACTCTATGCAGAATTAGTTTAAAATAAAATAAATAATGCCCACTACTCTGCTTGATCTACTCTTCCAAAATAGGTCTAAATTCAGCAATGTCGTGCCTAAATCCTTTTTACAAAAACCGCATCGGGAAATAAATTTTCCGGATGTATTTCTCGGATATCTGAAATCGCATCCTAAATTAAAGCTCGGGCCGAAAGATATTACCAACCCGGAAAAATGCGCACAACTCGTAAAGAAAATCCAAAAAGAGTTGGGGGTGGAATGGAGTTACGGCGGATGGCTGGAAAATCGTTCTGTCATACTGCAAGATTCCTATCTGAAAACTACTCAATCTTGGATTCATCTTGGTATTGATATTAATCTGCCTATTGGAACACCGGTACATGCCGCACTGGGCGGGACCGTATATATGGCTGATTCTGATTATCCAGAAGAAGGCGGCTGGGGAAATTTTGTAATTATAGAACATCAAATAAATGAAGTTAAATTTTACAGCATCTACGGCCACCTAGCTTCAACGGGATTGGTCAGCCAAGATGAAACTGTAATGGCCGGGGAAGCAATTGGTAAAGTCGGCACCACTAAAGAAAACGGCTTCTGGTTCCCTCATCTCCACTTCCAGTTTATTTCCGAAACCGAAATGAGATCTAAAGAAAATCCATTCACGCTTGATGGTTATGGTAAACCGCAAGACTTGTCTTATTTAAGAAAGCATTATCCCGATCCGCTGGTCTGCCTGCCGATGGCAGATGCGCAAAAAAAGAAAGCGACTCAATGAGTCGCTTTTTAACACTAAAATCTTTCTTTTTTATTTTTACAATAACCGTAAATCCGAATTTCGGTTATTTTTTAATACGAACTAATTTAGTAAATTCAAACCATCCGCGATCCAAATAATGCCAATCCAAGAACCAATAGTCTGTTCCCCACCGAAGAAAGGGGACTCGCTTATGTCCATCTTGATCCAACCAAACAGTTCCAGGAAAAACAAGTTGATGCTCGCCTCGCCATCGCTTTGGTATCAACCCTTGATGCATGACCAAATATTCAGCATGGCCCTGCCCAAGATTTGCATTAATTTTTATTGCTCTTTCCCTAACCTGATTACCACTTATAAGCACCTCTCCAGATTGCATAAAATTAACAAGCTCAAATGAAAATCCTTCGCCATTAAATGGCACATCCTCCAAAAGTTTCCAGCCTTCTTGTGTTTTATCAGAAATACCATTGAGTAAATGACGACGAGAAAGCTCTAAAGAAATTTTCTCATCTTCCAAAACTTCATTTGCAACCTGCAAATGCTTTTCACCCAATCTTCCGCCAAGAACCAAAGTCCTAACTTGCTCATTTGTTAACCTGCCATAAATAAGTAACTCCCTAATTTCTTCCTCAGAAAAAACATCATTTTTCTCTGACTGCCCATAAGACATCTGCGAGGAAAATAAGCCCACCACAAAAATAAATAACAACACGCCATCTTTACGCATCGTCTCACCCCTCGTCTTAACTAATGATGTTATCAATGCTGTCAGCTAGTTGATATAATATCAAATTATAACCTATCTGTCAAACTCTTAAACCCGAGTTCCTCAAAATATTTTTTAAGCTCTTCTTTATTTAGCGGGTATTGTTTAAAATCTTCCAGGGATACATCGAGTTCAGCATCACGTTTAATTGCCGCAAGTTTCTTTGATAGAAAGGCGCTTTCTCTGCCAGCTTCCAATTTTTTCCGCAAAACTTCTTTTGGAATTAAACCAACTTCTTCATAAATTTTTTCTACTGATCCATATTCTTTAATCAAGTCCGTAGCGCCCTTCGGGCCTACACCAGTTACGCCGGGGATGTTATCAGATGTATCACCGACCAAAGCTTTATAATCTACCAGTTGTTCCGGCGCAAAACCATACTCCTGTAAAAATAATGCTTTATCATAAGTAACTGTTTTACTAACGCCAGTCCTTAAAAGCTCAACAAAAACTTTATTGCTATCAATTAATTGAAGATTATCTTTATCTCCGGAAAAAATAACTACTTTAATATCCGGCTCGCTCTTAAATTTCTCCGCCAGAGTACCCACTATGTCATCTGCTTCTAATCCTGCTTTCTCAACTACTTTAATTCCAAATTTCTCAAAAGTTTCATGCGCTTTAATAAGCTGTGAAATAAGTTCATTAGCAGTCGGCGGTCGATGAGCTTTGTATTCTTTATACATATCATCGCGAAAAGTCGGTTCCGGCCGGTCAAAAGCCGCGGCAACATAATCCGGGTTATGCTCCCGCAATAGTTTCAATAAAATCGAAGACAGTCCGTAAACCGCATTAATCGGCTCACCCTTCGGCGTAGTTAATGGCGGCAACGCATGAAACGAACGGTGGATTAAGGAGTTGGCGTCAATTAAAAGTAATTTTTTCATAATGCATTCAATATATTATAAACCTTAATATATAAACAAGCACTCCAAAGCTGTTCGGGGTCGCCGTATCCCGTTCCAGTCTCCGGATCGTACCACTCATAAAAACCTTTTAGCTTATTCCATCTTTCCCAATGTTCCAATGCGACATTTTTCCGCCCCATTTTTATAAGAGCAAGAATAACAAAAGCATTTATATACGGCCAAACAACCCCAAATTGATTTGCGGTTGCAATTATTTTTTGAATAGATTTTTTCTCTTCTGAGGTGGTCGGCTTTGGAAAAATATCGTTAATTCTGAAGCCAAAAGGCATGCTAACCTCCTCATATTTTTTAAATATTGTTATGTATCTTTCTTTCGGAACAATATTGAATAAAATCGCAAGCGACTGCCCATATGCGTCAAAATCTTTAGTTTCCGGATAGTCCTTATAATAAAAACCACTCCAGAATAATTCGTTGATTTTATTTTTAATTGCTTCGGCTTTATCACTTCTCCTAAGTTTTCTATACACCTCATACAAAATTGCATTATTAGAAAGAAGCGTCTTATCTTTAAGTTGCTCTTCCAGCATATCTCGCCAATCCGCGCCCCGAGAAAGACCATCCTCGCTTAATAATTTTTTTTCAATGTATCCAACCGCATTTTCAATATTCGCCTTATAAAAATTTAAAAAATCCTTATCACTAGAAAACTCTGAATAGTTTAAAGCCGCCAATACGCACAAAGCCTCGACATCTCGGGTACCAGGAGAAAGCTTCGAAAGACCCGGCCAAATCATTCTTTTGAATACAAAAGACATCCTTCCTTTTTTAATCGCATCAAGGCCCTTTCGTAAAAATAACCTAATAAAACCGTCCGCAAAGAGAACTGGAATTTCCCCTGATTCATTTTGATTCCTAAATACATTAACAAGGTGCTTTTTTACAATACTTGCATAACCCAAATCTAAAAGAGTCGGCACCGCAATAGCAAAGTCTCTTGTCCAGCATTGATATTTATAACGGTTGGCTCCGGCCCAAACGCCGTTTTTTCCTATACAATCTTCTACAATTCTATAAGCTTCTTTTAATTTATCTTGATTCATACATTAACAATAAACTTACTGGCCACCAATCACTTTAACGCTGCGCTCTTTTTCATTTTTACCGTGCTCAAAATTTATCCAAATCGTATTCTTCGGCAATATCTTTTTTATTCTCTCTGGCCACTCGATAAGCAAAATATTATGCGGATCGCTAATGATGTCTTTAAATCCTAAATCCAAAATCTCTTTTGGTTTTTGAATCCTATATAAATCAAAATGGTACGCATGGTGAAAATGCGGGGATCCTTTTCGGAGCGTCTGCCCGGCCAGAGGAGTGGAAATTTCATATTTTCGCACAATTAAAAAGGTCGGGCTTGTTACGCGCTGCTTTACGCCCAGCGCCTTCATAAATCCTTGTGTAAATGTAGTTTTGCCGGCACCCAGATCGCCGCGTAATGCTACAACGGTAGCATTAAGCATTAAGCGTTTAGAGTTTAAGATTTTTTTTACAAGCTTTGCCGCTAAGTTTTGAGTTTGTGCCTTAGATTTACTTACCATAATTTTATTTCTAATTTCTTCTCTAATTGTAGGATAATATACAAACCAAGTCCCGCTAAAATCGCCGCAGTTAAAAAATTTATAAAAATTACTTGAGAAGCAAATAAACTATCATGTATTAAATTATTATTATCATTGAAAGTGCCGCTTGATGGGACCTCGCTTCCAAAATTATTTTCGCTTGCCACTTGCCGCTTTTCTCTATTTATAATTTGCCCTTCGCTTGCCTGTCCGGAATAACTTAACTCATCAATTAATTTTCCAGTATCATCGTATAAAAATATCTGTTCGCTATTATTATTTAAAGAAATTTTAGTTTGCGAATAAGACAAGGTTAATTCCGAACCGGTAGCTAAATTACCATTCAAATTAAAAATCTTTCCGGAAGCATCTTTTAATTTCCAGCCATCCAATAAAACGCCGGCGCTGCCGTCATTAAAAAGTTTTATATATTCACCTTCTTTATCACTGCCGACCGGATTAGGGAGAAATTCTTTTAGCTGCATGATTATAAAATAACGCTAAGTAATATTTTTTGCAAAAAAAGAGACCTTTTTAGGGTCTCTTGGATAATGATCTTTCGATTTTATCACATTCTCCGAAAATCTGCATCTCCAAATATTCTGCGCGCCATAAATCCTTCCGGCCAAGCTTCTTTTTTAATACGGCAATCACTTTGGAAAACTTTTCTCTAGTTTCCAAAATCTGTTTTAACTGTTTCTCTTTTTTACAACCCTTAAGCGTTCTCAAGTTATGAAGCCGATCGCAGCATTTAACCAAAAGCACATCCGGATCCGAATTTAAAAGATTAGAAAAATAATCCTTATCGCCTTCTTTAGTTAGTGCCCGAACCCAACGAACCACTCTTTTGCCGAAAAAATCTTCTACATCTTCCCAGGTAGCGATAAAAGAATCTTCCTGAAGATCGTGTAAAAGCGCGCTGGCAATCGTATCCGAACGAAGAATTCCAAGTTCCTGAATGGCAATCAAAGCAACCGCTTTGGGATGTTCAAAATAACGCTCGCCGCAATCCCGTTCCTGGCCCCTGTGTCCATACTTAGATAAACGATATGCCCGCATCACCCTCTTAAAATCCGATGGCGCCAACTGATGCTTAATTAAAGCCTCAAACTGCTGACGACCGATCCGATATCTCTTTAACCGCTCAGTTGAATCCTTCTCAAGAGCAAGCTTTTGATTGCTGGTCATCACACCTCCTTTATGCAGTTTTTAAGGTAATTATATAATACAACAAAAATAAAGTTTTTGCAAGTTCTATAAAAGCGTTCCTTCGTCTGGGATTTTATAACCCAAGTGCCTATATGCGGCTGAAGTTACCAGTCGTCCTGCCGGAGTACGATTCAAAAGGCCAATACTCATTAAATAAGGTTCATAAACATCTTCAATAATTCCTCGATCATCATTTAACGCCGCGGCCAGAGTTTGGATACCTACCGGCCCGCCATGGAACTTTTCGATAATCGCCTTCAAAAGCTGACGGTCAGTCGGCTCCAATCCTAAATGATCAATTTCCAGCATTTCTAAAGTTGCCTTGGCGGCTACTTCATCAACCTCTGCTAAATTATTTACATCTGCATAATCACGGACTCTTTTTAAAAGCCGGTTGGCGGCGCGCGGCGTAAAACGCGACGCTTGAGCGATCATCGATACAGCGCTGTCAACAATTTTCATATTTAAAAGTTTTGCCGAACGGCGCACGATTGCTTCAATATCCGAGACATCATAGTAATCAAGCTTAAATGAAGCGCCAAAACGCGACCTTAACGGCCCGGAAAGCAGATTAGCCCTAGTAGTTGCGGCAATGAGAGTAAATGGTGGCAAATCTAACGATAGAGTACGGGCACCAGGACCCTTGCCTACAACTAGATGAAGCTTCCGACTCTCAAGCGCCGGGTAAAGCACCTCTTCAATTTGCCGATTTAATCGATGCGCTTCGTCAATAAACAAAACCTCGCCTTTTTCCAGATTACTTAAGATCGCCGCTAAGTCCCCCATTTTTTCCAAAGTTGGTCCGGAAGTAACTTTTAAAGATGCGCCCATCTCTCTGGCAACTAAATATGCCAAGGTAGTTTTACCCAAGCCGGCTTGCCCATAAAATAAAAGGTGGTCGCAAGGTTCGCCGCGCATTTTAGAAGCATCCAGAATAACACGCAGGTTTTTCTTGGCTTTTTCTTGTCCAACGTAGTCGGACCAGATAGTCGGCCTGAGCGCCAGATCAATATGGGTATCTTCTTCTGTTTGTGGTATAATTTTTTTTACCTCCATACTTAAAAGGTAGACTAAAAACCGGATAAATTCCAGCAAAAAACCTTAAAACTTATGAGCTTGACAAGTGATATTTTTTATGCTATATTACTTATAACGCTAGTTAGACATAGAAAGCTTTGTTCTGTGGGCGGGAATTATCTCTTGACGGATGACTTGGCTTAGGCGGGGTCTCTCCTCAGAGTAATTCTATCCTTTTTTAAAATTTATTTTAGAAAAGTTCCACTTTTCCCTTGCTCGGGAGATTGCCCACAGAACAAAGCTTTCTATTCTCCGACGCTTTGGTCGGAGTCCCGACCCCATGGCGTCGGGATTTATAATTTCATAAATTTATCGGTCCAGTTACTTTCTCGACCTCATCTAATGTAGTCAACCCCATAATAACCTTCAAAATTCCGTCTTGCTGCATAGTCACCATTCCTTGTTTTGTAGCATATTCCACGATTTCTAATTCTCCGCCGCCTTTACTCATTAATTGCTCAATTTCTTTAGTGACGGTTAACAATTCATAAATACCAACTCTCCCTTTATAGCCGGCTGACCGGCATTTCTCACAACCTTTTGGTTCATAAACGTCAATTTCTTTATAATCATTTTGATCAACTCGGTCTGGTAAGTTTTTTATATATTTCTCAAACTTATTTTTTAATTCGGAATCCAACTTGCTTTTAACCTTGCAATTGGCACAAAGCCGTTTAACCAGCCTTTGGGCGATAATCAAATTTAATGCCGGCCCGATACTGGTCGGTTTTACGCCCAAATCAACCAAACGAGGAAGGGCGCCGGCCGCCTGATTTGCATGCACAGTAGAAAAAACCAGATGACCAGTAAGAGCCGCCT
>Ga0247727_10010340_pt1 | contig 16566 bp, 17 predicted proteins | sample WisWelCaveWW1625_FD_202498 | JGI IMG/M metagenome (GOLD analysis project Ga0247727, IMG submission 202498) | Biofilm microbial communities from Wishing Well Cave, Virginia, United States - WW16-25 | ecosystem: Environmental > Aquatic > Deep subsurface > Groundwater > Cave microbial mat | place... | reverse complement strand
CGCCGGCATCGGACGCTTTGTCACGGAATTTTGGCGCACCACGCCAAAGATCGCGTTTGATTGGATGAGCCTGGCGCAACTAATCAGCATCGGCATGATCATCACCGGCTTGTTCATTATTAACTCGCGCCGGCGGCATCAAGATGAAAGGCCTTCCACTTCACAGCGGCTCAAGCAGATTGCAAAGAATTAAGACATGCAAACTTCCGCCGAAAAACTCACGCTCGAAGTCAAGGGCATGCACTGCGCCGGCTGCGTCGCGACAGTTGAAAAAAGTTTGAAAGCGCAGCCCGGCGTCGTCGAAGCGGCGGTCAATCTGACGACCGAACGCGCTCTCGTGCATTTTTCTCCGCAGCGTATTTCTCCCGGTCAACTTGTCGAAGCGGTCTACGCTGCCGGTTATCAAGCCGCGGTACTTTCTGAAAAAGCGCCGCGACGTGATGACGACAAAGAATACAAGCACTCACGTCGCCGCCTGCAGATCGCCTGGGGGTTGACGGCGCCGGTGATGATGTTGATGATAACCGAAATGATTTCTGGGCACGGACAAGCGGCATGGCCGAATCAAATCACTAATACAGTTTTGACTTTGGTGCTCGGCGCCGCCGTGGTGTTCTGGCCCGGCGCGGCGACGCTGCGCTCGGCATGGAATTCCGTTACGCACGGCGGCGCGAACATGGATGTGTTGATTGCCGTCGGCACGCTCGCCTCTTTGGCAACCGGCGTTTTATCTCTTTTTATGGCCATCGCCAATTTTGCCGGCATTGCCGCGATGATCATGGCCATTCATCTCACCGGCCGTTTCATCGAAGCCCGCGCGCGCGGCCGCGCTTCGGCGGCGATAAAAAAGTTATTCGAATTAGGCGCAAAAAATGCGCGCGTCATTCGCAACGGCGGCGAGATTGAAATTCCGATCGAGCAGCTTACAACCGGCGACTTCTTCATTGTTCGCCCCGGCGAAAAAATCGCCACCGATGGCAACGTGATCGACGGGCAAAGCGCCGTTGACGAATCAATGGTCAGCGGCGAATCCATGCCGGTCGAAAAACATGCCGGCGACAAGGTGATCGGCGCGACGATCAATCTGAATGGCCGCCTGGTCGTCGAAGCCACCGCCGTCGGGCGCGAAACTTTTCTCTCGCAGATGATCGACCTGGTGGAGGAATTGCAAACCACCAAAGTGCCGATTCAAGCTTTCGCCGACAAAGTCACCGTATATTTTGTGCCGGCCATTCTCGCGCTCGCCGTGCTCACGTTTGCCGGATGGTATTTCTTTGACGAGACGCTGCGGCAGGCTCCTCTCGCGCTGCAAAACATTTTGCCATGGGCCAACCTCTCCCCTTCGGTCATCACGTTAGCCGTTTCAGCGATGGTTGCCGTGCTCGTCATCGCCTGCCCGTGCGCGCTGGGTCTGGCGACGCCAACCGCCTTGATGGTCGGCAGCGGCATCGGCGCACAACTCGGCGTGCTCTTTCGCCGCGGCGAAGCGATTCAAACGTTGAAAGATATTCGCGCCATCATCTTTGACAAAACCGGCACGCTGACGCTCGGTAAGCCGCAAGTCACGGAGGTTTACACGGCGCCCGGCGTCACCGAAAGAGATTTATTGACGACCGCCGCCAGCGTCGAAGCCGCTTCCGAGCATCCGCTGGCAACGGCCATTGTGAATTACGCGCGCATGCGCGAAGTGCCGTTTCAGCTCGTCAGTGAATTTAACGCGATTGCCGGAAAAGGCGTGACCGCAAAAATCGCCGGAGAAGCGGTTGTCATAGGTTCTCCAAGCTTATTGAGCGAGCACGTCTCCGGACTTGATGGCGTCGCGGAAAATATCGAGAGATTTGAGCGAAACGGCAAGACGGTTGTCGTCGTCGCGCGCAATCAGCGTGTGCTCGGCGCCTTGGCCGTTGCCGATACCATGAAACCCGAAGCCCCTCAGGTGATCGCTGAATTGCATGAAACGGGCATAGAAACGATCATGCTAACTGGCGATAACCAGCTTACCGCCGATGCCGTCGCTGGACAACTCGGCATTCGCCACGTCATCGCCGGTGTGTTGCCGGACGGCAAAGTGGCGGAAGTCCGCCGTTTGCAAAAACAATTCGGCAGCGTCGCGATGGTTGGCGATGGGATCAACGACGCGCCGGCGCTGGCCGCGGCAAACGTCGGGGTCGCCATCGGCACGGGCACCGACATCGCCATTGAAGCGGCAGACGTCACTTTGGTGCGCAGCGATCTAACCAGCGTGGTGACGGCGATCCGATTGTCGAAAGCGACCTTTCGTAAAATCAAGCAAAACTTGTTTTGGGCGTTTTTTTATAACGTCTTGGCGATACCACTGGCCGTGCTCGGGCTTTTGCATCCGGTGATTGCTGAAATCGCCATGGCTTCCAGCTCGATCACCGTGGTCAGCAACGCCAATTTGTTGCGGCGGGCGAAAGTCAAATTTGAAAAATAACATCCCGAGGTCAATATTGAGGTTTTTATGAAAAAAATAATCGGCTTGATTTTTTTCTTATTGGCGGCCAATCTGATTGTGGCGCAAACCGGGCCGACGCCGGAGCAGCGCGCGTTGCAAACCGAAATTCAAAATGGGTTGGCATGTTATTGCGGCTGCGGCATGACCATTCAAGGCTGTCTCGGCGGCATGACGTGCAGCGAATCAAGAGCAGTCAGCAAGCAGGTGGCTTCGCTCCTGCAAAATGGCAAAGGCAAGCCGGAGGTTCTGCAAGCCATGGTGGCGCAATACGGTGAAAAAATCCTGGCCGCGCCGACCAAGGAAGGCTTTAATTTGACCGCGTGGATTCTGCCCTTTGTCGCGCTGGCCGTTGGCGGGTTGATCGTTGCCAAAATTATTTCGAATTGGAAACATCAAACGCCGCTGCAAACGCCAGCAAATAAGGAAGAGAAGACAGCCTCCGATACTTATCAAGAACGTTTTGACCGTGAATTAAATGATTTTGACCGATAAATTCCGCAGCTAATCAGTTGTTGACAAAAGTCAAAATCATTCTCGTTCATCGCGTCACTCACTTTGCTCGGCTATAATTTTTAAAATTTATTGTAAGGATAGAAAATCATGACTGAAATCATCGGCTTTTTTCTTGCCGTCCTCACCGCAATTTTTGTCGGTTACCCTCTGTTTCAGAAGCGGCAGCAGAAGATCAGTTTTGCGTTGAATCATCGCGCGCAGGAACTTGAAGCACGCAAGGCCGAAATTTATGCGGCGATCCGCGACATTGATTTTGATTACCGCATGGGCAAGCTCTCACAAGAGGATTACGATGCGCTGCGCAATCAATACAAAGCCGAAGCCATCAGCACGATGAAGCAAATCGATCAGATGGCTCTCGGCAAGCCGCCGCGCCGCGCGAAAACCACCGAAACGGCCAAAACCGCCGCGCGTTTTTGCCATCACTGCGGCCAGCCAGCAGCCGCAGCGGATCTATTTTGCAGCGCCTGCGGAGGAAAGCTGGAGTGAACGCCTCGCCTGCCGTATCGCCAACACCGGCTATCGAAGTCACGAATCTCGTCAAAACTTTCGGCACGTTTTACGCCCTGCGCGGCGTCTCGCTGCAAATTGCGCCCGGCGAAAGCGTGGCGATCTTCGGCCCGAACGGCGCCGGCAAAACCACTTTCTTGCGCATTCTCTCAGCCATTTCCCGTCCCAGCAGCGGCGAGATCGTTATCAACGGACAACCTCTGGGCGATGGAACGTTGTCGATTCATCGCCAGCTCGGTGTCATCGGCCACCAATCCTTTCTCTATGACGATCTCACCGCCGAAGAGAATCTGCAGTTTTATGCGCGTCTCTATGATGTTCCTCGCCCCTCGCATCGCAGTCAGGAAGTTCTTGCCGAAGTCGGCTTGCGCGAGCGCGCCAAAGATCGCGTGCGCGCCTTTTCTCGCGGCATGCAGCAGCGTTTGGCGATTGCGCGCGCCATGCTGCACAATCCCAGCCTGCTTTTTCTCGACGAACCTTACACTGGGCTGGATCAACACGCCGCTTCGATGCTCACCACGTGGTTGAGCCGCTTGCGCTCGGAACGCCGCACCATACTCCTGGTGACGCATGATCTGGATCAAGGCTTGGCGTTGGCCGATCGCGTGGTGATTTTTTTGCGCGGCAAAATCGCCTGGGAAAAAGCTGCGCGTGAGCTTGATCAACACACTCTGCGGCAGCTTTATTTTGATTTGGTCGCCGGCGCAGAAAGACGATTCGGAGCGACGGCATGAGCGAGCTTCGCAAACTTCTCGCGCTGATCAGGAAAGATTTGCTCACCGAGTTCCGCACCAAGGAAATGATCTCGTCGATGCTGATGTTCGCGCTCATCGTCGTCGTTATCTTTAATTTTACGTTCGATCCGGGCAGCCGCGCCACTGCCGAGGCCGGCCCCGGCATTTTGTGGGTGGCTTTTACTTTTGCCGGAGTGCTGGGCCTGCATCGCGCCATGGTTCACGAAGTTGAGCGCGGCTGCTTGCACGGCCTCATGCTCGCGCCGGTGGAGCGCGGGATCATCTTTCTCGGCAAAGCCATCGGCAACGCCATCTTCATTTTCTTGATCGAATTGCCGACGTTTTTGCTGTTTTCGGTTTTTTTTAATATTGATTTCTGGAAAGGCCTTGACAAGCTCGCGGTGATCTTTTTTCTCGGCACCATCGGGTTTGCGGCCGTGGGCACCCTGTTGAGCGCCATCTCCGTCAACACCCGCACGAGAGAAATCATGCTGCCGATTCTGCTTTTTCCCATCGAGGTGCCGGTTATACTTTCCGCCGTCAACGCGACCGCGGGCGCATTAGCCGGAAAAAATTGGAACGAGATCAGCGGCTGGTTGAAATTGCTGGCAGGATTTGATCTAATTTTTTTGCTCGTGTGTTTTGTGACGTTTGAGTATGTGTTGGAGGAGTGAGATTCAGTGAGATTCAAGGAGTGAGATTCCGCAACAAAAATGTTGACTTTCACGCTTGCGCTGATTATACTTAAAATAGTTTCAAAATCTTTAAGGAGAATCCGCCATGACCCAGATGTTAACAGCAGTTTATGCAGATGGCGTCTTTAAGCCGTTAAAAAAAATTGATCTTCCGCCAGAGCCACAGACGTATTTGCTATTTGTGGTACCCCGCAAAGAAGTTGACGAATTGGCCCCGGCGGTGGCGAGACCACAGATTTCCGTCGAACGGCGAATCGCTGATCTCGTCGCTGAATTGAGGTCAGATCTGGCAGGAGTTTCTGCGGCGGACTTTCAATTTGATGAAGAACATAAAAAGATGTTTTTGGAAAATGCAGAAGGACTTGCTCCATACATTCCTGGCATGATTCCCGAAGAGGAAACAATCTCGGGGGACAACGGCAATGAAAACATTCCTCTTTAAACGAGGCGGAGTTTATCTGGTGAATTACCCCTTGCCGGATGTGCTTGGTCAGACAATTCCAAAGTTTATGGTTAACTTACAGGAAGGAAGCATTATCGACTATAGCCCGACCATGGTTGGAGTCATTATCACGACCTTAAAAGATTCTACCCCTCCCAAATTATACCCTACCGAAGTATTATTGACACCGCAAGAGTCCAAAACACAATATGGCGCCAAAGTACTTTGTAACCAAATTCATACGATCAGCAAGCAACGAATAATTGATCTCAAATATACGCTGTCTTTAGAAACGATGCAAAGAGTTGACAAGAAACTACTCCTTGGCATTGGGATGATTAAAATCGAAGATTTTCGAACATAACCTCAGCAATTTAAATATGCCCCACGACCGCACCCTCGAACGCTGGACAAATATTTTTGTCTACGCCACCTCGTTGATGATGCTCATCAATCTCTGCAACATTTTCATCTTCGTCCCGACTGAAGCCAGCATGGGCATCATCCAGCGCATTTTTTATTTTCACGTGCCTTCGGCTTTTATTGCCTTTCTGGCTTTTGGGGTGACATTCGTTTACAGCATTCTTTTTCTGGCCAAACGGAATATGTGGCATGATCGCGTCGCGTATTGCTCGGCGGAAATCGGAGTAATATTTACCACCATCGTGCTCGTTACCGGCCCGATGTGGGCGCGGCCGGTTTGGAACACGTGGTGGACGTGGGATGCGAGACTGACGTCGACATTGGTGCTGTGGTTTATTTATGTCGGCTACATGATGCTGCGCGCCTATACCGACGAAGAGCAGCGCGGCGCTCGTTTCGCCGCCGTCTTCGCCATCGTCGGTTTCGTCGACGTGCCGATCGTTTATCTTGCCAATCGCCTATGGCGCACGCTGCACCCGCAGCCGGTAATGATGGGCGGCGCCGATTCCGGCTTGCATCCGACCATGCTCAAGGTGTTTCTCTTCAGCCTGGTGACCTTTCTCGGTCTTTATCTGCTCCTGCTGTTCCATCGTTTGCGCCTCGAACGCACACGTCTCGAGTTAAATGAAATTAAAAGAGAGTTGGCTTATTCGCAACCATAGGAATCATCATGAAATTTCTTGCGGCAATTTTATTTTGGCTTACCCCCTTTTTTCTACAAACCGGAGCGGTTTCATCTCCCACCAAAAATCTCAATTTTCTTTTTGCCGCTTATGCGGCGGTATGGTTGTTGATCATCGCCTACTTGTTCAGCTTGTCCCGCCGGCAAAAAAAACTAGCGCAGGAAATCGAGGCGGTTAAACAAATGCAGCGCGAAGCCAAAAAATAAATAGCCAACGCCTTTCGATAAAAAGTGTTGGCTATTTGAAACCGTAAAAGGCTTTCGTATTGCGTAAAAAATTTTAGAAAACCACTCCTGCCGTCACGCCTACAAAAGCCGTGCTTTCATTTTTCGTGGAAATGATATTAAAAAGCCCCTGCAACACGATATTGAAAGAGGCGCCGGCCGGAATCTCAAGTCCACCGCCGACGCCAAAACCAACCACATTGTCATCATTTTCTCCAATCGTCTCCTCCCATTGGCTATCATTAAAAGTCGACCACTGGAGGAAATTGGTCGCGGAATTGTAAGCATAAGGAAGATCGGTGGCGCTGTAATTATTGTTAATGAGATTGTAATTCACTTGTCCCAGCAAAAAAAATTGCGTGCTGGCGTCCGGCGCCGTCAAGTAAGGCCGAAGGCCGCCGCCGAAACGAATCAGGTTGGCGCTGATGTCGGAGCTGGGGTTGATGCGAACGGTGCCGCCGGTTGGCGTCGTAAAAACCTGGCTAGCCCAAAAACTGGCCGGCTGTCCGGTTAGGTTTGTGCTGACGGCGTTGGTAAATTTTTCGTTATCCACCGAAAATCTTTCGTAGCCGACATTAAAAGTGATCCCCAATCTTGGCGAGGGGAAAATAACATACTGCGCGTTGCCGCTCAATCCAACCTGGGTATACTCCTTAAAATCATCCGGACTCAGCGGGAAAGCTGCGCCGCCATAAAACTCGATTTGACTTTTGCGCTGGGCCCAAACATTCCCAACTACGCAGAATAAACCTACAATCAACAACAAACGCTTGACACTGCTCATGTTTCCTCCGAATGGGTTAAAAGTGAGTGAAAGAAATTAAACCAAAAAAAGCTGCTCTCACCTACCCGATCCTGTTATCCAATTGTTCGCGCAAAAAAATTTCATCACTTCGTAATCACTTTGTCACGAATCGCCGGGGCGCCGCTTTTGGATTTGGTAATGCCCACCACGGCGTACGCCTCAAACACCTCATTGACTTGTGCTTCGCATAATTGATCAACCGACTTGCCGATCACTTCATTCGTCACCGGATGCACGATAGACGCGCCTTCACAATAAATGTGGCATTTCATGCCTTTTTTTAGTCCGTGTCGCATCCCGAGATCGATGGTCAACTGCTGGCCTTGTATGCCGATGACGTAACCGTTGATCAGCGGCAAATCCGCTTTGATTTTTGCGGCCACTTCGGCAATCATTTGCGAAAGATTTTGCAGCGAATGGCTGCTGCTGAATGCGTCCCTGGCGGTAATAATCGCGGCGGTTTCCGTATCAATGAGGCGCGCATCGATGCTTACCGCGTTGCCGCTGCTGATCACGCTCCCGCAGACCACGCCGTCGGCGCCGATGCCTTTACCAATTTGCGCCGCCGTAGAGGCGTCAATCACTCCAGAAAGACCGAGCTTTTGTTCCGCCAGAATTGTTTCGAGCTGCGCGCGTTCAATGACTTTAAACCGGTTGATATTGACGAACCCGGTCACGAGTTTGTCCAGCAAATCAATTTGGCCAAGCTGCGTTCCAATGCCTTTGCTCTCGAACGGCAGCACGGCGATCGTAAAGCGTTCGCCCACCGGCGCGGTTGGCGCTGATTCCGGCCGGCGTTCGGAATTTGGCGGTCTGGTTGGCAAAGCCGGTGCGGTCGATGATGAAAAACTGGCCGGCCGGTCGCCGCGATTAATCCGATCCAAATAATCTTTGGCGCGCTCGGAGAAAACATGCATCAGAGAATTTTCCAGTTCCGGCTTGGCGCGCGTGAAGTCGCCGAGATTGAAATAACAAATTCCCATTTCGCGATGCGGGAAGTACTCGATAAACATGGCGCCGGCGGATCGAATCTTTTTGGTGTCCTGGCCTTTAACCTGAAGCGCTTTTTGAAAATTCTCGATGGCGCGGTTCCAATCATTCTGCTGCATGGCCTCCAGGCCAATTTTATAAGATAGGTGCCACTGCGCCCATCCCGCAGTCATTTGCGGATCAAGGCACACCATCAACCCTGCTCCCCAAAGCAGCCAAGCATATCTTCTCGCCAACATTACAAAAATCTCCCTCGAACAGTACAAAGCGATCATCTGAATGTGTTATATATTAAATAAAGATCACCGAACAAGCAAGCCTAAAATAAAAATCCCACGGAAAATTTTTAAATTTTTCCCCGTGGGATTTCCGATTCTGATCGGCTCAGGTGACTGGCTTTACACGATCCACTCATAGCGATTCCCCAGGCGTTCGACGGCGGCGATCAATTTTTCCGCAAACTGCTCGAAGGGTTGCAAGTTTTTATCGAGCCGCAGCGCGGTGGTGAGCGAATCAATGGCGGCGGAATAATCTTCGCTCAAAAGCGCAATGTAGCCCAACGACAACAGCGCGTGCACGCAGCGCGGGTCGAGCTGCAACGCCGCCACAAACTCATGCTGCGCTTTGGCCGGCGTTTTCAACAACAGAAAAAGATTGCCGAAAAAGCAATGCATCGGCGCCGAGTTGCGGATGACCGTGCGCAAGCGCAAGAATTCTTCCAAAGCCTGCTCGTAATCACCGTTATCATAAAAACGCAGCGCACGCGCCATTTCCGGCGAACTGCCGCGAAATTCGTAGCGTTTTTCGAGAAGCTGGCGAAGTGGAAACGCCGCGAGCAAATTTTCATGAAATTGTTTTCTGGACGACGCCGCGCTTTCCGCGACGCCGTTTTTATTAAGCCCGGCCGCGACCGAGGCGGCTTTATTATCGGCTTTGCCATGGCGCTCGCGCCACGGTTGCAGCCAGGGCCGCAGTTGCGCCAGATGCGTTTCAATTTGTTCCCGGCTGAGATAGGCGTATTCACCGCTCGCGAGACGAGCGAGAATTTCCGTCACCTCGATGCCGGAATTTTCGCGCAAGATGGCCAACAAGGCCTGTTCTTCATTGGCGGTCAAAAAACGGCGCTCCAGCTCGCAACCGCAGGCTTCGGGATGCGGCTTATCCAAATCGCGCAAAATATTTTTAAGCGCGACGACGGTGATGTCGTCCGCCGCCGCTTGGCCGCCGGAAAATTTTTCGAGCGCCTGTTTTAATTCAACCAGAAAATCCGTCGGGTTCAGCTCGCCGAACGTGCGCACAAATTCGACCAGGCGCTGCCGGCCCCAAACTTCGTCCGAGGCATTGCGCGCGGCCAGCAAACCGTCGCTGTACAAAACCAGCAAGTCATTTTGCCGCAACGCCACACGCTCACTTTTCAACACGCTGGTCCCGTTTATCGCCGCGCCGATTTCCGCGGCGGAATCCCCGGCGCCGTTGGTTGCAAGCTTGGCGTTCGCGGACGCGCCAAACGGCGAGCCGGAGGCATTCAACAAATAAACCTTGCCGGAGGTCGGGCGATAAATCAACATCGGCAAATGGCCGGCGCTGGCGAAATGCAGCAAGCGTTTATTCTGATCGAAAATCGAATACAAGGCGGTAATAGCGCAGCCATTGGCGCACACTTCCGCCAGGCGCTGATCGAGGTGCCGCAACGTCGCCGCCGTTGAAAGGCCGGCGCTATTCGAGCGCAACGCCGTTTTGATAATCGGCACGTTGTCGTGATCGATATTGCCGGCGACGTCCGCCAGCAAGACGCCGACACGATTTTCGCCCAGAATGAAAAAATCCACCTGATCACCGGCGGCATCCGGCGCCGGCAAATAAAGATAATCGATCAGCAGGCCGTTGCGTTCCTGGCGCTTGCGGGGAATGTAAGGAAAAATCGCCGTGCCCTCGTCCGAACCGTTCGCGGTTGGGCGCGGCGTTCTCAGCTCGTGCTGCATGGCCGGCGCATGGCCATTTCCGTTTTCCGAAGGCAAAAGCGGTGCACCGGCGCCATTCTCACGAAACATAGTGGCACGCTCGTCAAGCCGCCGCCTCTCGTGGAACGAATCCGTAGCAGGATTGCCGCTCTGATTCGATCGCAGAAGCAGCGGCGGGAAAGTCTCTGAAATTTTTTTCTCGCCCTGTATGCGCATAACCGCCAACATCCCTCTTGCCTCGACACGGCAAATCATTCAACTCCGCTCAGCAAAAACAAAAACTCACGTCCGCGCCCCTGGGCGCCGCCATGGAGTTGAGCGTTTTTGGTTGGCAGAGTCGAGGCGTTGCCTACGACAGAAAGATGTGCTTATAGTAGAAGTGAAATGGAGTCTTGACTGGCCTCTTCCGGAGCGGCTTTCCTCAAGTCCAATCGCTTGCCATCATCCTGTGCAATACCACTTGGGTAGGACGCCATCTTCCGTAGGACAATTTGACCATCACGGCATGATTGAATTATGCCCTTTCCTGTTGCAGCGCGAGAAGATGCGGTCAAATTATGAAAAACAATATAACACCAACTTTTCGCTTTGTCAAGCAAAATTTCGCGCGAAGAGCGGTTAATTCATATTTAAAAGATAGGCAATATTATAACGAAAAGCAACTTTTGATTTTTATTCGGCCAGTTCAGAAATTTTGACCAGCGCATAGTTCTTTTCGCGAAGGCCGCCGATCAGGCGCGGCAGAACCGTATAAAAATGATCGCCGTCTTGACGATGGCTGCCGAGATGCGTCAAGACAATGCCGCCGTTCAGGCCGCTGGTTTCTTCATCGGCCATGCTCAGCAGATGCGCAAGAATTTCTTCAGCCGGGCGATACGCTTTTGAAGTGGTGTCCGCCACCCAATCCATGGTGTCCATGCTCTCCTGCCAACTGTGGCCTTTCGTCCAGCCGACGTGGCGATAACCCAGCTCGGCGGCCCATTGGCGAATCTCCGCGTTGTGCTCGCCGTACGGCGCTCGCCAGAACGGCGCCATCCTGCTTCCAGTCACTTCCTCGAATAATTTGGCGGTGCGCAAAAGTTGATCGTGCAAAAATTCGCGTGTGACATTCGGCAAAGCCGCATTCTGCTTGTCCGCGGCATACGTGGTGAGATGCGGATGATTCCAGGTGTGATTGCCGACTTCGTGGCCTTCCTGCACGAGGCGTTTGGTGATCTCCGGAAATTTCTGAATGAAACCGCCGGTCAGAAAAATCGTGACCTGCAAATTATTCTCTTTCAAAATGTCGAGAATGGGCAGCGCCGCGTTGTCGGTTGAGCCGCCGTCAAATGTCAGTGCGACTTGTTTGCGCTCGATGCTGCCGCGACTCAAATCATTCGCCAGATAATTCGCCGTCGGCGGGCCGGAGGTGATGGTGATATTTTGCAGCGCCAGCGGCTTGCCGTCATGGCCGAGCGCCTGCACGACAAATTGATTTTGCCCCGGCTTGAGCTTGATCGGCGGCAGCGCGAAACGTCCCTCGCGCGGCAATGTCACCGCCCGCACCCAATCGTCCTGCACCAGGCTGATGATGTGTCCATCCGGCGCTTCGCCTTCGATGGTCATTTGGTTGCTCGTCACCATCGCCGTGGCCGGCTTGGTTACTTTCAAAAAAGCGTGATTGTTGTTGGCGAGACCGTTGGAAGATTTTTTGGCGGTGGGCGCGGTTTTCCAAAGCTGTTCAAGATGCACCAAACGATTTTGCAACTGTCGATTCTCGCGCCACAGCAGGGCGATGCCAATCAGCGGCGAAGCGAGCAGCACGATGGCGACCACACTGATGATGAGATCGTAAAATTTCAACGCTTTTCCCAAGCTGCGCGGTTTGCGGAGGCCGGCTTTTTCAACGAGCCACGGCAGCATCCAGCGCCAGACGGGCTGCAGGGTTTCAGCGATGGGCTTGAAAAACGAGCGCAGGCTTTCGCGCAGCAAAAAACGCCGGTGGCAACGCTCGCTGCAGAAATAATGGCGGCTGCGCAGGAGTTGGCATTGGGTGCAAATAAAACCGGCGCAGGTGAAACAACGCCGGCGCGCGGAGAGATCGGGATGATTTTTGCAAAATCCAGTTGACATAATTGTTGTGCAGTTTTCGTCCTCAAAACCGGCTCATGTCATTTTAAAATTATTTTGCAAAAAAAACAAGGAAAAAAACGCGCCATCATTTTTTATTCTTGACAATTATTGAATTCTTGTTAAAATGTCATTTCGTAGAATGACAGAGAGCGCGGATTACCAATTGATAACAATTCAACAAGGAGACGCCATGAAGCAGCCGATTCAGGTTCCCAGCGGTGAAAAAATCCGGCTCAAGGATTTCGATCCGGATTACAGCGGCAAATTTGCAGATAAAGGCGAGACGAAAGCAGAGAACAAAAAAAATATCGCGCGCCTGGCGGAGCTGCAAGAGGTGATGTACGCGGAGGGCAGGCACGCGCTGCTGATTATTTTGCAGGCGCTGGACGCCGGCGGCAAAGACGGGACGATCAAGAAAGTCATGTCCGGCGTCAATCCGCAGGGCTGCCGGATTACGAGCTTCAAAGTGCCGACGCCGGAAGAATTGTCGCATGATTTTCTGTGGCGCATTCATCAGCACGTGCCACCGCGAGGTTATATCGGCATCTTCAACCGCTCGCATTATGAAGACGTGCTCGTCGTGCGCGTGCACAATCTCGTGCCGAAAGCAGTTTGGCGCGAGCGTTACGAGCATATCAACAATTTTGAAAAGTTATTGGCGGACAACGGCGTGACGATCTTGAAGTTTTTTCTCCACATTTCCAAAGATGAGCAGAAGCAACGTTTGCAAGAACGCCTCGAGGATAAAAGCAAAAATTGGAAATTCAATCCCGGTGATTTAAAAGAGCGCGCGCTTTGGAATGATTACATGGCCGCTTACGAAGACGCTATCAACAAATGCAACACGCCGTGGGCGCCGTGGCATATCGTTCCGGCCAATAAAAAATGGTATCGCAATTTGGCGATCTCGGAGCGCCTTATCGAAGCGTTGGAAAGCTTGGACATGAACTATCCGCCGGCGCCGGAGGGGATTGAGAAGATAGTGATTGAGTAGAAGCGAAGGTGCGTGATGACTTTTAACTTTCTTCCGACAGGATCATTTTCTCTAATGCGGCGATTAGAGGAGGTAAGTTTTGTGTAATAATTCCCCAAACTATATTCACGTCCACGTCGTAGTAACCATGCACAAGACGATCTCTCGTAGCCCCTATTTGTTTCCACATGATCAGTGGATAATCGTCTTTCAAGTTCTGGGAGACGTTCTTGGCAGCTTCACCTACAATCTCCAATAACTTAACTACCGATAGTCTCAACATATCGTCGGTATCGAGATCATCTTTTAAACGGGTTTGAGTAAATGAGACTATCTGACGGGCGGCATCAAGCATATGTCGCAACCGTATTAGATCTTCATTCGACATATTGAACCTCTGCTTCGGTCAACACTTTGTCACGAAAATACCGGCTTAAAAAACTCGGGGTGTTCAGGTCTATCTTTCTGCCAAAAATCTTCGATAACTCTTCTTCCATGGTAAAAAATGCAAAGCCCGGAATATGCGCAGGATCGAACTCGACCAGGACATCAATATCACTATCCGACCGGAAATCATCACGCAGCACGGAGCCAAAAAGAGCCAGTTTACGAATGTGATTTCGCCGGCAGAAATCTGCGATTTGGTCTCGATGAATTTGAATATTCTGTTGTTTCATGCTGAACCTTTTTCAACTGAACTTGAGATCGTAAAATAAAATGCACACATTTATTAAAAAACGCAAGCAGTTTTATTCATCGATATCGTTAACTCATGATGATGACTTTTCAAACAGACGTTTGCTCCGGTCGTAAGGGAAGATATGGCTCACTTCCCCGGCGCGCAGGCGGGCTTGCTGCTGCCGCCAAAAATGCGGATCGAATAGATCGGCGTGATGGGCGAGAAAAACTTCCCGCAGTTTTCCCGTCAAGCCGAGGAAACGCTCGAACTCTTCGGGAAAAATGTCGTTTTCGCGCACGCTGAACCACGGCTCGGCGGCAATTTCTTCTTCATACGTTCGTGATTGGGGCAGCACGCGAAAATTGCATTCGTCCAGCAAACAAAGCTCGTCGTAATCATAAAACACCACCCGGCCGTGGCGGGTGACGCCGAAATTTTTGAGCAGCAAATCGCCCGGGAAAATTCCGCTCGCCGCCAAATCCTTAATCGCATAGCCATAATCCACCGCCGCCGCCCGCGCCGCGGCTTCGTCCGCTTCACGCAAGTAAATATTCAACGGGATGACCTGCCGCTCCGCATACAAATGCGTGATGACGACGTAGTGGCCGCCAACCACAATGGTTTCGCCGGCGGCGTTTTGCAATTCAGCGAGCAAAGCCTCGGAAAAACGCCGCCGCTCGAATTTCAAATGCTCGAATTCCTGCGCATCGATCAGGCGGCCGGCGCGATCGTGTTTGAACACCAAGCGATATTTTTCCCGAACCGCGGCGCGGGTGGTTTCTTTCGGCGGGGGAAATTCATCTTTGATCACTTTGAAGACCATGTCGTAAGCGGGCATGGCAAACACGACCATGACCATGCCGCGGGCGCCGCGGGCGATTTCAAATTGATCGCCGGAAGCGGCGAGATGATGCAGCAGATCGCGATACAGCTCGGTCTTGCCCTGTTTGTTGTAACCGAGGGAAATGTAAAGATCGGCGAGGCGTTTGCGCGGCATCATGGTTTTGAGAAAACTCGCCAAATCATACGGCCGCTCGACCTCGACGTGAAAATAAGAGCGCGTGAAGCTGAATAAAACACTGACCTCGTTCTCGTTCAATAATACCGCATCCACGACGAGACCCTGCGGCGTATTCAGCAAGGCCAGCACGAGGGGAATGAGATGCGCGCCGCTGAACATGCGGCCGACCAGATACGCGCCCTGGCCGCGATAAAACGCCGCTTTGATCATTTCGACACGGTCGACAAATCGCAGCGTGCCAAGGTCGCGAAGATGGATTTCAATCGCCGAAGCCGCCAACTGCACGTCGCGCGACAAATTCTCATAGGCGGTCTTGAAGCCGTAGCCGGCGAGGATGGTCTCGATCAAAATCGACGTCGAAACAGCGCGTTCATGCACGCGATAAACCGGCTGTTGCACCGGCGTCGGCGGCGCAGCAAAATCGCTATCGACGAACTCAACCTGCGGATCAACGCCGACGGTGGTGAAAATGCGGCGGGTGACGGAATTAAAAAATGTTTCGGCAAGCTCCCAATCATCGCGGCTGGAAATCAGACCGGAATAAACGGCTTTCATGCCGGCCCAAATCAATTTGTCGTTGTCCCGATCGTCCAGCAACTGGTGCAGATCGATCAAAATGCCATCGACGGCTTTTTTATAAAGCTCGAGGCGTTCAACGGCATCAGCCTGCATAGCGAGCCAATCACGATCTTCGAAGCGGGACTGCGCGCGCCGTGTCAAGGCGTTAAATTGTGTTTGATAAGCGTCAAACGCAGCGAAAATGGCATTGGCCCCCAAATTCGCGAGCCGGCTGTCGGTAAGACCCTGACTCATGAACAATCCTTGTTTTCTGGTCGCTCGTTGCTGGTCTGACTGTTCAGCTACCAGCAACGAACAACCCTACGGGCGCAGCCAGTAACCAGTTTACTTTTTCCGGCGGCGCAGCAACACGAGCGGCAGCAGGAAAAACGCGACGTTAGCGGGAATCTCCAAAGCCCAGCGCGTCGAAGAATTCAAGCCGTCGAACGACACGGCGTTACCGCCGCAACATCCTTCTTCCGGCGGTTGTTCGTTGGTGACCCGGAAAGTATACGTCGGGCTGGCGGTGCGATTGCCGGCATTGTCGGTCGCAATCACGAGATAATTGATCATCGTCTCCAGCGGTCTGCCGGGAATATTAGTAGTATACGAATCGTTGCCGATGCTCGTCATGGCCACACTGTCGCTTGTCGCGCTATTGACGGAATAAACCAACTTAACGTCCGTGATCGCGCCATCATCAACGGCCGAGGTGTTGACTTTGTACGGGCCAACGGTATTGTTCGTGTAAGGCAAATCCGTCGTGA
>Ga0247727_10010339_pt1 | contig 16566 bp, 11 predicted proteins | sample WisWelCaveWW1625_FD_202498 | JGI IMG/M metagenome (GOLD analysis project Ga0247727, IMG submission 202498) | Biofilm microbial communities from Wishing Well Cave, Virginia, United States - WW16-25 | ecosystem: Environmental > Aquatic > Deep subsurface > Groundwater > Cave microbial mat | place... | reverse complement strand
CACGAAGGCGCAGCGCAGGATCCCGAACTAGCAGCGTCGCCCCGCACCGAGCGCATCTCGCGCATCACTGCAGCTCGAGTGTCGTCGTGGTTCCTCGGTGGATCTGGAACTGGAAGCGGTACGCACCGAACGGCAGTTGGCTCGCCGGGGGCCGGGCGAGAGAGATGGACTGTTCCCAAAGATCCAGCTGGTAGCAACCTGCCGGCAGGTGGTACAGCCCGAGGACGGACGGCACGTTCCTTTCCCTCTCCAGGCACAGGAGGCTCGGGAACTCCGTCTCGACCGCGGTCTGGGTCCTCTCGAGTCGCAGATTCCAGGGTTCGCCTCCGAAGAGCAATGGCGGAATGCTCTGGATTTCCACGTCTCCTGCAGGGACAAGGCTCAATTCGAGTGAGTTCGAGTCGGGTGGGACTCTCGTCATCATCGGAACGAAGCCCTCCTTCAGCACGAGGGTCGCATGCTCTCCGTCGAGCAGCATCGAAGCGCGGCCATCCGGTCCCGTGAAGAGAGTTTCACCGTCTTCGTCAAGCTTCAGGTCCCGCGTGTGGAGGAACGACAGGTGGTCCGCTCGGGCGCCCACCAGGATCCTGGCCCCTTCGACCGGCACGGCCGATTCGTCGACCACGTGCAGATCGCAGCGCGGTGCCTTGTCGATCGGCAGCAGGCCCAGTCCCTGGTCCGCCCCGGGCACGCCGAACTCGAACGAGGTGGGGCGAATGCCGGCCCAGGCGCAGTCTGCTCGATACATGCCAGCAGTCAGGTTGCGAATCCAGAGGCGGCCGCCTTCGATCGCGGCCATTGTCGTGGTCGACGAAAACTCGACCGAGTCGTCCCCCACGAGCGTGAGTTTCAGCGGAACCAGCTCTTGCAGGAGTGCACATACCTCCGGGTCGAGATCGCCCACGCAGTCGTGCCTTGCCGCAGACTCCTCGAGCCGCAGGACCAGCATGGCGGTGCCCGCGTCGAGAACTTCGACTTGCGAGGCGCAGAACCCCACAGCCTCACCCGGTTCCAGCCGCGCCAGGTCCCGCTCCGGCGTCGCATAGATCGCTTGGATCGTTCCCCCGCGGTCCGGATCCTGCATCGTCGCCTGGCCGAGCTCGTCGGAGTAGTAGAACTTCGCTTGCATCCGGTCCGGGGACAGGACACAGATCTTCGCTCCACAGACAGGCGAGCCATCCTCCCGAAGGACCTTGACCTCGCGTTCCTCGAAGTCGATCGGTTCCGAGCTCAATCGGATCGACAGGGATTCCGCTGAGAGTTCCGGTGTGACCTCGAGGCAATGCGCCAGGCGGCCGAAGGATCCGTCGCGGCGGCCGAACACGAGCGTCTGGATGCCGCACTCGACCTCGGGAAGCACGAAGCAACCTTGGGCGTCCGTGACCGATGGCACGCAGTGACCCGAAAGACAGCTCACGTGCTCGAAGGCAAGCGGCTGGCCATCGGCATCGAGAACTCGACCTTCGATCCGCGTCATTCCCTGCGCTTCCAACACGATCTCCGCTCCTTCGGCGACTTCGCAGAGACGCTGGATTGCCAGAGTCTCTCCCCATCTCGCAACCAGTCGCAAGGTGAGAGTGGCATCCGTGTCGTCGATGCTCTCGAAGCAGAATCGCCCGGTGTCATCGGTCTGCTGTTCGCGCAGCATGCTGGTCCGCCACGGGCTTCTGCCGTGGACCTCGACCGTCATGCCGCCGAGCGCTTCGCCGTCCGGGGTCAGGACCCTGCCCTCGATGGCGGGCGCACGCCTCGCGCTCAACGTGATCGGGCCCAACTGCGCTGCGTCGAGCTGCAGGACTCCATCCGCCGCGCACGCATCCGCGAGGCGCCATCCGGATCGATCGAGCCACACGTAGGCAGCGCCGTCGGCACTCGTCGCCAAAGAGATGGAGAACGCGCCGTCGGGACCGGTCTCGAACCTCATCGGGACGGAGTACTGACCCGCTTCTGCGAGGATCACCATCTCTTTCAGCGGCTGATCTTTCTCGTCCTTCAAGGTGCCCGTCCACGTGGCACGAACCGTCGATTGTGCCTTGAAAACCAGCTCTGTCGTCGTGCCTGCGCCGAGCACGACTTCGCGTTGCAGCGGGAAGCGAAAGACCGGATGAGCAAGCTGGATCTCGTAGCGCTTTGCGGGAAGATCCTCGAACGTCGCTCCCGCAGGGTCCTCAATGGACCGATTCATCAGCCAGCTCGGCATGCGCACAAGGCCCTTGTCGTCGCCGGGTTGGAGATGAATGCGTGCACCGCCGATCTCGAGCCCCTCGGGGTCGACCAACTTCAGGGCCAAGCGGGCAGTTCGTCCGGGGTCCACCTGCAGCGTGACTTCGTCCGCGTTCTCGCTCATCTCGCCCGAGCTTTCCCATCCGATGCCCTCCGCGAACACGTTGATGCACACACCTGTCCTCGGAAGCAGGTCCGCAACGAAGGCACCGGAGGAATCGGTGCGCCCTTGCCTCCACAGCCAACGGATCTGGAAGTCCTCGTTGAACGCGATCCAGCTTGCTCCGGCGATCGCTTTGCCGCGCGAGTCCACGACCCTTCCGCGCACTGTGCGGGCGGGCAGAACCTGCAGCCGCAGGTCGGTGACGAGGCGCTGATCCTCGCCGAGGTCGAGCGTGGCGTAGGCGGAAGAGAACCCCGGTTTGCCCGCGATCAACCAGCACTGTCGCAGGGGCACCTCGCGAAGCTCGAAACTCCCATCGTCCGAGGATTGGCCGACCACGATCGGAGTGCCGACCGGTTCGGGAAACTCCACCCGCTCGTAGAGACTCACCGTGACGTTTCGTTCCGGAACTTCGCCGCTCTGCACGACCCGGCCGCTGACCCGTCCAAGATCTTCGCGTGCCCGACGAGGCAGCGCAGGGATCGCGCTGGAGGCCATCGCGGTTCCTGGCTGACGATTGGGGAGCGGATCGGCGGCGTTGGTGGCCTGGTATTCGATGGGCTTCGAAGGGGACGAGCGGTCATCCATCGCGGTCCTTTCGAACCACCAGAGCCCGGTGACAAGGCCCACGAGTGCGACCACTGCAAGCGTCGGAATCGAACCTGCAGAAACCGACGCGATCCGGTGAAGGAATTGCCAATCGCTCGCGTGGGAGCCGCCAGAGCTCAGACCATCCAGCCGCAGAAGATCGACCTCAAGTCGGAACCCGGCTACTGGAAGCAGGGGCAGAATCCACGCATGGCCGGAGCGACCGTCCGTACCCTTGAGTTCCTCACGCAGCATCGCGATGGCCCTTTGCAGTCGGGTGCGAACCGTGGCCTCGGGGATGCCCAGAAGGACGGCGATCTCGGCCACGGATCGGTCTTCGTAGAAGCGGTGGAACACGACACTCCGGTACTTGTCGTCGAGCGCCGCGACGGCGTTGATCACGCGCTGTTGCGCTTCGATCCGCGCCGCGATCTCGAGGCCCGACGCAGCGGACGTAGCCGGGTCACACGAATGCTCGACGCGAAGGCGGCTCGCGCGCCGGCGCCGGTGCTCGTGGACCAGGTTTGCGGCAACGCGGTACAGCCAGCCCTTGAGTCGGGAAGTGTGCACCGGCGGCGACTCCGCCGCTCGCAGCAGCACGGATTGTTCGAGGTCGGCGGCTTCGAGCTCGCCGTCGACGATCCTGCGGCTGACACGCCGCAGGAACTGGGCGTTGGCCAGGATCTCATTCCACGGCGCATCGCTCGGCTCGTTGGGCTCGTCCGGCTCGTGGAAGCTGTCTGCTGGCTGCGTCATCGACTCTCCCGCGCGTCGGAGGGTCCTCTTCCGTTTGTACGACTTCGCACCGAAGTGCTTCCTGAATGCAGCAGGGCGTGAGAATGATTCAAACACGATGTGCTGGCCGGCCTTTCGCCCTGAGGCCCTGCTGCGAGCCCGTGAAGGAAGAACCCGTCACCCGTCTGCTGCGACCTTGCCGGGCGCGCGAGGCGGTGGATCATCTTCGGGAGGCACGCCGAGGCGGCGGGCCCCACGCCGCGGCGGAGAGTCAGTCCTCAGGCGCTGTGGGATCCTCTTGCTCCGTGTCCGTGCCGGCGGCTCGAGAGCTTCACAGGACGTAGCCGTCGTCGATGACGAGCTCGACGCCCGTGATCATCGCGGCCGCATCCGATGCAAGGTAGAGAATGGCGTGCGCGATCTCTTCGGCCTCCGCAAATCGCCTGCCCGGGCTGCTGCCCGCCAACGCCCGGAAGGCCGCTTCCTCGGAGCCGTGCTGAGCGACGAGCTCCTGGAAGAAGGGCATTGTCCTCCACATCGGCGTCTTCACTCCCGCCGGCGCCACGGCATTGATCCGGATCGGGAGCCCGCGCTCGCGGCACTCCTTGGCAACCACTCGCGTGAACATCCCGACTGCCGCCTTGCTGGTCGAATACGCGCTCGCTCCGGCCGATGGCCGGATGCCCGATGCCGACGAGACGTTGACGATGCTGCCACCGCTGCGGGTCATCGCTCGCAACACATGTTTGGTGCCGAGGAAGATGCTGTCGACGTTCACGGCGAACACCCGCCGCCAGTCGGCGAGCGCCATCTCGCTCACCGGTGCCGCGAAAGAGACTCCGGCGGAATTCACCAGGATGTCGAGATGCCCCGAGGATGAGAGCACGTGCCGGATGGCGGCTTCCCACTGTTCTTCGCTGGTCACGTCGAGCGAGAGGGTGAAGTCGGAGCCACCGGCGCCATGGATCAGAGCCGCAGTCCGCTGACCACCCGCTTCATCGATGTCGGCGCAGTAGACGGTGGCGCCTTCGGCCGCGAGGAGCCTCGCCGTCGCCGCACCAATGCCCGATGCCGCGCCGGTCACGACAGCCACTCGATCGGCAAATCGCTGGTCCGAGGGATTCAAGGAGAGTCCTTCTCGTTGGAGACTCTTTCACTGAAGGATTCTGCTGTGGAAACCGCTCAGCGGTACTTGAGCCCGTGCGACTCAAGCAAGGATCGGGCGATCTCGGTCAGCGCCTCAGTACGGAATGCGTACCAATCCTGCTCGATCCCGAGACGCTGAATCGTGTCCTTGAACCCACCGATGGCGCGGGTTCGGCAGATGCAAGCTCCACTCGCGCCTACTTCGTCTTCTTTCCGGCTTTGTAGTAACCAGACCGTTCGACGTCAGGCTGACCGTCCTTCGTCCAGAACGACCAGCTCCCGATCATGAGGTCAGAGTGAAAGCCACCCTGAGACGCCTTGCTTCCGCTGTCCCACCAGGTCGTCCAGCCGCCATTGCGCATGCCCTTCGCATACTCCCCTGCTGCGAGCGTGATGCCTGACTCAGAATACTCCCGAAACCAACCGTGACGGCAGCCGTCCACCCACTGCTCCTCCGTCTTGAGGCGACTGCTCTTGTACCGCGTTCGGGTAAGGCCCGTGCGCCGACCATCGAACAGAATGAACTCCGACTCGACCTCGCCGGAGACGTAGAAAGTCCGGATCCTGGTGGAGCCCGTCTTCGGGATCCAGACGGCGCCGAGGTCAGCTCTTTCGACTTGTTCAGGCGCGGTGTCAGCGTCACGGCCTGCCCCGTGATCGTGGCTGTTGTTCGACACTGTGGACTCTTCAACACGCGAGCATTCGACCGACTTTTCCGCAACCGGGACCGGTTCGTTGACACCCGCGGACGAGACCGAGGGGAAGGGCTGCGGCCGGGTCGAGATCGCTCCGACAAAAGAGTCGAAGGCCGTTTCGGAGTCGTGGAGAAAACCAAATGCAAGCAGGCACGCCGCGACCATCGCGACGAGGCCGAGAAGACCGATGCAGAAACGAAGTCTTGAGTTCACCAGAGGCCCTCGACCTCCCGCCGTCTTGCTGAAGGTTTCGCGTCGATCCAACTCGCAGCTCGTCCTCTTTCGCGCGATTGGACTGAGCACTCGCGACGCTCTTCCGTTCACAATTTTTCGGACCGGAGCGCCCGCTCGACCGGTGAGACTTGACAGGAACGAAGGGACGAGAAGGGTGGGCATTCGAGCTGGCGCCGGGACCCCCCTCCAGTTTGCCGCCGCTGCCAGTCATCGCTCGCAACGCATGTTTGGTCCCAAGAAAGATGCCGTCCAGGTTCACGGCAAAGACCCGCCGCCAGTCGGCGAGCGATGTCTCGCTCACCGGTGCCGCAAAGGAGACCCCGGCGGAATTCACCAGGATGTCGAGATGCCCCGAGAATGCGACCACGCGTCGGACAGCGGCTTCCCACTGTTCTTCGCTGGTCACGTCGAGCGGGAGCATGAAGTCGGAGGCACGGGCACCATGGATCTCTACCGCAGTCCGCTGACCACCCGCCTCGTCGATGTCGGCGCAATAGACCGTCGCACTCTCGGCCGCGAGGAGCCTCGCCGTCGCCGCACCAATGCCCGATGCCGCACCGGTCACGACGGCCACTCGATCGGCAAATCGATGGTACGGGGGATTCACGAAGAGTCCTCTGGTTGGAGTCCGCGTCACCGAAGGATTCTGCAGTGGCCACTGCCCAGTTGTAGACAGCGAACACAGAACACTACCGCTCGTCCGACTCCTGCGCCGGCAACTGGACGACCCGGCTCGTCTCGTCCTGGCCCTCCGAGATCTCGACGGCACCGGTTGCTTTGCTCTCCGCACTCAACCAAAAAGGCACGCCAGGAGCCGGATCGAGCGTGATCCAACCGTGTCGATCCGTGATCAACCCGATCTCCGTACGATCCGAAGAGATGTCGCACGGGGTTCTGCCAAGAGGCCTCCCCTTGGGGTCGAGGATCTGAATTCTTAGGCGCTTCCGTGGCGGGAATGAGAACTCGCGAGTGAGTTCCTGCCCGGGCGCGATGACGAAGGGATCAGAGCTCACCAGGAAACCATGCAGGAGATGCTCCTCGTCATTGAAGACCGCCACCGCTCGATACTTTCCGGGGAGGAGGTTTTCGGCCACGAGCTCCCCAGCTTGGTTCGGAATGAACTCTCCCAAGGTCCATTGCTCGTCGTCCTCGAGCCCGCCGCAAAGGGCCACACCGGCCGAGGCGAGGAGCTCTGCATCAAGGATCAGACGCCCAATGAGCCTCCCCGGAGCGAAGGCCGAAACGTCGAGGTCGAGCGTTGCGCGTTGCCCTGCCACGACGTGAACGGTGCTCAGGGACAGTGACCGGTCCATATAAGAACCCGAGCCGTCGCGACTCGTGCATCGGATCAGAAGTCCGAGTCGAACCTTGTAGTCACCGGGTGGAACGCTCTCCACTACGAAGGAGCCGCCGGCATCCAGCGGCCACCATCTGAAGTCGCTTTCAGAGCCGGTGGCCGGCCAAAGTTCCACCGAAGGTTGATAGCTCTCGACATAGCTCGCAGGCATACCGGTGATGGTTCCCTGGACACAGGCCCCCCGACCCACGACCACCTGGAACGGAGATCCATCCGCTGCGATCGCCACTTCATGGAACACCCCGGGCAGATGCCCGGCTCCCCTCACACGGATCACCAACCCTGATACTTCTCTTGGGCTGTGAAGGGTGGCAAGACCCTTCGTGTCCGTCATCGCCGTCGAAAGAAGTCGGTGATTCTGCTCGTTGTCCCAGGTCTGATCCTCCCGCGGGTCCCCCACCATGTCTTCGAGGCGCACCTCGGTTCCGCCTGGCTTCAGCAGCTCAACCTCCGTGTCCGGAATCGGCTCGCCGGCGTCGCTGAGGACACGCACCGAGAGCGGCACCATCCGCTCCACTGCCACCTTCAGAGGAGGAATGCCACTCTGCGACATCTCGAAAAGCACGTCGATGACAGCGAGGCTTGGATCATCGGGAATGATCTGCAGGAAGTTCTCACCGCGAGACACGGCCTCGAGCACCGCGTGACCGTCGGGATGAGGACCGAACCAGCGAATACTGCAGTCGCAGAGCTTGCTGTGATCGGTCGAGAAGCTCCTGGCTGCGAACTCTTCGACCGGCTGCCCCGTCTCCTTCTCGGTCACCCAGAGATCGACCGCAAGCGTGCGCCGAAGAACCAGCGTGATGTCGGTCGTGCCCCATGCGAAGAAGCGATCGTCCTCCAGGGCCTCGTACCCTTCGCTTTCGTCACATTCGAGCTGCACCGATTCCGGAGCATCCTCGCCCCCGAAGATCCGGAATCGGCCGCTCTCGTCGGACCAGCAGCTCTCCATCCTGCCGCTGACCTTTTTCACGGTTTGAATGGTCACCCCCTCGACCGCAGTGCCTGTCTCGTCGATGAGCAAGCCGGAGAGACTGCGTTGACGGACGACGACGGCGCGAAACTCGGTGACCGCACGGCCGTCCTCGACGGTCAGCGCCTTCGGCTCGACCAGCTCGTAACCGCGGGCGTTGACCTCGACCGGCCACGTTCCCGCCGGAATGAGAACGTCGATGATGAAGAAGCCACCCTCATCGCTCCATCCGTATCGCGAGTCATTGGCTGCCATGTCGGGGTGGATCGGCAGGGGCAGCTCCCGAAGGCCCACGCCCGCGCCGACCAGGGCTTTTCCGTTCGTATCGACGACCTGCCCCTTGACGGTGAGACCGCGAGAGAAAGCGATGTCCCCGAGATCCTCGACCTCACCGGCGCGGAGCGACGGGACCGAACGCCAGAGCTCGTCCTCTTCATCTTCGCCGGGTGGGATCGAGAACCAGCGCCCGGTGCGTGGAGCCCTGCCTTCGAATTCGATGTCGAGGATGTAACCGGTCGAGGGAGGATCACCCGGCTCGAACCGAATCTCGAACCGGCCGTCGGCGCCGGTCGTGGCAGTGAGGCTCTCCTCGCGGCGTGCTTCGAACCGGACTATGCAGCCGCGGAGCGGCTCACCTGTCTCCGCTGCGACACAACGACCCGTCACGATGACATGGTTCCCGAGTGAATCGCTGCTCCGGGGCGTCTGAGTCCAGGCCGCCGCCAGCAACAAGAACATGGTTCCGCGTGCGCTCAACATCGAATTCCTCCTGCTGCGGCTGACTCGGTCAGGGGCAGCTTAGAAAGGCGCGATGGGGCGTCAAGAGCACGCGAGCTGGGCGGTGGACCGGCCAGGTCAGCAGTCGCCGAACCAGCTCTTGGAGCAGGCTGCAAGTCACATCACCTCCTGAGGAGCCACAAGAAGAGACCGTGCACCTCGAAGGATCGCTGAAGCTCGATGCCGTCGCTGCCAAGCTCCTCCAACACCCTGGAAGGCAGCGGATTCGGACTGATCACCCACACGAATGAGGTCTTGGCTCGAGAGCAGGTCGCCGAAGGGTCAGCGTTAGCTCTTGCGTGCAGCGTCGAGACGTTGCGCTTGGAGGGCCTCAAGTAGTAGTCCAGGCTGTAGGCGGGCAGCTTCACGATGACGGCGCTCACGTCCGCGGAAGGTGAAAGCTTCGAAGAGTGCTCCCGGATCTCCCGCGCCGCTTCCCTCCACTGCTGCTTGTGGAAGTCGCCGTAGTAACTGCCGAGCCAGAAGAACCCGACCGCGGTCGCGATCCAGCGATGCCAGAGCACGAGGTAGAGAGGAGGGTGTACGTCTCGCGCCGCACCTCGATCGATGACGGTCGCGAGATCTCCCAAACAGGAGTATCGCCAGGTGTAGATCTCGTCGAACCAGAGGGACTCCCGGTCAAGACCGAGGAGACGCAGGTAAAGGCCGATCGCGCTCAGCAGGATCGCCAGAAGCAGCGCCCATCGGGGCGTGCCCTTGGGCGCGACCATGGACCCCATCGCATCTCTTTCCACGCGGGAAGGTTACCGCTGCCACCTTCCGCCGGCCGCGTTCCACGACCGTGCGCAGCCGCTCATTCCCATCGGCCGCTGATCAGCTCCGAGCGCGAGCCCCACACCGGAAAGGATCGGCCGACTGGCTCGCCGGAAGCTGCAAGCCCGCCGGCAGGTTGAGAGGCAACGTCGGCGCCGGCAGGACCCGGAGCTCGCCGCCATAGGACAGAATGTGTTCCTCGAGCGTAGGCAAAGGAGGAGCCACCCATGATTCCCATCCGGACCTGGACCGAAGTTCCGCTGCTTCGATGGGTGGCGACGGTGCTGATGACCGACGCAGGCTGCCAGGTCGAAGAGTCCCCGAGCGGGAGCAGCCTCGAAGAGATCGAGAGCTCGGGCTTGGCCGCCAAAGCGCGGCCGCCGGACGGCGAATCGTTCCTGGCGGTGATCCACGAGGTCATGGAGAGCCTCGAAGAACATCACGTCTACCTGGATGGAGTCGACCACGAAGTATGGCTGCGCCGGTGCATGGACTCATTGCGCGCAAGAGTGAGCCGCCAGTCACAGATCGATGCCCAGACCCGCAAGCTGGTGGAAGAATGCGAGAGCTGGGACCGGATGCTCGAACGCGTGGAGGAGCTGGCCGCTTCCGGGTCCGAAGGCAAGGCGCTGGCGCAGGCGGTCATGACCCAGGTCGAGCGCGCGGTGTTCGACGCCCTCGAGGATCCATTCACCCGGTACTTTCCCAACGACAAGCTCCTGTCGTTGCGTGCCTGGCTCGAATCGTTGTTCCCGTTCGTCCTCGGCATCGATCTCGACCAGCCCGAGCCGTCCTGCTTCGAGATCTCGTTCGTGATGACCGGCAGCGATGCCTGGAACAAGGGATTGCGCCGGTACGACCGGGTGATCGCCGTCGACGGAATCCCGGCAAAGAATCTCGATCTCGAGTCAGCCCATGAACAATTGACCGCAGGTCACGTGCTGCGTGTCCACAACCAGGACTGGACTCACGGCGTCGACGTGCCGCTCTGGGCTTCACCACCGGGTGGATGGTCCGGCTTCCTGATCGAGCCGGAGGTCGGATACCTGAACTATCGGATCTTCAATGGCAACGCGGTGCAGCTGCGCGCGCTCGCCCGGAAGCTCTGGCGTCAGGGCGCGCGATCTTTCGTCCTCGACTTGCGGGGCAACCCTGGAGGACTCATCTTCGACGCATTCAACCTGGCCAGCTGCTTCCTCGAGCCCGGCAAGCCAATCTGCCGGATCCGTGCTCGACTTCCCGAAGAGGTCGAAATCCCCGAATACCCGCGAAGCACACTCAGCCCGTTGGCATCGGACCCTCCGCTCGTCGTCCTCGTCGACGAGTCCAGCGCGAGCGCTTCCGAGCTGGTCGCCGGTTCGCTGCAGGACCAACGCCGCGCACTGGTGGTCGGCCATCAGAGCTATGGAAAGGGAATCGGCCAGATCTTGATGCCGCTCATCCCCAAGTCCTGGTTCACGAGTCGTATCGATGAATACCGGGATCGACGTGAAAAAGGGCAAAGAGCTGGACCTTTCGAGCGTGCCTTCTCCGCCTTCTCGGACGCGATGAACTTTGATTTCCTGTTGATCAGTTGCCTGTACTTCGACACGCCTTCCGGGTCCAACTGCAATCGCGTGGGGATCCGGCCCAACGTGGTCGCGCACCCGGATCCGATCACCGCTGAAACGGTCGAAGCCCGAGTGCGGTTCTTCGAAGACCGCGACCTGGTGCAGGCTGCGGCCGCGCTCCTTCTCGTGCCCGAAGACATCGAAGCACTGCGTCGTGGAGAGCTTTCGGTACGGCTCGAGGCGCTCGCGGAAGAGTCGGCGGCAAAGGACGACCTCGTCGTTCGGCGGTCGCTTGCGCACGTGATGAGGACATTGCACTCGGGTCAACACCCCGAGCTCGTCGCCTGCCCCGACCTCGACCCGGTGCTCGCCAAGGGAGTTCTGGCCGCTTCAGTGATGCGCAGGAAGTGAATGACCCACGCATCCGCACTTTGCATTTGAGGGAGACGAGGCGATGTTCACGACCACGAAGAACACGATTCTGCCTTGCACGATCACCGGCTCCTGGCCGCGGCCGCGGTGGATGGACGTGAGCATGTGGGGCCAGCCGCTCGACACCTGCTTCATGGACGTGCGCTTCCGGGAGAAGTTCCAGGACGCGATGGCGGCGGTGATCAGCGATCAGGAACGCGCGGGGATCGACATCGTCACTCACGGCGACCTGCACTGCGACGAGGATTTCGCCGGGCGCTCCTGGCATCACTATCCGCTGCAGCGCTGGGCAGGGTTCGAGGGCGACCACCTGCAGTCGTGGGCAACGCGTTCTCCATGGCTCAAGTACCCGCCTGGAACGCTGCTGAACGAGATCTACACCGGGTGGCGCTGGCCTCGGGTCGTCGACAAGATCGAGCATCGCCCGCTCGACTATCCCAAGATCTGGAGGATCGCCCAGGCCCGGACCCGCAAACCAGTGCGCTTCGGCACCTGCTGCTCGCAGGTGATGGCGCTGTTCCTGGACATCCACACTCCAAAGTACAAGGACAAGCGTGAGGTGATGTGGGACATGGCGGTCGCGATGAACAAGGAGCTGCTCGCGCTCAAGGCCGCCGGCTGCAAGTGCATCCAGATCGAGGAGCCGTGCCTGCACTTCATGGCGAACACCATCGGCAAGGATCACTCGGAGGTGCGCTTCTATCTCGACTGTTACAACCGCGAAGTAGAGGGGCTGGATGACGTCGAGATCTGGATCCACACCTGCTGGGGCAACCCCAACATGCAGCGCGTGATCGAGAACGACAGCTACGCCGCGTCGCTCGAAATGTACATGAGCGAGGCGAAGGGCGACGTCTTCACGATCGAGACCAAGGACCGCAACATGCGCGAGGTCGAGCTGCTCGCGCCCTTCATGAAGAGCTCGCGCAAGAAGGTGTGCGTCGGCGTCGTCAGCCACCGGCGCCTGCAGGTCGAGCAGCCCGAGGAGATCTCGGCGACGATCCGCCAGGTGCTCGAGTACGTGCCGCCGGAACGTCTGATCATCTCGACCGACTGCGGCTTCGGCCGCCAGGGCTGCAACCGCGAGATCGCGTTCTTCAAGACCACGGCGATCGCTCAGGGCACCAACCTCGTGCGCAAGGAGCTCGGCCTGCCCACCTCCCCGATCCCCGCCGCCGACCTTCATCTGCAGACCGACGTCGTCCCCGACCAGCCGCGTTGATCCTGCGCAACACCCGAAACGTCCCGATTCCAACGCCGCTCACTTTGCGCGCGCCTGAGATCCTTGAATCTGGATTCCCGCTTTCGCGGGAATGACGGGGAGCTCGCGGGAATGACGAGCTGGAGTTCGCGGGAATGACGGGGTCGTTCGTCACTTCGGCTGGACGAGGCCCTTGAAGCGAATCGCCTTCTTCGGCAGGTCCGCGTGGCTGCTGTGGATCACCAGGATGCCTTGGAAGTAGCGCGCCGCGATCCCCTTGGTCGCAGTCACCCGGATCTTGTACTCGGCTCCCTTGCGGATCTCGATCAGCTCCTGGCGGAAGGAGTCGCTGACCGGCCGGGCGGAGAGCTCGATGCGCTCCGGCACGTAAGGCTTGTCGGGGTTGGCGTTGACGATGTGAAGCTCGACGGAGGAATCCTCCTCTCCGGTGATCGTGCCGAAGTCGAGAACATCGACGCTCCCGGGCTGGTTTCCCAGAAACGAAACGTCCGACAGGAACAGCGCCTTGACCGGGATCCTCACTTCGCGCACCCGCGGATGGAAAAGCTTCACGGTGACCGCCTTGCTGACCTGGCCGGGCGGCACTTCCGGCACCACGTTCACGTCGACCCTGTACCTCGGCTGCTCCTCTGTTCCACCCTCCGCTTCCGTCCAGGATGCGCCGAATCCAGAGGGCGCGTCGACTCCGGTGACGGAGTAGTGGTCGATGCTCGTCGACCACAGATGCGTCGAGAGAACGCGGCTCTCTCCTCTCTTCACCGGACCGAAGTCGAGACATTCCGTCTCGAGCTCGAACGCCGGCCGGATCGCCGCGGAGATTCCCAGCATCAACGGACTCACGTCCCGACCATCGTTATGAATCTCCACCTGCTTGCGCAGAAGCCCCTTCGAACCTTCGATGTGCTCCGTCTCGCCGCTGAGGTCGACGATCACCTCGAGCCGGGTCGACTCCCCCGGATGGAGCACGCCGACGGGTTTGCGCCGGCTGATCGTGTCGTCGTCCAGGATCTCGTCACCGATCCACATCCGGCTGGTCGCGCATTTGCACGTGTGCTTGACGCGCTCGAGAGTGATGTCTCTCGTCCCCTGATTGGTGATCGTGAACGTGTGCGTCAACAGCTCGCCATAGAACACCTCGCCGAAGTCATGTCCCTGAGCATCTGCGACCAGCGACTGCTCGTCGCCACTCACCGCCGACTCCGGGCCGCAAACTCCGGACAGCAGGCCGAAGAAGAAAACGAGCGAGCATCTCATGGCCAAGAGTCTAGCGCGGCAGGCCCCGTGGGACTCCGACCGGCAAAACGAAAGAAGCCCTGGCGCGCCGCACTCCAAAAGCTGCGGGGCGAGGACGATGAAGTAGTTCGCGGCTCGCAGTTTTGGAGTGCGGTGCGCAGCACCGCTTTGGTTCGCGAACGCACTACGCGAACCCCTTTCGATCCCGCCCGCTGCTTCATGCGCGGACGAAAGCGGCGCTGCCGCGCCGCACTCCAAAAGCTGCGAGGCGAGGACGATGAAGTAGTTCGTGGCTCGCAGTTTTGGAGTGCGGTGCGAAGCACCGCTTTGGTTCGCACCGAATTCCCGCTCCGCGCGGGCCTAATCGATCCTGAGAGAGATGACATCGCTCCTCAGGATCTGCCCGCCCGCCGGCGGGAGCGCGAGCGTCTGCAGATAGATCGTCAAATCCTGGAAGTGCCCCGGGATGAACTGCGGGCCGTAATGCCACTCGCCCGCGGGATTGACGAAACCCACGGTGATGAACAAAGGGTCCAGGATCTCCATCCGAGTCGGTTGCAGAGCCAGGTTGCCCAGAAGCACAACGAACCCTCCGGCGAGAGTCGCGCCTCCCCCGACTCTCAAGAGAGCCATCTCCCCCACCGACGCCGTTCCCAGCGGCAATGAATGGAAGAGATACGGAGCCGCTCCCACCCGGCGCGGGTCCCACCGGAGGTCGATGTCGAGCGGCGGGTTCGCGCAGGTGATCACGTCCTCCCATGCCATCAGCTTGAAGTTCTGATTCTCCGTTCCGTTGCTGTCGTCCTGAGCGACGAACACGCCGCATGTGAAACCCGCGCCCAGGCCGAAGTTCGTGACATCGATTCCGTCCGTGTTGGAGACGCCGTCGATCCCGTTGCCGGTCACCACGCGAAAGGTTTTGACGTAGGAGTGCGGCTCCGCGCGCTCGTAGACCACGAACGAGCTGGCACCCTGATTCGAGGCCAAGAGATAGCCCGTGCCCTCCGCCGAGTAGTAGATCGTCAGCCCCTCGACGTCGGCGCTCAGGTGTCCGCCGGATCCCGTCGAGTCGATCATCACCCGGGCCGTTCCGGCGTCCGGCTCGGCGCCGTACTTCCAGATTCCGAAGTCCTCCTCCGCAATGAACAACCAGCCGTACAGGTCGTCTGCCACGCAGCCTTCGGTCTGCTCACCGACGTCGAGTTGACGCACCAGACTTGCGTCGACCTTTCCCGATCCGTCATCGAACAGCCGCCACTGCTCGACCTCGCCCTGCCGGGAGGTTCCGATGAAGAAGTACTCGCCCGTGACCGGACTCCTGTACATGCAGCAGCCGTAGACTTCGATGCCCAGCCCGATGCCGCGCGAGGCGACCGGCACGAGACTTCGAGTCGCTACGTCCAGCTTGTAGACGGCCAGAGTGTCGTCGCCGTCGTTGCCCGCCGTCACGATGGCCACCCGTTGTGATCCGAGAGGAAAGTTGTAGCGCAGGTCGACGTTGACCAGCCGGCCGTCCGGGACGTGCTGCAGCTCCCGGCCGGACAGGTCGTAGACGAGGAGTCCCGAGTCCTTGTCGGTGGCGATCACGAGGCTCAACGAGGGGTCCAGGGGATGGATCCAGATGCACGAATCGTCCGCCGCGTCGTCGGTCGAAGGAACCGGTTCCGTCTCCAACGACGGCACGACTTCGCCCAAAGCTTCGCTCGCGCACGGATTGAAGACGGCAATCACCAGCAGAGCGCACGAGAACACGAACCAGGAGAACTTCATTCGAACAGACTCCGCAGGAACAGCCTCCGCTCCGGCGTCGCAATGCGTGTGCGCACCGAACGGCGGAAGAACACCGGGATAGCACGGAGCTCCTCGAGTCCGCTGGGGTTTCCGAAGCCGGGCGCCCCGATCAGGAATTTCTTTCCCATCCGCCGCCCTGAAACACGTCGGGAACCCGGCTCGCAAGCCCATCACCTGTGGAGAAGCCAGAGGGTCAGGTCACACAGATGCTGGGCGCGTTGCAGAATCCAACGGTCACCGCGCAGATCGTCGATGACTCTGGCAGGAAGCGGATCCGGGCTGACCACCCACAGGAACGAAGTCTTCGCTCGAGAGCACGTCGCGACCAGGTCAGCGGCACTTCTGGCGTGAAGCGTCGAAGCTGTGCCATGGGAGGGCCTGAGGTAGTAATAAAGACTGTAATCGGGCAGCTTCACGATGACCACGCTGACGTCCTCAGCCGGTGAATGCTCCGAAGAATGCTCCAGGATCTCCCGAGCCGCCTCTCTCCACTGCTGCTTGTGGGGCCTGCCGTAGTAACTGCCGAGCCAGAACACTGAAATCGCGGTCGCGAGCACGAAGAACACGGAGACGGCGGCAGGAAGCCATGCGCGGAAGATGCGCAGGCTGCGAGTAGCCCGCGAAAGAAGGAGATACGCCGCCGGCAGACAGATCAGGAGATTCCGCCGTGTCA